>Ga0209358_10000606_pt1 | contig 30861 bp, 56 predicted proteins | sample LauGreFa1BDMLBSN_2_FD_187574 | JGI IMG/M metagenome (GOLD analysis project Ga0209358, IMG submission 187574) | Freshwater lake microbial communities from Lake Michigan, USA - Fa13.BD.MLB.SN (SPAdes) (version 2) | ecosystem: Environmental > Aquatic > Freshwater > Lake | place: Lake Michigan, USA... | reverse complement strand
CAACAACTAAGGAATTGGAAAGATTAAATATTGACCAACTTTTGATAATAGCAAAAAACAAAAAAGGATTAAAGAAAGTGTTGCTGGATTTTTTGAATGGAGTGGAACTGAAAATTTAATTATTTTGATTATTTTAATATGCTATAACACAAAGCTAAATGACGTTTTAATGTATTTTAGCAACTGTTATCCGCAGTTTTAATGGCGGTTTTTATTAACAATTAAACAACAAGAACAATAAAAGATAGTGTCAGGAGATGGAGTAGATAACCAACACCTCCCCGATTGCATAGTCGTAAGTAGCTGAATACAAAAGCCCTGACACTTTATTTTTAAACAACAAGAACAATGAAACAAACAGCAGTAGAGTGGTTGGTTGAGCAGATAACTGATAGCACAATGCCTGCAAGAGAAGCTATCAACCAAGCCAAAGCAATGGAGAAAGAGCAGATAATGGATGCTTATATTCAAGCGAGCATTTCTTTAACATCTAAAAATGAAGCAGAACAATACTATAACGAAACCTTTAAATCAGAATAGAATGAAAACAAAAAAACAACTTACAGCAGTTGAGTGGTTGCGTAAGGGTGCTGTTAGCGGTAGTACTGATTTTTTATCTGAACAACTGCCTCTTATCGAATGGGATGATTATGAGTACAAACCTCACATTGCATTTTATGGCACAGAGTGGGAAATATGGTATCAGGCATTCGACAAAAGAATGCCTCAAAAAATATTAATGAACAAATACGGCGATACACTTAACGAGGCTATGGTTAAAATGATAAGCGAAGTTGTGAATAGCGGGTTAAAGTATTACCGCTAACACAAAGCTAAATGACGTTTTAATGTATTTTAGCAACTGTTATCCGCAGTTTTAATGGCGGTTTTTATTAACAATTAAACAACAAGAACAATAAAAGATAGTGTCAGGAGATGGAGTAGATAACCAACACCTCCCCGATTGCATAGTCGTAAGTAGCTGAATACAAAAGCCCTGACACTTTATTTTTAAACAACAAGAACAATGAAACAAACAGCAGTAGAATGGTTTTTTAACGCATTAATTGAAAACCAAGATAAAACACATAAACAAATTGAATTCATATTTGAACAAGCCAAACAGATGGAAAGAAAAGAAAGATTAAAGTACCAATTATTTATAGGTAAAGTAGATGAGATACTTGGCTTTGATAAGACACTTGAATTATTAAAAGAATGTAATAAAGAAATGATATGAAAGCAAAACTAACATTTGACTTACCCGAAGACGAACACGAATTTTACTGCGCAACAAGTAAAACAAAAAGAAAAGAGTATATGAAAAAACTAAATTACGGAATTGAACCGTACCCGAAAGGAGAAAATAAAAAATACGAATTAGGGACTTTTATTGAGCCGATTATAATTGACACCAATGTTGCTCAAAATAGCCACTAACGTTTTGCGTATATGTGCAGTACGCAAGAACGAAACTTTAAATTAACAACAAATGCTTATTAGCGTATTGCACATATACGCTGTTATAAGCTGTAAAAATTACGATTATGGCAACAGTTTACAAAGTAGAAGTAGTATCACATTGGGCAAATTTCACAGAAGCTCAATTGAAAATGTTACTTGAAAAAGCAATTAAACAAGTTAAAGAATTTACAAATAATGGAAATGAAATTACAATTGAGGTTAAGGAGCGCAAGTAATTTTTATTGCTTATAACACAAAAGCAGGTGCAGTTTCAATTGCACTTGCTAACTGTTAACCGCCGTTTTAATGGCGTAAATTATTAAAATTAAATAAAAATAATATGAAAGCAAAACTAACATTTGACTTACCCGAAGACGAACACGAATTTTACTGCGCAACTAAAGGCAAAGATATGTTTGTAGTTCTTTGGGAACTTCAACAAGAAATGCGTAAGTTATACAAGTACGAAGAACTAAACGAAGACGAATGGAAGATAGTAGAAAGGCTACAAGATTTTCTAAACGATAGCCTAAACGAAAACGAAATAAACTTAAATAAATAAAAAATGGAAACAAAAGTAAACACGGGAGCAATTTTTAAGAACGACAAAAAACAAGGTAATCAACCCGACTACCGAGGAAAAGTAAATGTAAACGGCAAAGAAATGGAAATAGCTTTATGGCTAAAGGAATCTTCGAAAGGAATGAAATACTTTTCGTGTTCATTTAGCGAACCCCGAACCAACGAAACCCCAAAACAAGTAAACACGCAAATAATTGAAAACGACGATTTACCCTTTTAATTATGTTTATAGATGACAATTCATTACGTAAGGAGTTGAAAAATATACTCCTTACCAAAACACGAAACCAAGTTGTAAAGGAAATTAAATCCAAAGGGTTAAAAATGCATCAATATACAATAGACCGTTTTTTGTCGGGCGCATTGGTAAGCATTAAAACGCTTCGAACCTTAGACGAATACGTTTACCGACAACAAAAAGGATTCAAATAAGTGTAATTAAAATATAAACATTATATTTGATGACAAATTAAACAAAATGGAATGGGTAAGCGTAGTCGCAAAAGACCATAAGGAATGGGTTAAACTTGTAAAAACTTTTGGCGAAGATTTTTACGCGGAAGATATTGTACAGGAAGCCTACCTACGTTTGTATCGTTATTGCAAACCTGAAAACGTTATTCAAAATGGGCAAGTTAATAAAGGTTTTATGTATTTTGTTCTACGCAATCTTTACTTATTACACGTTAAGAGCGAAAAAAAGGGAGAAATGGTAAACTTAGATAACTTACCCCTGCTAAAAGACGAACCAACCAACTTGCCAAAGGAAGAAGCATACGCAAGAATGCTAGCTAAGATTTACGAGGAAGTTGATTCGTGGCATTGGTACGACAAGCAACTATTTACAATTTACAAAGACACGGACTTAAGCATAAGAGACATAGCAAAAGAAACTACCATTTCAAGCAGTTCTATTTTCAATACCTTAAAGAACTGCAAAAGCAAAGTAAGGATTAAGTTTAAGGAGGAATACGAAGATTACAAAAACACGGATTACGAATTAATTAAATAAAACAACTATGGCACGACCAAGAAAAAAACAAGCCGAAGGACTAGGAGACACGGTAGAAAACATTTTAGAAGTTACAGGAATAGCAAAGGTAGCTAAGTGGGTACTAGGCGAGGACTGCGGTTGCGAGGAGCGCAAACAAAAACTAAACGACCTATGGAGGTACACTAAACCCGAATGCCTAACGGAAGACGAATACAAATACCTAGACGATTTTTATACTAACCTAAAAAGTAGCGTAAGCCCTAACCAACAAAGGGAACTATTAAAGATTTACAACCGAGTATTTAAACAAAGAATGCAGCCTACTTCCTGCGGTAGTTGCGTTAGGGAAATAGTAAACAAGTTAAACAAGCTATATTCAATTTACAAAGAAGAAAATGCCACTACCGAAGCCGAATCCTAACGAAGAAAAAAAAGAGTTCGTAATGCGTTGTATGGGGGACGATACGATGAATAAAGAATTTCCCGACACCGACCAACGTTTAGCAGTTTGTTCGTCTACTTACGAGGAATCTAAATTATCAAAACACGAAAACAATGGGACAAGGAAGACCAAATAAAATACATTCACCCGAACACCTTTGGGAATTATTCACGGAGTACAAAATACACGTAAAGAACAATCCAATCTTAAAACATACTTTCGTAGGTAAAGAAGGTAGGAGCGAATATAGCGAACTTGAACGACCGTTAACCATAGAAGGTTTCGAATGCTATTGCGCGGATTTAGGAGTAATACAAGACCTATCGAATTATTTTGCAAATTCGAATAATAGATATAAGCGATTTTCAACTATCGTTACGCGCATACGCAAGGAAGTTAGAAACGACCAAATAGGCGGTGGTATGGCGGGAATATATAACGCAAGTATTACGGCACGTCTAAACAACCTTGTTGAGAAAAAAGAAATTACCAACGTAGAACAACCCTTATTCCCCGATGTTTCGGAAGACAACGGCAATCAAGAAGATACTCAATCTTAAAAAACGGATTAAGATTATCCAAGGCGGTACGAGCGCGGGTAAGACGTTCGGAATAATTCCCGTGTTAATCGACAAAGCCGCACGGCACGAAGGTTTGGAAATATCAATAGTAGCGGAAACGATTCCACATTTACGAAGGGGTGCGCTTAAAGATTTTCTAAAAATAATGAAATGGACGGGTAGGTTCTTTGAAGATAGGTTTAACAAATCTTTACTGCGTTACGAGTTCGCCAATGGAAGCGTTATTGAATTCTTTTCCGCAGACGATTCGAGTAAACTACGGGGAGCAAGGCGCGACATTCTTTATATCAACGAATGTAATAACGTTACATTTGATTCCTATAACGAGTTGGCTATTCGAACACGAAAGGAGGTTTATTTAGATTTTAACCCTGCTAACGAATTTTGGGTGCATACTGAATTAAAGAACGAACCCGATTCGGATTTTTTAATATTGACCTACAAAGACAACGAAGCACTTGACCAATCAATTATAGACCAAATCGAAAAGAACAAAGAGAAAGCGAAAACGTCTACATATTGGGCTAATTGGTGGAAGGTTTACGGCGAAGGGCAATTAGGAATGTTAGAGGGGGTTGTGTTCTCAAATTGGAAACAAATTGATACGATACCCAAAGAAGCGAAGTTGCTTGGAATAGGTTTGGACTTTGGTTACACAAACGACCCGACCGCTATTATTGAAATATACAATTACAACGGGCAACGAATCGTTAACGAGTTAGCCTACCAAACAGGGTTACTAAATAGCGAAATAGCCAAGCTGCTACCAAAACACGTACCCGTTTACGCGGATTCCTCCGAACCAAAAAGTATAGACGAAATAAAACGCTACGGAATAACGATTAAAGGAGTAACCAAAGGCAAGGATTCAATAAACTACGGAATAGATGTTATTCAGCGTAACGAATACTTAGTTACTGCGAATAGTCAAAACCTAATCAAAGAATTACGCTCGTATGTTTGGGACACGGACAAACAAGGGAAACGATTAAACAAGCCTATCAATTTTAACGACCACGCTATTGATGCGTTCAGGTATCACGAAATGGAAACGTTGGGCATAGGAGCAAATTACGGAAGCTATGCAATACGGTAAGACGGACGATATGCAAGTAATGATGCGCGCCGTAGAAGAATACATTTACGAACGTAAGGGCGTAAGGGTGCAAATAGTGTTTAACAATATGCAAAGGTTTCCCGTTCACTTCGAAATGCTTTTGAAGGCTTATGAAGTTGCCATGAGTTACAAAAATCAAAATAAATAATTAATTATATATGAAAGTTGAAATAACTATTCCTAGTTCAATTAGCGAAATTCCTTTAATGAATTATCAAAAATTCCTGAAGGTTCAAAAGAATTCAAACGACGAAGAATTTATAGCGCAAAAAATGATTGAAATATTCTGCGGAATAGAATTAAAGGAGGTTGTTAAAATGAAGCTAACTAGCATTAACGATTTGGTTTTACATTTTAATCAAATCTTTTCCGTTAAGCCAAAGTTTCAACCTAGATTTAAAATTGGGAATATGGAATACGGATTTATTCCCGACTTAGAAAATATAAGTTTTGGGGAATACGTGGATTTAGACAACTACCTATCTAATTGGGACGATTATAACAAAGCTATGGCAGTAATGTACCGACCAATTACGGAAACACGAAAAGAAAAATATAACATTTTAGAATATAACGGAGCATCTGAATTCAGCGAAGCAATGAAGTACGCGCCTATGGACATAGCAATAGGAGCAAGCGTTTTTTTTTGGACTTTAGGAAGCGAGTTATTAACCGCTACCCTAAACTATTTAAAAACGGAAACGAAGAAGATGACTCAAGAACAAGCGACTTTAGCGCAAGAACTCAGTTTGGAAAAAAATGGGGTTGGTATTCAAGCATATACGGACTTGCTAAAGGAGACCTTACAAAATATGACGAAGTTACAAAATACGGATTATTTAAATGTCTTACCTATCTTACCTTCGAACAGGAAAAAACAGAAATAGAAATAATGGAAATGAAAAAACCTAGAATATGAACGGCTATTACTCCTTATTAGACCAACTTAAAACACACTTTAACGCAGACCCGTTAGTAAACACCGTTTCGCAAGGTTCGATTTTTAACGTTGACTTAGGAAAACAAACGATTTTCCCGTTAGTTCATATAATGGTTAATCAAGTTACGTTTAATGATAACGTAATGACCGCGAATGTAACTTTACTTGCTATGGATAACGTAAGCCAAAGAAAAGAAGAAGCACCTAACACGTTCGAAACTGCTGATAACGAAATAGACGTTTTGAATACTCAGTTAGCAATCTTAAACCGAGCCTTCGAAATGCTAAAACACGGAAACATTTGGGACAACCTTTACCAACTTAACGGCTCTCCTACGTGCGAACCTTTTACCGAGCGATTCGAAAACTATCTAGCAGGGTGGGCAATGACCTTTGACGTAGATTTTCCAAATGATATGACACGTTGTTAAAATGGATAAGGAGTTACAATTACAAGCCTTAGAAAAGTTTCGCGACATAGTTATAAAAAACGCGAAAAATAACCTACGTCAAAAATCCGCTTCAGGAAAATTAAAAGATTCTTTAAACGCCCAAGTAAAGGTTATGCCTAATTCTATTCGTTTATTTTTTGAAATGGAAGAATACGGGTTTTATCAAGACCAAGGGGTAAAGGGTGTAAGTAGTGGACGAAGCCTAAGTAGCTTTAGGTTTGGTTCGGGTTCGGGTAAAAAAGGTGGGTTAACCGAAGGAATAAAAAAATGGGTTAAATATCGTAGCATTCAATTTAGAGACAAGAAAGGAAGGTTTTTAAGTAGCGACGCTACGGCATTTATAATTACGCGTTCTATTTGGCAAAAAGGAATAAAGCCTAGTATGTTTTTTACAAAGCCATTTGAACAAGCATTTAAAACATTACCAAACGAAATGATAGATGCTTACGGTTTGGAAAGCGAGGAACTATTTAATACAATAATGAAAGAAAATATGAAGAACTATGGCTATAAGTGAAATATTCGTTAGAAGCCCGTTTATTTTGGAAATAGACGTAGTAGGGCAAACAGGAAGTAAAATAGAATTATACATATATAAAGACGGAACAACACCGCCAACGTTACCAAGTTACACGCTCGAAAAACTGATTCCCGCGAGTAACAATACGCAAACGCTTTATAACATTTCTCCTTATTTGATGGAGTATATAAAGCATGATAGTTTTCAAAACAACTTTAGTTCTAACACGGCTTTGTTAAACGTAGACGAATACATTTTAGTAGACGTTAAAAGATATTACCTAATCGCAGGAACTTACGTACTAATTGACACGCTTAATTTTTATGCTTACGACGGTTATGGATATTATCAACAGGGGGTTAATCCGAGCAATTTATTTTTAGTTCATTTAGAGCCTAAGAATTATTATTTTTGGAGCGGTGCGAATAACATTCCTATTGCCAACCCTTTGCAAAGAGCGGGAACGTTTGTAAGTTATTTAGAAAATGGGTATAGCGTAAAATATACGCAACTTCAAACGGGATTAAGTTTTACGAATAACATTACTGCGGACGGGATTTACAACCTTTACCGCGTTTATTCTCCTTATTATTTGACGGGTAATAAAGTAGAGGTATTCGATACGTTTTCTAACTTAGTTTGGGAGGCTACGTTTTACCCCATAGAAGAATGTTACTACGATGTGCAAGTAGTGGACTTTATCAATATGTACGGAACTTGGCAACGTGAATTCTTTTTCAAAGCCTCCTACGAAAGTTTAAACACAACCACAAGCGAGTTTAATTTAATGCAAAAAATAGGGGCTTCTGCACAATGGGACACAAACCTAAACCAACGGCAAGTATTTAACACTAACGGAATAATAACGCACCGCGTAAATACGGGTTGGGTAGACGAATCCTTTAACTCAAATCTTCAGCAGTTACTTTTAAGTGAACGAATTTTATTAGACGGAAAACCCGTTAAAATGAAAACAAAAGATTTTAACAAAGAAAAGAACCTAAACAACAAAAAAATAAATTACACTTTAGAGTTCGAAGAAAGCTACGATTTAATTAACAACGTGATTTAATGAAAAGGCAAGTTAGAATTTTTGTAGAAGGTAGGCAATTAGATTTATTCAACGATGAAAGTATAGAGGTAACTTCTACCATTCAAAATATACAGGACATTTCGAAAACGTTTACCGACTTTTCGCAATCCTTTACGATTCCTACGAGCGCAAATAATAACGCTATTTGGCAATACTTCTACGAAAACGCGTTAAATAGTTCTATTAATTACCAAGAACGTTTAGAGGGTTATATAGAAATAGATATGACATTTTTTAGAAGGGGAAAAATCCAAATGGAAAAGAGCCAACTAAAAAACGGACAACCTAACTCCTATACTATTACTTTTTACGGGGATGTAACTACGCTTAAAGATTTAGTAGGAGAGGACTTACTAAGCGTTTTAGACCATTCCACACTTGACCACGATTACTCGTTCACGGAAATATACAACCGCATAACAAACCCAAGTATTGATTGGGACGTATGTTACCCGCTAATAACTTCAAACCGAGTTTGGCAATACCAAGGGGTAGACCCAAGCGGTAATTTTCCTAATTGGTACACAAACACGGGGGCAAACAATATAAGCAACAACGCGGGCGCAATAGATTACCGCGAGTTGTTCCCTGCGGTTAGAGTTAAAAGTATTTTCGATTTAATTGCAGCGCAATACGGAGTAACGTTTACAGGAAGTTTTTTAACGGATAATAGATTTAAACAGGCTTACCTTTGGTACAAAAATAAAAACGATTTTGACTTTATTGGGCAAGCGCAAAACGTTACCTTTAATTCAGTAATAGCGCAGGGAGGAAGTACGTACAACCTTAACCCTTCTATGCCTCCTTACGTTTTTGATTTTACGCAAAACTTGTTAAACGTTTACTACCAATTTGGAGCGTCTTTTATGGGAATCAATATAGCGGTAGCGAGTAACTCTAATCCTTCGGTTATTTATTATTTAGATACTTACGTAAATGGCTCACTTTATCAAACTACGCAAGGACAAGGGTTTACATTAAACGCAAGCATTACTAACATTCCAAACGTACAAGGCTTATACGATGTTTACGAATTTAAATTAAGAGCGAGCGCGGCGGTATCTATTACATTATATATTACCTACTCGGTAAGTTATTTTATAGGGGCTAACTTTTTTACTGATTTTGTTACCATAGATACAAATGTAAACAACCTAACTACTTTTAGCGATTTACAAACCTTAGCGCCTACTATGAAGGTGCAGGATTTTATTTCGGGCATTCTTAAACAATTTAACCTAACTTGCTACGGCACTAAGCCAAACACATTTAATATAGTTCCTTTAGCCGATTGGTACGGAGCAGGAGCGGTAATAGACATAACCGAATTTACGGATAAAGACGAAATAGGAATAGACCGCGTAAAACTTTACAAAAAAATAGGTTTTAAGTTTCAGCCTTCGGAAAATTTTATGAATAAAAAATATTTTGAAGTTGGCTTAAAAGAATGGGGGAACACGGAATACCAATACCCGTACGATGGGGGCGAATTTACTTTAGAAGTTCCGTTTGAAAATATGCTATTTAACAAATTTACGGGTACGAACTTGCAGGTTGGATACTCGTTAGACAGTTCGTTTTCGCCTAATATTCCTAAGCCTTTATTATTGTACAAATACGGAGGTGTTACGCTAGCAACGCACGTACATTATACGGATGGAACTAACCACTTTACGAATTTAGATTATACAATGTTCGGGCAGGATTTAACAAATAACGGAATTAAATACTCGTTAAACTTTGCGCCCGAAACTTCTTCTTATTGGCTTACTCCTATACAACAAAGTATTTTCGCAACGTATTATTTTCCGTATTTAGCTAACTTATTTAACCCTAAAAACAGGCTAACAACGGTAAAAGCTAATTTACCCGTTTCAATTCTTACAGGAATCCAATTAAACGATAGGGTAATAATTAGGGACAAAAGGTATTTAATAAATCAAATGAAAACGAATTTAGTTACAGGAGTAACGGAGTTCGAATTACTTAACGATTTTATGCCCGTTAACCCCGTTTATATTTTGCAACCACCACCCGACAAAGACGTAGTAGTAGTTCCTATTACGTTACCTAACGTAACTTCGAAAACGGGTTCTGTGGCTTCGGTTAGGTTTACTTCTACAAATTCCGACGTAGTCATAACACCCGACGAAATAACGGAAGATAGAAGTGTAGAAATAACCCTACCGACTTTAGATACCGCGACACGGATAACCGAGGAAAGCGATACAAGAATAACAGAAGACGGATACACCTTAGAAACCGAATCGCGAAACGATGTTATTTTTATCGACATTGAATACGAATACGCAAACGGAGAAATACTTAACGGACAAATTATAATTATAAGATGAGTTACATAAAACAAATTATTGGATTATTACAAGTAGATGAGTTCGTAGGAAAACACGAATTTATCGAAATCGCAAAGGGGAAATATAAACTACATAACGACATTAAAGGGCTTTGGAAACAAGGTATGCGCGAAATAAAAGTAAAGAGAAATGGCAGAAAAAAGAACGATTGAACTCGAAATAAAAGACAATACTAAAACGCTTAAACAACAATATAAAGAAGCGGTTGTAGAATTGCAAAACATAGCGGCAGCTTACGGGGAAACGTCTACCGAAGCCGCACAGGCAGCCAAACGAGCCGCTGAATTAAAAGACCAAATCGAAGACACTAACGACTTGTTACAATCGTACAAGGGCGAAGGTACTTTTATCGCTATGGGTAAAGCAATGTCCGCTGTCGCAAGTGGTTTTAGCGCTATCGAAGGCGGGTTAGGTTTAGTCGGTGTAGAATCGGAAAACGTTCAAAAAACAATGCTTAAAGTGCAAAGCGCAATGGCTTTGGCGCAGGGTTTAGAAGGTTTAGAAGATGCGGGGCGTTCGATGAAAAACCTATATAGCAGAATTAAAGAAACTTCGTTAGCGCAAAAAGTTTTAACGGGTGTTCAAACTGCCTATAATTTTGTAGTTGGCGCAGGAAGTGGCGCGTTAAAGGCTTTTCGTGCTGCTTTAATTAGTACGGGAATAGGTGCTATAATTGTAGCGGTTGGGTTACTAATCGCAAACTTTGATTTATTGTTAGATGCTCTACAACCCGTTATTGAATCTTTAAAAGCGGTTGGGGACTTTTTAGGCTTTACTGATTTTGCAGGCGAAGAAGCGCACGAAAATGAAATGAAGCGTTTAGAAGCAGAAAAAGAAGCACGCGAAGAATTAGCCGCCGCAAGGGAGGCGCAATTTAACGCAAGCCAAAAACAATACGAGCGCGAAATTGCTTTAATGGACGCGCAGGGCAAGGATACCAAAAAACTAACTAAACTCAAAATTGAAGAGTCCATTCGCTACATGACGCAAAAGAAACAAGAACTTGCATTGGAAATTCAGTCGCAGGAGAAAGTTATAGAAAATTTAAAGTGGATGAATGGGTATAAACAAGGAGAACACTATAAACAACTTCAAGAACAAAAAAAGCAACAGGTTGAATTAACCGAAAGTATTAAGGATGCGCAAAACCAATTAATAATAAATGAAGTAAACAATAATAAGAAATCCGCAGAAGCAGCAAAAGCCGCCGCCGAAAAAGCGAGGGAAGCAGCTAAGAAAAAGCGCGAAGATTACGTAACCAACCTACAAAAACAAAACGAAGACGCTGCAAAATTAGAAGAAGAAGCAGAAAACCAAAGGTTGGCGTTAATGCAAGACGGAATAGAAAAAGAAAAAGCATTACGCGAAGACCAATTTAACGACTACCGCGACAACTTTTTAAAAGAACGTACAAAGGAAGAACAAACCGCTTTAGATAACCAATACAAAGAAGGAAAAATAAGCCGTGAAACTTACAATAAATTAACGGAAGAATTACAAATTAACGCTTATAATAAATTAACCCAACAGGAAAAAGATATTTTAAAAAACGCTAAGGAACTTTTAAACAAAGATTTATTAGCGATTGACGAAAAGTACCAAGCCGAAGTAAAAAAACGTACGGAGGATTTTCAAAAGAAAATGCAAGACGATGAAAAGCAAAGAAAGTTAGCATTTGATATGGAAATCGAGCGAATGGAGGAAGAAAACTACCAAGCAAGTTTAACCGCTCAGGACAAAGAACTTTATTTGATTTCAGAAAAATACGCCGAAATGGAGCGTATGGCTAAAGGTAACGCGGATGCCGAAAAAACGATAGCCGAAATGAGAGGAAGGGAGGTAGCCGCTATTAATCAAAAGTACGACAAAGAAAACGAAGAGCGTAAACGCGCAGAACTTGAAAGAAATGTAGGTTTTGCAAAACAAGGCTTAACCATTATTCAAGACCTTACCGACTTATTCGGAAAAAAAGGAATAGAAAGCGCACGTAAAGCATTCAAGGTAAAGAAAGCCGCTCAAATGGCAAGCGCCTTAATCGACACTTATATGAATGCAACCGCAGCCTATGGTTCGCAATTCTTGCCATTACCCGACCCAAGTTCACCCGTTCGAGGTGGAATAGCAGCAGGGTTAGCCGTTGCAGCGGGTTTAGTTAATGTCGCTAAAATTGGCGCTCAAAAATTCGAAGGTGGAGGTTCTTCGGGTGGTGGTGGCGGTGGTGGTGGTGTTAGTGGTGGTTCTCTTTCCGCAGGTGGTGGAATGCAAGCCCCTAACTTTAATGTTGTAGGAAATAACGGACTAAACCAATTAGCCCAACTTCAGCAACAACCCACGCAAGCATTCGTAGTTAGTGGCGAAGTAACAAGCGCTCAGAGTTTGGATAGAAACAGAATACAAAACGCAACACTTTAAGCAAATTAAAATTATTAAGTTATGAGAATTATTGAACTCATTATAGACGATGAAGACCCGCAGAGCGGAATAGACGCGGTAAGCGTTGTACATTCGCCCGCTATCGAGGAAAACTTTGTAGCCTTAAAAAAACACGAAATCGAATTAAAGGAGGTAGATTCCGAAAAGAGAATTCTAATGGGCGCGGCTTTAGTGCCTAATAAACAAATTTACCGCAGAAATTCAAAGAACGAAGAATACTATATTTACTTTAGTTCCGACACGATTCGAAAAGCGAGCGAACTTTTTTTAATCAACTCAAACCAAAATAACGCAACCTACGAACACGAAAAAAAGGTTACAGGTTTAAGCGTTGTAGAAAGTTGGATAATCGAAGACGAAGAAAAAGACAAAAGCAAACTATACGGATTCGACTTGCCTAAAGGAACTTGGATGATTTCGATGAAAGTAAATAACGAGGAAATTTGGAACGATGTTAAAGAGGGTAAGGTAAAAGGGTTTTCAATAGAGGGATATTTTGCGGATAAGTTCGAAATGAGCGCAGAAGAAGCCGAAGCCACCGAAGTAATAAACGAACTCAAAAGGTTGTTAGGAGTTGAACTTGAATCTTACACGGACTATCCAAAAGGCGCAATCGAAAACGCAAAGATAGCAATTAGGTACGCAGAAGAAAACGGTTGGGGAGAATGCGGAACTGACGTAGGTAAACAACGTGCAAACCAATTAGCCAACGCTGAACCAATAAGCGAAGAAACAATTTCCCGTATGGCAAGTTTTGAACGCCACCGCCAAAATTCACAAAAGGAATTAGGCGACGGGTGTGGACGTTTAATGTGGTTAGCTTGGGGTGGAGACGAAGGTATAGAATGGGCGCAACGTAAATTAGAACAAATAAAAAATGGCAAAGCAAACTAACGTTAAAGTTCACGTTGCAAAATCCAAGGTAAAACGTCCTAACGTACACGCCAAAAGTAAAACGAGCAAACTAAAGAGTTCAAAGAATTACGTTAAACTAAATAAAGGTCAAGGATGAATGAAAACGGAAATAAACCAAGGGCAGCACGAACAAGCGGTAAACGTGCGTGCCTATGTAAAGACGGAACATATAAGCGCAAATGTTGTACGGGAGAACTACAAAACCAAGGAATCGGAAGCGATGTTACACCACCACAACCACCCGCGCCAAATTGGAATCCACTACCATAAAAATGCAACAAACAAAAATCAAATAAGTTATTAAGTTATGAAAAACATTTTAGACAAAATTAACCGAGCGGACGAAATTCAAGCTAACAAAGTTGAGTTAGGTAAACACGAAGTCGAGTTGGCTTTAGTTGAGGACGTGCAAAATTTATACAATGCTGCTAACAAATCTTACAAAGCAAACACAGACCAATTAATGTCTTTTGCAAGTAAAATGGAATCTTCATTTCAAAAAACCGCAGATGAATATAAAAAAGCATTAGATAAATATAGTCAATTAGAAAAAATGTCTAAAGAATTAGGAGTTCAACTTCCTAACGATATAACCAAACTTAAGGGATTAATTGAATTCGGATTAAAAGATTCATTAGATAGTAAATCAAATGCGGTTAAAATAGCTGCGATTTAGAAAATTTTAATAAATAAATAAACACAAATGAAAAATAGCACACTTTTACAACACATTAAAAGCCTACTAAGTAAAGAAATTAACTTAGAGCAAATGCTTATGGGCGACGGGGTTACGAAAATCGAAGCGGAAACCTTTGAAGCAGGAAAAGAAGTTTTTGTAGTAACGGAAGACGAACAAAAGATAGCCGTTCCCGTAGGTGAATACGAACTAGAAGACGGAAGAATTTTAGTAGTAGTAGAGGAAGGTATTATTTCCGAGGTTAAAGAAAAAGAGGAAGAGGTAAAAGAGGAAGTAGAAGAAGAAACCAAAGAGGAAGTAGAAACAATGCCTGAAGAGGAAATGAGCGCACCCGTATCTGCTCCAAAGAAAACTATTGAATCTATAGTTAAAGAAACGTTCTTTAGCGAAATGGAAAAACTTAAAGAAGAAAACGAATTGTTAAAAGCTGAATTGGCTAAACTTTCCAAAGTTAACGTAGTTGCAACCGAAGCGACCGAACTTAGCGAAACACCCGAGCCTATCGCGTTTAACCCTGAAAATGAAGCTAAAGCGGACTTCGTTAAGATAGGCGCTAAAGCACCACGCGGAATTATGGATTCCGTTTTGAATAAAATGTATAAATAATCTAAAAATTAGAAAAAATGCCAAATCCAAACATTACAACAACGTACGCAGGTCAGTGGGCAGGTAAGTACGTTTCTGCGGCTCTTTTGAGCGCGCCAACTATCGAGGGTGGCGGTGTAACCGTTATGCCTAACGTAAAATTCAAAAGCGTTATCCAACGTTTAGAGACAACTAACTTTTTGCAGGATGCAACTTGCGACTATAACACCGCAGGAACAGTTAACTTAACCGAGCGAGTTTTAGAGGTTAAAGACCTTCAAGTAAACATGACACTTTGTAAAAAAGAGTTTCATTCTACTTGGCAATCTATCGAAATGGGTTATTCTTCTTTTGACACTTTGCCTAAATCTTTCGCTGATTACCTTATAGCTTACGCTGCTGAAAAAGTTGCCGCCGCTAACGAAATTTCTATTTGGCAAGGTGCTGCATCAACTTCAGGTCAATTTGACGGGTTGTATGTAACTGCATTGGCAGACCCTCTATTACCTGCGGGTCAATTAGTACCTTCTTCTCCAATTACACCTTTGAACGTAATCGGCGAGTTACAAGCTATCGTTGACGCTATCCCTGCTAGCCTTTACGGAAAGCCTGATTTGAAAATTTACCTTTCTCAAAACTTCGTAAAAGCGTATATTTCTGCTTTGGGTGGTTTTGGTACTTCAGGTTCGGGTTCACTTGCTAACGCGGGTATCAATGCTCAAGGTACGCAATGGTACACTAACGGAAACCTTAGTTTCAATGGTATTCCGATTTTTATGGCTAACGGACTTGCGAATAATACCGCTATGGCTACAACTACTTCTAACCTTTACTTTGGATGTTCTTTGTTGAGCGACACTCAAGAAGTTAGAGTAATTGACACTTCAGCTACTTTGGGCGATGATAACGTACGTGTTATCATGCGATATGCAGCGGGAGCGCAATACGGAGTTATCGAAGACATCGTAGTTTACGGATAATCCAACATAACTAAAATATAACGGGGTGGTGGATAAAACTGCCACCCTTTTTTTTTAACAAATAAAAAATTTAAATTATGAGCTGCGACATTAGCCACGGAAGAATTGAGCCTTGTAAAGATGCGGTAGGGGGATTGAAAAACCTTTATATTCTTAATTACGGGCTTTACGACGAAACCGATATTACCTACGATACTACGGCAGGTTACGAAGACCAAATTACGGCAATTACTTTGCCTGCTTTGTCTTCTATTTACAAGTTTGAACTTAAGGGAACTAACTCCTTCGAGCAAACAATTACAAGTTCACGCGAAAACGGAACTACTTTCTTCGAGCAAGTATTAACCGTTATGCTTAAAAAGCAAGACGCGATTACGCACAAACAAATTAAATTGCTTTCTTACGGACGTCCTAACATTATCGTTGAAAACAACAACGGGCAATACTTTATTGCAGGACTTTTGAGAGGAATGGACGTAACCGCGGGTACTATTTCCAACGGAACTGCGTTAGGTGACATGAACGGGTACTCTTTGACTTTCACAGGTCAAGAGGCAACCCCTGCGAATTTCCTAGATGCGGCAACCGAAGCGCAATTAGTAACTTTGCTTAACAACCCTACGGTAGTTAATTCATAAGATGTTCTAAAAAGGTAAAGAGGGGGTTAATAGCCCCCTTTTTTATTGCACAAAAAACACGTTAACGAGTTATTATAATATGATAGTAGTACAACAAACTAACGTAAGTCAAACATTTAACTTTATTCCTAGGTTCGGAAGCGGTGTAACGCTAGAACTAACGGACGAAAACACAAACGATACCGTACCCGTTGCAGGGTTATTTACTACGGGCGATTACATGCATTCGTTTAGTGGGGTTTTACCAACCTTGGAGAATCATTTTTATTGGGCGGTAATTAAAGACGGAGGAGGCAACCTACTATTAAAAGAACGAATGTTTTGTACTAACCAACCGATAGACACGTTTTCGGTTAACGACGGGGAATACATTTCAAACCAAACAACTAATGACTTTATAATGTATGAATAACGTTCACGTTTTACAATTAGCAGAATACCAACAACCGACTATCCAAGAATCGAAACGCGATGCATGGGTAGAATTCGGCGATTCAAATAATTATTTCGGTTATTTGATAGATAGATATACAAAGAGTACAACAAATTCGGCGATTATAAACAACGTAAGCCGTTTAATTTACGGCAAAGGTTTAAGCGCGTTAGATGCTTCGCGTAAGCCTAACGAGTACGCTCAAATGATGACTTTGTTTAGTGCGGAATGCTTGCGTAAAATGGTATTCGATAGAAAGTTATTCGGGCAGTTTGCAATGCAAGTTCATTACAACGAAAAGCACGATAAAGTATTAAAGGTTTACCACATTCCCGTTAACTTATTACGTGCGGAAAAATGTAACGAAAAAGGCGAAATAACGGGTTATTACTATTCGGATAATTGGGAGGAAGTACGTAAGTTCCCGCCAAAGCGATTTAGTGCGTTTGGGCATTCAAAAGACAAAATCGAAATAATGTTCGTTAAGCCTTACGGCGTTGGAATGAAATACTACGCTTACCCCGACTACCAAGGCGCGATTCCTTACGCAGTTCTTGAAGAAGAAGTAAGCGACTATCTAATTAACGAAGTTCAAAACGGATTCAGCGGGACTAAGGTGGTTAACTTTAACAACGGGGTTCCGAGCGAAGAACAACAGGATTTAATTAGCCAAAAGGTTTTATCTAAACTTACAGGCTCAAAAGGTCAAAAAGTTATTGTAGCTTTTAACCAAAACCAAGAATCTAAAACAACGGTGGACGATATTCCATTAAACGATGCTCCCGACCATTACACGTACCTATCGGAGGAATGTTTACGAAAAATAATGCTAGGGCATAACGTTACAAGTCCGTTACTTTTTGGTATTGCAAGTTCTAACGGGTTTAGTTCAAACGCAGACGAACTGCAAAACTCGTTTATTCTTTTTAACAATATGGTTATTAAGCCATTTCAAGACGAAATAATAGAAGCGTTTGACCGAATCTTAGCATTTAATGGAATAGCCTTAAAACTATTCTTTAGAACGCTAAAACCTTTAGAATTTACCGACCTTGAAAACGCAACTACGGAAGAACAAGTAACCGAGGAAACGGGAGCGGATGCAACCGAACTTAAATCACAAACAACCGAGGAGCAAATAGCTTTAGCCTTGCAGGAATTCGGGGAAGAACCGCAAGCGGATTGGTTACTAATAGACGAAGCGCCCGTAGATTACGAAACGGACGAAAAAGAAAACAAAGCCTTAAAAGGTGAAAAAAGTTTATTTTCTAAGTTAGTAGAATTAGTAAACACAGGCGTAGCATTTCCCAACGCAAAGTCCGAACAAGACGAAGTAATAGACGGAGTAAAGTTTATTACTCGTTATGTGTACGAAGGCGAAGACGGAGGCAAAAGCGGTAAAACACGCCCATTCTGCAAACTAATGAAAAGCGCTAAAAAGATTTACCGAAAAGAAGACATTCAACGTATGAGTAAAAGTATAGTAAACGGATACTACATTAACGCGGAAGGTCGCGAAATAGGCTTCGGAAAAAAAGGAGAATTAATGTACGACATTTGGTTGTATAAAGGCGGCCCGAATTGCCACCATCGTTGGAATAAGCAAGTTTATGCTCAGTTCGATTCACGATTCGGAATTGACGTAAATAGTCCAAAGGCTAAACAAATTGCCGTACGCAAAGCTGAAAAATTCGGATACAAAATTAAAAATAACGCATTGGTTTCGACACGTCCAATAGATATGCCGAACCGAGGTTTTTTACCTAAATAGAAATGGCAGAAGCATTACTAATTACAAGAGACGATTTGGTGCGATTTACCGCACTAAACGGCAACATAGATACCGATACCTTCATTCAATGGATTAAAGTTGCGCAGGACATCCACATTCAGCAGTACACGGGAACGCAACTACTTGAGAAAATTAAAGCGGATATAGTAGCGGGAACTTTGGCTAACCCTTATTTAGATTTAGTCGAAACCTACTTAAAGCCTATGCTTATTCATTGGGCGATGGTTGAATATTTGCCGTTTATGGCTTATACAATGGCGAACAAAGGTATCTTTAAGCATAGTTCGGAGAACGCTTCAAACGTAGATAAAAACGAGGTGGATTTTCTTATAGACAAACAAAGGTATTTAGCGCAAAATTACACCGAGCGGTTTGTTCAATTTATGATTTTTTCGGGTAACACTTTCCCCGAATACTACACTAACACGAACAACGATATTTATCCAAACACGGATTCAAACTATACAGGTTGGGTTATATGAAAAAGCAATACGAGCCAAAGAAAAGCAATATAATTAAGTTACAAAAACTTGTTAAAAAACTAACGAATGGAGAAAAAAATAAGCCAATTAACGGCAAAGGGCGCTAACCTATCTTCTACCGATTTACTAGAAATTTCCGAAGTAATTACGGATGGTTACGCAAGTAAATACGTAACGGGAGCGGAAGTAATTGCAAGCGCTCAAACGGGAATGCAAACGGAGCTAGTTTCGGGTACAAATATTAAAACAATTAATTCGAATTCGTTACTAGGAAGCGGTAATATTACGATTCAAACAAACCCTAGCACGATTGGGGCAGCTAACGGAACGGCAATTACAGGAACAACCATACAAATAAGCGCGTCCGTTTTAATTCCTGCGGGAACGTTAGTAGCAAATAATACTATTTATATTAAAGCATTCATAAACAAAACGGCGGGTACGGGGGTTACTACCCCACGTTACTACGTAAACACGGCTAACACTTTAACGGGCGCAACGTTACTTGGAGCGGGCGGTGGAATGTCAACAAGTGTTTATTTTCAACGATTCGAAAGAAACATTTTCTTCGATGGAACGAACTTGAATTCGTTTTTTGCGGGTACAAGTGCGGCAAATGATTATACTTTGAGCGGAATAACTTTGACCGCTTTTAATCCATTGGTAGATAATTATTTGATTTTTGCAATAAGCAACGGAACAACAACACCCGACAACGGAAACTTTAAACGCGTAATTGTTCAAAAATATGATTAACATAACCAAAATTCAAGGCGGATTTGTAATGAACAAAACCGATTATTTACTAGAAGGTGAAGCCGAAGTATTAGACACTACGCAGGCGCATTTTCCTACCGATAGAGGAATAATTTTACTAGATACTTCCGTAACCATTGACGAACAAGAATTTAGCACGATTCAATTATTTATTGATTACCTATACAAATGAATTATAAAGGGGTAGCGGGAATGTATTTTGTTTTGGCTTATGCGGGTTGTTTTGTTGCTTTATTAGAAGGGGAACAAAGCTACGTACGTATTTTGGCAGCCGCATACATTTGCCTACTTACTTTTCAATTATTACAATCTTATGAAAGCAACCGCGACGATTTTACTAACGACGATTCAAACTAAATGGCTTTCCCTTTTGGGAATCGTTTTAGCCTTTTTTATGCCTATTACAGGAATGGTTTTAGCGGTTGGTTTTGCTATCTTTTTAGATACTATTACAGGTATTTTGAAAAGTCGTAAAAACGGAGTTCCGATTCGTTCACGAAGGTTAAGCGCGGTAATATCGAAAATGTTTTTATATCAACTTACTATTATTTTATTTTTTCTTATTGATTATTTTATTTTAAATGACATTTTAAAAACTATCTTTACAACGGAATTACTATTAACTAAGGTTCTTTCGTTGGTACTTATTTCAATCGAGGTTGTAAGCATTAATGAAAATTACAAAGCGGTTCGAGGTATTGACCTTTGGGCAAGTTTGAAAAAATTATTAAGTAGAGCAAAAGAATTAAAAAATGATACCGACGAAATTAGACACTAGCAAAATAATCCAAGTTCCTTTGGATAAAACGCAATACTTCCAAGAAGAAGCAACCAAAAAACAAATCTATTTACACCATACTGCAGGCGGGGGAAACGCAAGAGCGGTTAGTCAATTTTGGAATTCTAACGAAACACGGATAGCAACGGCTTTTATTATAGCTAACAACGGAGAAATAGTACAATGTTTTTCGTCTAAACATTGGGCGTGGCATTTAGGAATAGATGCGGAGGATTTCGCAAAGAACGGAGCGCCTTACCAAAACCTTAATAAAAGTTCGGTAGGAATCGAGGTGTGTAACTTTGGCCCGTTAAAGTTCCGCAACGGAAAATTTTACAACTACGTTAACGGAGTAGTTGACCCAAAAAACGTTACTACCTTAGAACAACCATACAAGGGTTTTTTACATTGGGAAAAATACACGGATGCGCAAATAGAAAGCACCCGCCAATTACTCGTTTACCTTTGCGACACTTATAAAATTCCAAAGGCTTACCGAAGCGAAATTTTCCAAATAGACAAAGAAGCATTTAAGGGTACTGCGGGCATATTTACCCATAATTCAGTACGTAAAGACAAATCCGATATTTACCCGTGTCCTCGAATGATTCAAATGCTCAAAAATTTATGATTCGAATAATAGCGATTTTAAGCGTTTTAACGCTCTTTTCGTGTTCAAGTGAACGCTTAGCACAATACCACGTAAGAAAAGCGCTTAAACACGGCGCAAAATTGACACAAGACACCGACACGATTCGAATTGCAACCGTTGATTCGTTTCCCGTGATTAGTCACGATTCAATCGTTTGGGAAAAGTTTATCGCGTATCGCGATACCGTGATAAAATTTCAAAATGTTTATGTGCCGAAGACACGTTGGCAAACGCGAATCGAATACAAAGAACGCGTGAAGACGCTTCGAATCAAAGGAAAAACCGAATGGAAGACCGCTAAGGCGCAACAAGTGGTTAAATATAAGTTCCGTTGGTGGTGGGTTATTGTGGCGTTTTGTGTTGGGTTTTTGGTTCGTTACATTTTATCGCCTACTTTTATTGGTAGGATTAAACTATTTATGAAATTATGGAGGTAATAAAACACGGACGAAATATCCACGAATTAAGGATAGACGGTAAAACGGCGCACGTTGCAATGCTATCGGACATTCATTGGGACAACCCTAAGTGTGAACGCGATTTACTTAAAAGACATTTAGAATTTTGTAAGTCCAATAACATACCCGTAATAATTAACGGGGATTTCTTTTGTTTAATGCAAGGGCGCGGCGATAATCGACGCAATAAATCGGACATTAGAACCGAACACAATAACGGAAGGTACTTAGATAGTATCGTAGAAACTGCGGTAGAATGGTTTTCCCCATACGCGGGAATCATTAAAGTTATCGGATACGGTAACCACGAAACGGGAGTAATTAAGTTCCAAGAAACGGATTTACTTCAAAGATTCGTAGATTTATTAAACTACAAAAACGGAACTCAAGTTTATACGGGCGGGTACGGAGGTTGGATAATTGTTAGACAAATGTTCCATTCAACGGTTTCATTAAGTACAAAAATTAAGTATTTTCACGGGAGCGGAGGTGGTGGAGTAGTTACTAAAGGAGCGTTAAACCTTACCCGTGCTTTGGAAATGTACGAAGATTTCGACGTATTTTCAATGGGACACATTCACGAAAATAGCGCACGTAATGACGTAAGGGAGTGCTTAAACCATAACGCAAAGTTAGGTTACTCAGTTAAACAAAAGTACATACATTCGATGTTAACGGGTACTTATAAAGAGGAATACGGCGATGGCTCGCACGGATGGCACGTCGAACGAGGCGCGCCCGTTAAGCCGTTAGGAGGTCGAATCTTAAAAATAGAATGCAAAGAAGTTGAAAATTCGTTAATAAAGAACATAGATAGTTTTAAATTTCCTTTGTAATTTAGCAACATAGCGTTAAGGGGGGGTAGAAATACCCCTTTTTTTATGTCTTAAAAACTCTTGTTAATCAACGTGTTACAAATTATTTTGTTGAAAATCGAAAAAAAGTTTTGAAAAAGTTTGGTCAATTGAAACTTAGTATTTATATTTGCGTATAGTTATTCACTAAACAATTAAAAAAACGCTATGGAAACAATTATTAAAGCCTACGAGCAAGAACTACGCGAAACGATGCAGGAAAATATCGACGCATTCGGACATTTAGACACCGACACCCAAAGAGCAATCGAACGTTGGTTAGTTATCGAAGAATTATTAACCCGCTTAAATTTGAACAATGATTAAAGATTTTTTACTTTCGACTTTATTATTGGTTGCGATGCCATTTTTATTGTATTACCTTTTAATTTTTTTATTATGAGTTGGCAAATAGAATTAGAAAACGATTGTTGTAATTTTTACTTTGAGCGCAACGGCGCAGATATTTGGGGTTCGTGTTTATTTAGCTTAACGCCCGACTTTGATGGCGGGTTCGAAGTTGAAACCGAAAACATAACCGCTTGGTTTGATGCTAACGAATGCGAATTACCTTGTAAACTTACGTTCGACGAAGAGTTAAATTTAGCCGACGCAATCGCAAACGAAGCAAATAATTTAATGCTTTGGGAAAATTTGATGCAAGAAAGATTGGATGATTTAGAAAACGAAAAAATAGACGAATGGAAAATAAATCGATGGAATTAGGCGCGCAAGTTTATTGGTGGTGCCACGGAGGCGGGGCATTTGTAAAAGGTGGACACTTTAATTGGAAACATTATTGTAAAGTAATAGAGGCAAAAAATGAAATTATACGAAATACTATATTGGAGTCGGAAGTTCGCAACGAGCAAACCAACGAAAACACGGATAACGATAACGGCTTACGACAAAATGGATGCGGTTAGGCGCTTGGATATTTGGGAAAAACTAATAATTAAAATACGGGAATTATGACTGCAAAAGACAAAGCCATTTATTTAATCGTCAAGTTTAACAAGGTTTCAATTTGCGTAAATTTTACGAACGAAATGCTAAACAATTTAGAACATATTAAAAACCTAACCCCAAGTAAAACAATTTATGATTTAATCGAGTATTGGGAAAACGTTAAAAAAGAAATAGAAAATTTATGATAGAACAAGCCGAACATTTAATAATAAAATACAACCTACGTAGACGTTGCAGAAATCAATATTTAGTGCATCAAAGAGCGTTTTTAATGAGCCGACTAAGCAAACACGGATTAAGCGTTACAAGAATCGCAAGGATGTTTAAAATGAACCACGCTACCGTATTACACAACGTTCGAAACGCAAAATATTACGAAGAAATTGAAGACAAATATTATTTAGCAGACGTTGCCGAAATACGCGAGGAATTAGAAAGCAACCCCGTAGTTAGAAATATTGAAGACTTAGTTTCCGAAATTCTTGAATGCACCACGGTAAGAAGGTTAGAAAAAATTCAACGAAGAATTTTAAGAAATGAGTACAAGTTAACGGAAGAATAGTTATATTTGTACTCGGCTTCCTTCGACACTATAAAGCCAAAAGATGTTATTAACCCTGTTAATGAAGTAGAGGTCGAAGGCTACGGATTTAATAGGGTTTTTTTATTGATTAAATTTTTAAGTTATGTTTAATGATTATTATTTAGTGAGCGTTAAAAAACGTTTTTTACCCGAAAGCAATCGGTATTATTTACAATGTACTTATTCAAACGGACTACAAGAAATTACTTTGGAAGTTTTACACGGACAAGAAATTAAAACTATTTTGCCTTATGAGCGGATGGATTAAATTACACAGGAAAATAACGGATAACCCGTTGTACTTTTCCGAACCATTTACTCGTAGTATGGCTTGGGTGGATATGCTTTTAATAGCAAACCACACGGATAATTTTTTCTTTAAGAGGGGTATTCGTGTTGACATAAAAACGGGGCAAATTGGTTACGATTTAGATACTTTATCTAAGCGTTGGAAGTGGTCGAGGGGTAAGGTGGAAAGGTTCTTACAAATGCTAGAAAAAGACGAACAAATAGTAAGGCAAAAAACCAACGTAACTACCTTAATATCAATAGTTAACTATAAAGAATATCAAACAGACGATAAAGCAAATAGAAAAGCAAATGATAAACCAAATAGTAAACCAAACGAACACAAACAAGAATGTATAAGAAATATAAAGAATGAAAAAGAACTTATTTTGGATAGGTGGATAGAATACCGAAAACAAATTAAGAAGCCAATTAAGGAGGCTACGCAGGAAACTATTTTGGCTAAAATGGAAAACTTTACGGAAGAACAATGTAAGTTTGTTATTGATAATTCAATAGAAAACGGTTGGCAGGGTTTGTTTTGGGATAAGCTACCTAAAAAAGAAGAACTAAGCGAAGAGCAGTTAACCTACAATTACGTGCAAAAGATGTTAAATTTTAAGGACACTAAAGACTATTCGAATGCTGACTAAACAGGGCGACACGATACAATACCTGCTAGACTTAAAAGCAGGTAAGATAAAAGCAGGCTTAGGCATTGACTGCGTTTTAGATAACTTTTTAAGGTTTAAACGCAAGCAAGTAAACATAATTTTGGGACACGATAACGTAGGTAAAACGTATTGGATAAATTGGTATTTTCTTTGCCTCGCATTAAAACACGGACTTAAATTTTGCCTATGGTCGGGGGAAAATCAAAAGGGGCAAGTTCTAAGGGATTTAATCCAACTTTACGCAGGCGAACCATTCAAGAACTTAACTAATAACCAAATACAAAGTTACCTAACCTACATTGAGCAATTTTTTATTTTCGTCGATAATAGTAAACTTTACAAGCCGTTGGAACTTTTGGAGGTATTTAAGCAAAGCGAATGCGATGTAGCGTTAATAGACCCTTTTACGGGGTTAGACCGAGAAATGAGTTACGAAGGCAATTATACTTTTATGAATAAAGCACGGGAGTTTGTCAATAAAACGGGAATAACGCTTTACATTAACACGCATCCAAACACGGAAAGCGGGCGAAGCGGAAACCTTTACACGGAAGGCGAATGGAAAGGACATCTTAAACCCCCATTAAAAGACCATATCGAAGGGGGTAAGGCTTTTCTAAATAGATGCGACGATATGTTAGTAATTCACCGACTAATAAAACACGAACAAATGAAGTATAAAACAATGATTAGTATTGAAAAAGTAAAGGATACGGAAACGGGAGGAAAAATAACGGGAATCGGAGAGCAACTTTTATGCGATTGGAATAGCGGTTTAGGATTCGAACTTTACGGAGTTAATCCATTAAGAGATATGCGAAACCCAAAGAAATCAAATTTACCTTTTTAAGATGGACGATTTAACGATATTAAAAGCGAAGGTATTAACCACGTACACCGCAACCAAGGTACAAAGTAGTTTAGATGAAATCAAAGAGAAAAACGGACACCGTACCGACTTAATCGAATCAATGCAAGCAACGTTATTAGACCTTAACGAAATACGTAGAATAATTGACGGCTTAGAAAAAGAACTAAGGTTTGCGAATTCATCCGCATTTAGGTTAGAACGGTTATGCTTAGAACTGAAAGCCGAAAATAAAGAACTGAAAAACGAAATAAAAGCGTTAACCACGGAGTTATAAAATAAACTGAAAACTTTAACCTTTGAGTTATGAAACAAAACAAAATTATTAACGGGAACTGTTTGGATATTTTACCAAATATAGAAACCCAAAGTATAGATTATTCTTTTACTTCACCACCTTACAATAGAAAAAGAAACGATAAATACGCTGAATTTACGGATATAAATAGTAATTGGTTCGAAATGAATATAGAAGTAATTAACCAACTTTTACGAATAACAAAAAAACACGTTTTCTATAATATACAAGCCAATTACTACAATAGAAAAGACGTGTATAAACTAATAGGATTGTTTAACGAGAAAATAGTAGATATTCACATTTGGGAAAAATCAAACCCGATGCCTGCAAGCGGTAATAACATTACAAACGCAGTTGAGTATTTTTTAATTTTTGGTGATATTTCATTAAAAAGTAATACAACCTATACTAAGAATATTTTAACAACTTCAGTTAATTCTAATATGCCAAAAGAACATAAAGCGGTTATGAAAGACGAAGTTTGCGAACATTTTATATCTAAGTTCACAAAAGAAAATGAAACTATTTTAGACCCATTCTTCGGGGTTGGTACTACGGGTAAAATATGCAAGAAACTTAATAGGAACTTTATTGGAATAGAATTAGAAAAAGTTTATTTTGAAATGGCAAATACTATTTTATGAAATGCAAAAACTGCAAAGCCGTATTTACTCCCGTTCGATTTAATCAAAAATACTGCTTAGAATCGGATTGCGTACGTGTTTGGATAGAATCCGAAAAGGAAAAGCAATGGAAGAAAAAGAAAAAGGTATTAAAAGACGAACTGCAAACCTTACCCGAACTGCTTAAATTAGCTCAAATAACGTTTAACAAGTACATTCGACTACGCGACAAGGATAAACCTTGCGTAAGTTGTGAAAAGCCGTTAGGGGCGAAATTTGACGCAGGTCATTACTTCAGTATGGGAGGGCATAAGGCGGTAACATTTGACGAAGAAAACGTACACGGACAATGTGTAACGTGTAACCAACACAAGCACGGAAATATACTTTATTATCAAATAGGAATCCAAAAAAGAATCGGAGCGGATAGGTTAATAGAATTACACGCCCGCGCCTACGAAAACAAGAAATGGACTAGGGAGGAACTAAACGAAATAATTAAACGCTATAAATCAAAAATAAATGAATTTCAATAACGATTTTAAGTTTGATTTAATGGTAGGTCAAACATACGAAAACCAATTAAGCGAATTACTCCAACAAAAAATAGAAGTTAAACGCGATTTTAAATGCTTGGAAACGGGAAATATATTCGTAGAATACGAAAGTAGGGGTAAACGTTCGGGAATAGCCACAAGCGAAGCGGAATGGTGGTGTTATTGGCTTAGTGAATCGCATTTTGTAATGATAAAAAAAGACGAATTAAAAAAACTTTGCAGAAAATATATAGGAACAAAACGAGACGTAAACGGCGGGGATTCCAATACGAGTAAAGGAATCTTGTTGCCTATTCAAGAATTCATAAATAAATTTTAACATTTTTTAACAAATTAATTATATCGAAGTATTGCTAATTAAATTATTAGTATTACATTTGTTTATAATTAAAAACGAAAACGCTATGAAACATTTATTTAAATCGTTGGCAGACTTCCAACAAGAAGTACCCGTAATTCACAAGGGCACACAAGGATTCGGTTATTCTTACGCAGATTTACCTGCTATCTTTGAAAAGATTAACCCGCTACTAAAAAAACACGGATTAGGATTCACTCAGTTGCTTAATTCTAAAGATGGGGAAAACTATTTAGTTACCGTTCTTTTTCACGTTGAAAGCGGGGAATCAATCGAAAGCACTACATTAATTCCGCAAGTTGAACTTAAGGGGATGAATTCTTACCAATCATTCGGGAGCGGTTGCACCTATTTCCGTCGTTACTGCCTTAGTTCAATTTGTGGTTTGGTTACGGACAAAGATACGGACGCAAGCGGTGAACAAGTAAAAGACGAACCAAAGAAACCAACCATTGATAACAAGAGGTTAGGCAAGGCAATCGAAACCATTTCCGCGGGTAAATACACTAAGGAGGAATTGTTAGTTAATTTTAGCCTTACGGAAGCGCAATTAAAAATGATTGAAGCTATTGAACTTCTAATTTAATTAAGTTGTTATGAAAGTAAGATGCTCACAAATTGGTAAAATAATGGCAACCCCCCGTAAAGCGGGGGAGGTGCTATCCGAAACGGCTAAAACCTACGTTCACGATTTAGTGTTAGAAGAAAAATACGGAATCAAAAAAGAGTTTAGTTCACGTTACACGGATAAAGGTAACGAGGTAGAGGAAATCGGAATAGCTTTAGTAAACGAGGTTCTAAATTACAAGTTCATTTACAAGAATTACGAGTTTTTCGAAAACGAATGGGTTAAGGGAACGCCCGACGTAAACACGGACGAAGTTTTATTAGATGTTAAATGCTCTTGGGACGCTACAACGTTTCCGTTTTTCGATACGGAAGTCCCTAATAAGGACTATTATTATCAACTGCAAGGGTATATGTGGTTAACGGGAAAACAAGAAAGCATTTTAGCTTATTGCCTAATCAATACCCCATTTCAAATGGTAGAAGACGAAATAAGGCGTGCGCATTGGAAATTTAATTTAATCGAAGAAAACACGGAACTAAGAAAAGAGGTAGAAAGTAAACACATTTTTGACCATATCCCCGAACATAAAAGGGTAAAGTATTGGTTTATTCGAAGGGACGAATCAGTAATTGAAAAGATAAAGGAACGTGTAGAACTATGCCGAGAATACTATAACCTATTAATGAAAACGATATGAACATAACACACGAAAACACCATTCAACACGAAGACACGGTATTAATGGCAGTAATGACAAAGTACTACGAAAGGAGCAAAAAAGGCTTACGCAAATACGGAACTAACTTAGATAGAACCGACGTTGATTTATTAGGGTGGTTAAACCATTTACAAGATGAACTTATGGACGCAACGTTGTATATTGAAAAACTAAAAAAAGAACTATGAAACAATAATTAGCAGAACAAATGAAGTGCTTTAAGATGCACTATTTGATTAAAGTAAATAAGAAAAACAAAGAATTGTAAAATATAGTGCGATTTACTGCACGAATAAATAAAAATAATATGAAACAGACAGCAGTAGAGTGGTTGAAAAAACGCATTAGAGTAGAATTAACCTATGAGCAAGATATATTGTTTGAAGAACTATTTGAACAAGCCAAAGCAATGGAGAAAGAGCAAATTGTAAATGCTTATAACGATTGTGAATGGACTGGGGACCATGAAGATGGAGAACAATACTACAACGAAACCTATAAACAACAAGAACAATGAAACTATATACAGAAGAAGAAATGAAATTTTTACTATGATTAAATATACAGACAAAAACGGAAAGTCAACAGGTTGGTTGTCAAAAAATCCAACAACTAAGGAATTGGAAAGATTAAATATTGACCAACTTTTGATAATAGCAAAAAACAAAAAAGGATTAAAGAAAGTGTTGCTGGATTTTTTGAATGGAGTGGAACTGAAAATTTAATTATTTTGCTTATTTTAATATGCTATAACGTTTTGCGTGTATAAGAAGTGGCGGATTAGAACTCCAAAACTTTCAGCAAACGCAGAGCTTAATTAGAATAACAAAACTTTAAATTAACCGAGAACTCAGCCATTTTTTATACACGCTGTTAGTGGCTGGGCTTTTCACAAATCAAATTAAAATGGAAGGATTAAAAAAAGTAATATTTGAAGTGTTGGTAAGAAACCAAGAAACTTGTAAAATAGGTTCAGATGGTGATTATTCACAAGAACAATGTGTTTTTGCTTGGGACTTTGACTGGGTTTCTGATGAAATAAAACAAGCAATTATTTCAGAAATATCAAAAGATTTTGAAGATGTCCCTGATGAAAAAAGCTGTAAAACCGTTGTCGAAGCACATTTGGTTTCAAAAATTAATAAACTTATTCGTGCGGTTTCTTAGCCTTGCCACTAACACAAAGCTAAATGACGTTTTAATGTCTTTTAGCAACTGTTATCCGCAGTTTTAATGGCGGTTTTTATTAACAATTAAACAACAAGAACAATAAAAGATAGTGTCAGGAGATGGAGTAGATAACCAACACCTCCCCGA
>Ga0209358_10000604_pt1 | contig 30879 bp, 30 predicted proteins | sample LauGreFa1BDMLBSN_2_FD_187574 | JGI IMG/M metagenome (GOLD analysis project Ga0209358, IMG submission 187574) | Freshwater lake microbial communities from Lake Michigan, USA - Fa13.BD.MLB.SN (SPAdes) (version 2) | ecosystem: Environmental > Aquatic > Freshwater > Lake | place: Lake Michigan, USA... | reverse complement strand
AATGTATAATAAAAAACATACAGGTACCTTTGGCAAAATTGGAGTCTATTCATTTAATGGTAATAAGCTATTAACTACATCTGGTGGCGGAATGATTGTAACTGATGATAAAGAATTAGCCGATCATATGCGGTTTCTTTCAACTCAAGCAAAGGATCCACTTCCTTATTATTGGCATACTCAAATCGGATATAATTATCGTATGAGTAATATCTTGGCTGCAATTGGTATTGGTCAGATTGAAGTAATTGAAGAACGTATAAAAAGAACACGAGAAATCAATCAAAGATATAGAGAAGAATTAAAGGATCTTATATTCTTTCAGGAAGAAAGGGAAAATGACAGATCAAATATGTGGTTGAGCTGTGCTATTATTCCTCTTCCTAACCAAGGTGATCAAAAAACACCGGATCAATTAATAGAACATCTTGAAAAATCAAACATAGAGGCTAGAAGGATATGGTGTCCTATGCATCAACAGCCTGCATATACACCTGCTCATAAATATATAAATGGAAATTCTGATATTCTATTTAATCATGGTGTATGTTTACCATCAGGATCAAATATGACAGATGAAGAATTTGATAAAGTTATAACCGAAATAAAAAAATTCTTTAAGAAATGAAATTAATATCATATGATGATTTTCTTTTAATTGAAAATTACATAGGTCCTAATTTTGAGATTTTACTTGAAAAGAATCTTACCAACGAAATTGATAAAAAGATTAAGTTTGGTATAGTAATGCCAACGCATAAGATTGCTGATGGTGGTGCTCAAGCTGGAAGACAAAAGTTTATGGATACACCATCATTATTAAAAGATTCATTAGGATCAATCCGAGATCAAAAATATGATAATTATGTTGTGTATTTGGTTGGTGATGCATATGATGGTGATGATGAAATCAAATCTGTAATGGATGAAGTTATTCCTAAAGAAAAGCTTAAATATCATAATCTATCAACACCAGGAGAAAGAAATAAAGGTTTTTCAAAACAACAATTTAGATATACTGCAGGTTGTGGTGCTATGAATAAAGGCTTACAGATGGCTAAATCTGATGGAATTGACTATATTGTTAGAATTGATCATGACGATAAATGGACACCTGATCATTTAGAACTTTTAGCTAAAGCATATACTCAATATCCTGAATTAGCTTATGTGTTTACCAGAAGCCGTAAAAAAGTAGATGCAACTAATTCATCTAAGAAGTATATGTATCAACCTAATGATGATAGACATACTGGTACTATTGAACCAAATAACTTAGGATATACTCATGGTGATGTTAGTCATTCTGCCGTTTCATGGAGACCTAGTATGATAGGTGATCCTAGATACCGTGATGCTGAAGATCAATCTAAATCTGAACCTAAAATTCCAATGACTAAGACTGCACCTGCTGACGTTGATATGTTTAGCAGAATGATGAAGGTCATAAAGGATAAGAGTCATAAGTATATGTATATTCCTAGATTAACAAGTTTCTATAGAAACAGAAAAGGAAAATTTTAATTAACTTGTGGTTAAAATGAAACAATGTGTGAATATATACTATAAATAATAACTAAAACAATAACTATGGACAAATTTAATGAAATCAAATCAATCGTAGAATCAGTAGCTGATGATGTAGAAAAATTCTATGTAAAAGGAAACAAGGCAGCTGCCGTAAGAATTCGTAAGGCAATGCAGGATATTAAAAATCTTGCTCAAGAAGTTCGAGTTCACGTACAGGAGACTAAGAATAATCTTTAATTTACTACGTGTCTTTAAGTAGACACATCCTTGATCCATAAAGGGGCCATCGCAAGATGGTCCTTTTTCTTTTATAAAAAGTCCTATTTTGCTTAAAACCTTTTTCATTATCTTTGTATAATAATAAATCAAAGAGTCAATGGAAAAGTGCTTAATATTAGATTTTGACGATACTTTAGTTAAAACAATTGATGTACATGCTGAATCATGGCAACACGCATTGGAGCGTGTGCTTGATATTGAAATCCCAATTGATAGTATTCATGCTGACATTAATTATGGAATGGATGTATTACTTAAAAAGTATCAGTTAACCGAAGAAGAATCATTATTAGCACAACAATATAAGAAAGAGATTTTTGATAAAAATATTCATAGAACAAAAGTCAACCAACTTTTATTATATGTTATTGAAAATAGATTGTTTGAGTATTACATTATTGCATCAAATTCATCCAGAGAAAATGTTGATAAAATAATGGCTTATCATGGAATAAGCCAAGATCTGTTTCATGACATTTTTACAAGAGAAGATGTTTCCTTTAAGAAACCACACCCTGAAATGGGATCATTAATATTTAACCTTCTTACAGAAAATAACTATAATAAGAAAGACTATCTTATGGTAGGAGACTCTGAGGTTGATTCTACATTTGCACGTAAACTTGGTATTAAATGTCTGATAGTAAAATTTTAGTAGGTAATAGCGGAGATATAGTTCATCTTCATAATGACCATGTAATCAAACATGCTGGTGTTTATCCTGAAAAGTTTAAGCAGCAGATGGATTGGTTACTTAATTGTAATCATCCTAATTTCATTCAAATTGAACCGATTGGAGAATTTTCATATAAGATGAAAAAATATCCAACATGGTATGATCAAATCTGTGATCAACCTATAACTAAGTCCGTTGGTCAATTAGAGGACTTAATTCAAATCATTAATAAGTTTGAAGGTTATGGAAAAGATATTGATACAAGATCATATCTTGATAAATTAGAAAGTCGTACAGGTTATCATTATGAAGGTAACATAGATGGCGCATCTAGGTGGGGATTTGTTCATGGAGATTTAACCATAAGTAATATCCTATATGATAAAGACTTTATCTTTATTGATCCTAGAGGAACCGAGGAACAAGATTTTTATGACTTTGGAAAATTGATGCAATCCTTCGTAATGGAATATGAGGCCCATATATACAATAACCACAATACAAAATATTCAAAGTTTTGTAAAGAAGCTGAAAAAATTATGTATGAATGGTACGATGAACATCTTTTGAAATTTTATTTAGCGGTTCACTTATTAGGAGCTGTTCCGTTTTTTGAATTAAATGAAAGATATGAATTGGCCGGATCATTCCTTGCTAAAGGGCATGAACTGTTTAATGAACTAGAAATTAAATACACAAAATGAGTAGAGTAAGAAAGGCAATTATTTTGGCCGCAGGTAAATCTACAAGATATGGATCAAACAAATTAATAGATCCAATTCTTGGAAAATCAACAGTACAATACTGTATTGAGTTTTGTATTGAAAATGGAATTGAAGATGCATATGTAACTATCAGTAAATCTGACTTCTTCTTTAAGAATAACATTAAGTTATCTCATCCTATTATTGAAGCATTATCCCAGTATAAAGATAAAATTAATATCTTTTATGAATTTCAAAAGGATGATGAATATGGACCAGGCGCTGCAATTAAAGCATGGCAAGGCGTTTTCTATGAACCGTTCCTTTGCTTATTTGGAGATAACTTTTATAGAGGAGATATTGGTTTGGCATATCATAATCCAAACATAAGTGTAGTAACCTATAAAGATTATGGAACACGAGCAAGAAATCTGCAATTAGCAACAATACTTGAAAATGTTGTAATTGAAAAACCGCATGGTGTTGTACAGGGTAGATACTTTTGTGGTTATATGATTTTTTCTAAAGAAGCATTTGATAATTTAAGTAGCATTAAGTTATCAAATCGTAATGAGTATGAAATCACCCATCTTATCAATTCAATGGATTCATTAGAGTTTCAACCTCTTTCTATTGATTGGTATGATTTAACATATGAACAAGATAAAATAGTAATTGAAGAATTAATCCAAAACAAATAATATGAAAGACAACGTAAAGAAAGTAGGTTTCTTTAAACTTGGAAAGGCAATCAAGTTTAATGAAAACAGTTGGAACGCTATTGGCGGTGACTGTGAGCCTAAGCAGTTGATCTGTGCTATTGCCAAAAGAAATCCAAATGTAGAATATTGGTTACTTAGTCCTAATGATTTAGGAAAGGTTAGAGCAAAAGAGAAACCTAAGGCTGCACCTCTATTTGGGCCTGCGCCTGAATCAACATCTGCTATTCCATCTAACATTAAGGAGTTTCATTCCAAAATGGACGAGAGAAAGTCAACAGAAGAAACTGTTGAGACAATTAAGTCATTGGGGTTAGACTATATCTTTTTCTACACTGGACCTGCAAGTACAGTTAATATTGAAAACTTTATTAATAAAGTAGATGGAACTGGTACCGTTAAGTCATTAGACTTTTTTAAGTATTATGCTGCACCAATCATTAAAGCACTTAATGAAATGCCTAAGACTCCAATTGTAGGCCTTCTTGTTGATAACCGCTTTATTCTTGCTGCTAAAGATTATCAGGCTCATAATCGCCCTACTTATTATCTTGCACAAAATAACTTTGAATTAGATGAAGAGTATTTTTGTAATCCTCCAACTAGAGAAACTGCAAAGATACATTCTGTTTTTGAATATTCTGGTATTGAGACCGTATTTCTTTTAGACAAAAAGAGATACAACATTGATGAATTGTTCAATATGAAAAAGACAAATTCATTTATGATGTTACAGAATCAAGGAAAAGGATCCGGCGGAATGGATCGTTGGGATCCGGTTAGAGAATACATTGTAGATAATGAAATTAATACTGACATCTACGGTAAATGGGATGATGAATTAGTTCAAAAGTATCCTAATTACTTTAAAGGTGAAATGAGAATTGAATCTTTAACTGAAGAGCTTCTTAAAACCAAATACACATTCTGTGTTCCTATTAAAGAGGGAATGGTCACTTCTAAGTATGCCGAGATGTTACATTATGGTATTATACCTTTCTTGCATCCGTCATACGATACTGAATTTAATGTGTTTCCAGCAGATCATTTTATCCGTTGTAAATCACCGGCCGATCTTAAGAAGAAAATTGAATTCTTAAATGCAAATCCTGAACACTATAAAACATTATTCTATAACCTTCAAGAAAAATACTTAAAAGATTCATATTATACTGGAGAACATGTTGATAACAAGATCTGGGAAGCATATGAACGAGTAACACAAAATCAATTACAAAATGTATAACACAGAAACTAAAATCCTGATCACCGGTGGAGCCGGTTTTGTTGGTACCAATTTTATCAATGATCTTTTAAAGAGAGGGCATAATCCTGACTGTATTGCTGTCATCGATAATCTTTCACATGGTACTTATCTTCCACAAGTTCATGATAAAATTAAGAACTTTTATAATGAAGATATTCGTAATGAATATGTAAAGACAATCATCACTGAATTTAAGCCTGAGTATATCTATCACTTTGCAGGTCTTGTTTCAATTTATGACTGCCATGCTAATCCATACGAAGCGGTAGATAACAATATCTTAGGAAGTATTAATATTCTTGATGCTGCTGCTGATGCAAAAGTTAAGAGAGTTATCTTTAGCGAAACTTCTGCAGTTTATGAAAATGAACCTCTTCCACCAAATGGGTATCATGAAGGACAATCTGATCCTACTACAATTTATTCTACCACTAAGGCATGTTTGGCACTTATAGCAGAATCATATTCTCGTACAAAGGGTGTAAACTATACTGCACTTCGTTACTTTAATGTAGCCGGTCCTTTACAAGATTATAACCGAACAGTACCTCCTGTTTTTGCTGGATTCATTATTCGTTTAATGGGAGGAAAGAATCCTATTATCTTTGGGGATCCAATGAAAGCACGGGACTACATTGACGTAGACGACGTAAATGCTTTTCATATGTTATGTATGGAAAATGAAGACACTGCAAATCAAACATTTAATCTAGGTACTGGTAAAATGACAACCTTAATGGATCTTAAAGATATCATTGGTAATGTTATGGGAATCCAAAATGTACAATATGATCAATACGGTGCAATTGCTGGAGAAGCATTAAATATTCGTGCGGATATCTCTAAAGCAAAATCTATGGGTTGGGAACCTAAGAAAAGTATGGAAGATACTATTAAAGAAACCATTACTTATCTTGAAGAAGAGGTTAAAAAAGGTAACATTGATCCTTATACATTTATGGAGGATCTTCAAATTGAAAAAGTTAAGATATGAGTAAAGAAATTAAATGGGGAACCATTATTCCTCTAATTGGAGGTAGTGCAATTGGCTGCTCGCGTTCGGCTGAAACCAAACCTGCATTTCATTTAAGTTATGAAGCATTTGCAGCTAATGAAAGTCATATAGAAAGATATTGGGAAGGTATTCCAATGTATCGCTTAGATGCACCTGATATTGAAATTCCATCATCAACCTTTGAAGGAGTTGATTATGTTAATTCTGTTTGCCCATGTGCAGGTTTAAGTCTTCTTAATTCTGCTCGAGGCAGTGAAGCATCCCGTGGATCCGATGCTGTTCAAAATAAATGGATGTATGAATCGTCTGAATACATTTTGGAACATGTTAAACCTAAAGTACTTTGGGGCGAAAATGCTCCTGGCCTTTTTACTAAAATGGGAGAGGGTGTTGTTAACCGTTTAAGGCAGATTGCAGAAAAACATGGGTATAGCTTTTCTCTTATTAAAACAAATACAGAACTTCATGGTATTCCTCAGAGAAGAATCCGTACATTCTATTTCTTCTGGAATACTCCTACTGTGCCAATGTTAAATTGGAAATTTCGTGAAAAGAAATCTTTATTAGAATATCTAAAAGAAATTCCGTCTGATGCAACTCTTCAAGATATGTTCATGGTTAATGGCAAAGTAACAGAGCATTTTAGACCATACGAATTTGTATTAGAAAAGGAAGGGTTAACCCATGCTGAATTTGCAAAGAAATTTAATAAAGGTACGATTGCTCAATACCTTGATGAACATAAATTAATTGATGAATGCATTGAATGGCTTGATAAAAAATATCCTAATGAAGGGTTCTCAAATAAAAAGAGTACAAAAACATTCATCGATATGTTAGAACACCAGAAGGCAAAAGTAGAAGATGGCAAAGGTTATTGGGATGCATCACCTCACTTCTTTCATGATTCTTTCTCGGCTCTAATTGGTCGTAATATGTTTAACGGTGTACACCCGGTTGAAAATCGTTACTTAAATGTTCGTGAAATGTTACACCTTATGGGTATGCCACATGATTTTGAAATTGAATCATCTCGTCATATTAATCATATTGCTCAAAATGTACCTGTTAGAACTGCACAGGATATGGCCGATGAGGTTCGTAAGTTTTGTGAAGGCGAACTAAAAATGACCCAGTATAAATATATGAAGCAAGATAACACCATACAAAAGGTTATTGAAGCTGAAGAGTTAAGTAAAGAACCTAAAAAGAAATACAAAGTAAACAGTGTAATATGAAAGAAAATGCGTTAGCGATTGGTGTTTCTAGCCATGAGTTTATGAACATTCTTTTAACCTATTATCCTAAGAATGTTAATGAAACTTTTGATATCTATCTTTTCTTAGATGATAGTAAAGTAACCGAGGACAGTGTAAAAGCTGTTATCAGGAAACATAACATTCCGTCATTCTTAAATGCAACATACATTAGCATAAAAGGAGTATATGATTATTATGTAGAGAAACATGGTTATGAAGGTAAGGCTAAAGAGTTCTTATATAATCATGGTTGTCTGTTTAAGGCTCTAATGCCAATGTACCTATTAGATAAGTACGGTGTTAAAAGAACATATGTTTCTGATGATGATGTATTTATCTTTAATGATCTTAGTTATATGTTCACTGAATACCAAGAATTTGGTTATAAGAAGGAGAATCTATTTAATCTAAGAAATGCTGATAAGTATGAAGTACTTGCCGCATTTAATGAAATCTTTGAGAGTAATTTTACTTTAGAAGAAATGAATGCTTTATCAATAAATGCAGGTAATGTTATCTATGGTCATGATCCTAAAATGGAGTATTACTTCAAACGGTTTATGAATCATAAAATGGTACATCATTTATTCTTTAACTTCCAAGGATACACAAGTTGGACTGTTGAGCAGAGATTCCACCACTTTAACTTTCATAGACTTATTAAAGAAGGAAGAACTGTTGACTTATTAAAGAGTAAGGACCTTCGTCTTATGCAAAATATAGATAAAGAAGCTTTAGCAAATAATATACAACCTCTCTATCTAAAGCAAGTTACTCCTTCACTTTTACATTATCCTATTGGTACAAAGAAGCCAATATTTCTTCGTCAATTTTTAAGAGGTATTGAATGGAAGTTCGGATTTGAATATCAACCTAAGTACGAATTAACCGATATTCTATACGATGAAACATGGCAACCTCCTACATTTAAAGAAGTTCAGAGTAAGATGAAAAAATCTTCAAAAGTTTCTTCTGTCTTTTAAACCAAGTAATAAACAATCAATATAATAAAAAAACAAATAATGGAAACTACAATCAAAAAAATCGACGCATACGAACTTAGTTCGTTTGTTAAGAAACTTCTTCCGATTGATAAATTCATCTTTATGAAAATCGGAAAGGAAGGAACTGTTTCATCGGTCTATTTCCCTGAGCGAGATGCGGTTAAATTAGTTAACACTCCAACTAAAGATATCTTTGATGCGGAGATTACTTCACCACTTAAAGTAAGTTTTTACAACGGAAGTAAAGTAATTGATGCTCTATCTCATTTTAGTGGCGGTGAAGTAAAAGGTCGTATCCGTTACACCGAGTATGATGGAGAATTAATGGCCAGTGATTTTATCCTAGAGAATAATGATCTTAAGATTAGTCTTGCATGTACTGATCCTTCATTATCTTTTATGGAAATGAGTAAGGAAGAAACTGATCGTGCATTTGGTACTGATAACAAAATGTTTGAATTTGATCTTTTAACCACTCATGTAGATAGAATGAAATCTTTATTTAACTTAGATAAGGATGAAGATACTTTTACCGTATATCTTAAGACTGATGGTGTAGGTATTAAAGGAACATCATATGATGCCACATTATGTCATACATATGAATCAAACGTAGATGCAGGTGCAAAGGTTGTTATCTATAAAAAGTATCTTAACCTATTAGATAAAGAAAATTATAAGGTTATGGTTTGTGAAAATAAAGTAGTATTTCGTTCATTAGATACCAACACTCATCTTACTGTGGCTGTTGCAATAACTGATGAAGAATAATCTATGGTATTTGACATACTAAATACTGACATCTATTATATCAATCTAGATTCTCAAACGGAAAGGAATGAAGAGTTCCTTTCCGTTATGAGATCTTCTGGCTTCTCTGACGATAGATTACATCGTGTAAGTGGAGTTATCAACGAATATAAAGACGGTTTTGATTCTCATATTAAAGCTCTAAAAATTGGATTAGCCGAAGGAAAGCCTTTTATCATTATTGAAGATGATATGTTGGTTAATGAATTGCCACCTAAGATTGAACTTTTTGCACCAGGTACTCCTATAGTAAGTGCATTAAGTTTATCCTTAAGTAGATATGGTGTTTATGATGAGCCTAATTACAGAGGCCCATTCTTCACGTCTGGTGATTATGTTAATAAGGCTGGTATTAAGCACCCATATTTCGTAAGGATTTTTAATATGATAGTAGGTAATGCTGTATACTATCATGATATGAAATATGTAGAATCTTTAATTAATGAATTGGAATTCTTTTATAGATCAAGAATTTATACTTCACCCGTAACCGGTAGTACTTATAAGGGATCAGGCGATCCTAATTATGATTCATATATTCCATTCGATGCTATAATGGCTTTTATGCAGCCTACCACGTTTTTTGCAGCATTAAAAACACCTGCATTCTATCATCCGGGTGGTCTTGAAACTGTTACAAGATTTACATTATCCGACTTTTAATACTTAAACCTTTTAAGAAGGTTTCATATAAAAATAAAATATGACTGAAGAACTAATTAAGATTAAGGAGGAGGCATCCAAGTATTATAATTATGAACAGGCTGTTAAGTTAATGCTTAACTCAATTTATGGCGCATTTGGTAATCCTTACTTTTACTTCTTCAATGTTGATATTGCAGAAACTATTACCCTTCAAGGTAAGGATGCTATTCTTTATACTGAAAAGCTAATCAATAAGTACTTTAAGGAATTTTGGCATAAAGACCTAGAAACCCATAAAGAGATGGGAATCACTGTTACTGGTAAAATTGAAAACCCAGTAGGTATCTATATTGATACTGACTCTATTTATGTTAAGTTTGATGAGGTAATTAAAAAGTCAGATTGGACTGGTAATGAAAAGGAGTTTATACTTAAACTCTATAACACTAGATTGGCTGACTATATTGAAAAGATTCTTCAAAAATATGCTGATGATAATAATGCAGAAAACTTTTTAAGTTTTGAATTGGAGAGTATTGCTAAAAATGCAATATGGCTTGCCAAGAAAAAGTATATGCAAAATATTGTTTGGAAAGATCCTGATATTCACTATGATGAATTAAGTAAGATTAGTGCAAAAGGATTTGAAATTATCCAATCATCAACACCTCAATTTGCTAGAGAAAAACTAAAAGAACTCTTAACTTACATATTCTCTAATAATCAATTGAATATGAAAGAATTTGCAAGTTTACTTAAAGATATAAAGAGACAGTTTAAACTTGCGAACATTGATCAAATCAGTTTTTCTAAGAAGGTAAATAATTACCAAAACTATATCATAAATGATTATGAACAATTTGAAATTGGTCCTAAATGCCCAATCGGTGTAAGGGCTGCTGGGTATCATAATTATCTTCTTAATAATAACATAAAACTCAAAGGTAAATATAAACCTTTAGGTAACGGCGAAAAATTAAAAATGTATTTTTCAACTGATAAATCATGTGAGGTATTTGCATATGCTCCTGGTGAATATCCTTATGAATTTGCGCCTCAAGTTGATTATGATGTACAATTTGAAAAAACGATACTTGATCCAATTAACCGTGTGGTAACTGCAATGGGATTTAAAGCATTTAACCGAAATCTTATTTATACTACATCGTTATTTTAGACAAATATATAAAAAAATCTATAAAATATGAAGGACAAAAAATTTAGAATACACGTTTTAGGACTACCTCATACTAAAACTACTAAAGATTTTACTGCTTGTGCTTATACTCAAAAAGCATGGAAGTTTTGTAAAATGATGAAAAGCAGAGGCCATTACATTATGCACTATGGTCATGAAGATTCTAATCCTGATGCAAATGAAAATGTTACAGTAATCACAAATAAAGTTTGGGATAAGGTTTATGGAAGCCATGATTATAAGAGTAAGTTATTTACATATGATACTCAAGATGAGGCATACCAAACATTTTATAAAAATGCTATTGAAGAAATAGGAAAACGTAAACAACCTGGAGATATCATTCTTCCATTTTGGGGATCAGGCGTTCGTCCTATTTGCGATGCCCATAATGACTTATGTATCATTGAACCTGGTATTGGTTATGCAGGCGGTATGTGGTCGGTATTCAAAATATTTGAATCATATGCCATCTATCATGCTTACTGCGGTTTAGGTAATGTTAGTATGTGTAGACAAAGTTGGTATGATCAGGTTATTCCTAACTACTTTGATCTTGATGAATTTGAATATTCTACTAAGAAGGAAGACTATTTCCTTTATGTAGGTCGTGTTTATGACGGTAAAGGAGTTAATATTGCAATTCAAGCAACTGAAGCAATTGGAGCTAAACTTAAAGTTGCTGGGCAAATTGGTGATGAATTCTATGAAAAGAATCCTTGGCCAAAGCATGTTGAATTTATTGGTTATGTAGATGCAGAGCAGAGAAAGAATTTAATGAAAGGCGCTATTGCATCATTCTTACCTTCTATGTATGTAGAACCATTTGGTGGAGTTCAAATTGAAAACCTTTTATGTGGTACACCAACTATTACAACCGATTGGGGCGCCTTTGCTGAAAATAATATACATGGTGTAACTGGATATCGCTGCCGTTCATTTGAAGATTTTGTTAAAGCTGCACGAGATTGCCAGGCTGGAAAGATTAAACCAATTGAATGTAGAAAGCATGGTGAAAACTTCTCTCTTGAAGCAATCGCCCCTAAATATGAAAAGTATTTTAGAGAAGCCTTACATGTAACTCAAAATAAAGGTTGGTACACAATTGAAGATCCAGAATTATATACTAAAGAATGGTTTGAAAAAATGTATCCTACTACTGATTCTAAAGTAGAAGAGAAAAAAAAACCAGAATAGCAACTTATAATGAGCCCGGCTGGGCTATAGGACGAATTCATACTGGTCTAGGTAATTCTTTATCTGACGAGTATGAATTTGTTCATTTTAATTGGTATAACCCAAACGATGTTAAGGCCTTATGGCAAGATGAAGGCTGGCGTGAATTTGATATCATATTAGGTAATGGTACCTTATCCACTATAGAAGGCTTACCACCAGAAGCATATCAAAAAATGATATGTGCAATTTGGTCATTACCAAATCTTAGTTCTCACTTCAGAGAAAATATCATTAAAAGAGAAGGAATTACTTGGTGTTCTGCCGGTAAAGATTTACAAGATAAGCTTAAAGAAGAATATGGGATAGATTCTTCATTAGTAATCGCAGGTGTTGATCCTAATGAATTTAGTCCTAAACGAGATATTACTAAAATACAAAGAGTAGGATTAAATGGCTTACCTTTTATTAACCCAGGATGGGATGAAATAAAAAGACCTAATTGGTTAAATCAGATAGCTAGAGGAATAGGTGGTGAGTCCATATTTATACATGGAAAGTCATTAAGCGAATCTCATACTATGTATGATGACATTGATATGTACATATGTACAAGTCTAAATGATAGAGGTCCCTATGGCATAGCCGAAGCTGCATTTAGTAAAATTCCAGTTTTATCAACAAAAACTGGTTTTGCTAATATCTTTAAGAGTATAAGAACCTTTAATACAACCGAAGAAGCAATTCAAATCATTAAGACACTTAATGAAAATCCTAAGATGCTCAATAACTATATAGAGGAAGTATACCGTGAACTTACCAAAGAATTATCATGGTCTAATGTGGTTTCAAAATACTGGAAGCCTATATTTGAAAATAAGATAACCTTAAACAATAGTAAATAGTTTGCATATAAAAATAAAAGAATATGAGTAAAGAATTTTCATTTGACGATTTAAACAAGGAAATGTCAAAACACTCCCAATACGGAGATACCTTGGACAAATCAACCGTATCAGAGATTGATCACTTTATCCCTACTGGCAATTTTAATCTAAATGCATGTTTAACTGGTTCGTTTATTGGCGGATATCCAAATAACAGAGCAGTTGCATTGGCAGGCCCTTCAGGAACAGGTAAAACATTCCTTCTTCTTAATGCAATTAAACAGGCTCAACTTATGGGTTACAGTATCGTATTTTATGATTCTGAAAATGCCGTAGATCGTGACCTAGTTGAAAAGTTTGGAATTGATCCTAAAAAATTCCGTTATGAACCATGTAATACTGTTCAAGAGTTTAGAAGTTCTGTAACTGCTTTAACTGACTTATTAATTGAACAAAAGAATAGGGGAGCAGAATTACCTAAGATCTTAATTGCATTAGATTCTGCTGGTAACCTTGCTACACAAAAAGAAATTGATGATGCGAAAAGTGGATCTGACAAAGCAGATATGACTCGTGCTAAACTATTGAAATCTGCATTCCGTATTCTTATGACTAAATTAGGTATCTGTAAGATTCCTTTTATCTTTACCAACCACACATATCAAACACAAGACTTATTTTCACAAACGGTTTCAGGTGGTGGAACTGGTCCTGAGTATGCAGCCTCAATTATTTTATTCTTAAGTAAAGCTAAATTAAAAGAAGGAACAGAACAAACTGGTATCGTAGTAACTGCAAAACCTAATAAGAATCGTTTTGCAAAACCATCTCCAATTAAATTCCACATTTCATTTAATAAGGGTATGAATCCTTATATTGGATTAGAAGAATATATTAGCTGGGATAACTGCGGAATTGAAAAGGGAAGATTTATTACTGAAGGTCAATATGAAAAACTAAATGATGCAGGTAAAGCTGAATGTCGTCAACATGTTTATCACAAAGAAGGTAAAGAAATTACTGTTTACTTCCAACCTGCTGCAACTGCTCGTAAATTGGCAGTCGCTCACCTAAATGATTTGGTTGATCTTAATGAATTATTTACGCCTCGAGTAATTACTCAAGAAGTACTTGACCGTTTAGAACCTATTGTTAATGCTAAGTTCTGTTATGGAACTGACGATGTAGATCTTGGAAACTTAACCGAAATACTTTCTGATAATGTTGAAGAAGTCGCTTAATACTGCTAAACTTAAGGTTAAGTATGTATTAGGCAACCACACAACTTTACCAGGTTATCCTGATGCTGAGGATGTAATCTTTGAATTAATAAGAGATTATTGTGGTAAAGTTGCAAAAGAGATTAAGTTTACTAATGTTTCTTTACAAAAGAAATATAACTTAACAGAAGAACATACTGCCAAAGTACTTAACCGATTAGTTGCTGATAAAATCATAGGAGAAGTTAATTCTACCTCTGCTTATACCACATACGAGGTATTAATAAATCCGTATGAATAAACTAAATCAACATTCTTCATAAAAAAATAAACATGTATTCAGGAGTAGATCACGAAAAAATATTCTTTAACTATTTTATAAAGAAACCTCATTACCTTAAATCGGTAAGACCAGGTTTCTTTTCTAATAGTGATGTAGATCATATTGCAAAATTAGCAAAAGACTTTCATACTAAATTTGGTGAAGTACCTTCAAAGGATCAAATGAAGGCATTGGTTAAAGATGATCCTAATGAAATCTCTGATGATATTGTTTCTGCTGTTTATTCAATAAACATTAATGAATATGATCAAGATTGGTTAAAAAGAACCAGCGAATCTTGGATTAAGTGGAAACATTTTGATAAGCAATTGGTTAAAACAATTGAGTATGTAAAAACACAAGATGTATCACCTGATAATGTTGAAGATATTGTAACCAGAGCAATCGGTATGATATCTTCTGAAGGATCTCTTAACTTTGATTCTGATGTAGGATTGGACTTCTTTAATCCTGAACACCACATACAGAGAAAGAATAAAAAACTTGAAACTGGATGGACATTTATTGATAATGTATCAGGCGGTGGATATGATCCTAAATCATTGGTGATATATGCAGGTGAACAAAACGTAGGTAAATCAATTTGGTTATCAAATGATGCTGCCAATTTTGTAAGAATGGGCCATAATGTGGTATTCATTACTGCTGAGATGTCTGCACAAAAGGTTCTTAAAAGAATTGGTTCTAACCTATTAGATATTCCAATGATGGAGTATGATCAAAAATCTGTTAACCGTGACTTTATGAAACGCAGATTAGAAAAGATATCAAGAGGCTTATTACCGCCGGGTAAACTTTTCATTAAGGAATTTCCAACATCACAAGGTTCAGTTCTTGATATTGAAGCATATCTTAAAGAATTAGAAGAATCACAAGATCATAAAGTTAATGTACTCGTAGTGGATTATATTAACATCTTATCAAATTATCGTAATCCTAATACCGAAAATACCTATATGAAGATTAAGCAAATTGCTGAAGATCTTAGAGCATTGGCGGTAAAGAAAGATATGTTAGTAATATCTGCTACACAGCTTAACCGTGGTGCCTGGGATTCTACTGAAATCAAAATGGAAAACATTGCTGAATCCGCAGGTCTTGCTCATACTGCCGATGTAATGTATGCATTGATCCAAGACAGTTTAATGCATGCAAATCGTGAGTATTGGTTAAAGGTTCTTAAGATTAGAGATGGTCAAGGAAAAGGCAGTCGCTGTAGATTTAATATAAACTATGATAATATGAGACTTACTGAAACTGATGACATAACACATTAAAATAATTATGCAACACGATAAAATCTTCAACAATTCATACGGCGAACAAGATCCGTCTGAAAACCGAATATCGTTTAATGTTTCCAATACATACGGCGATGATATGGATCATGATGATAAGATGCACTATAAGATGCTCTTTACAAAAATTGATTCTCTTATTCGTGGAAGCGAATTTGAACATCTTAATATGGTCACAAAAGATGGCGTGATTAAGAAATTAAATAAAGTTCAAATTAATAAGATATACTTTTATGTCATTGAACATTTAGGATCTGCTTATACAAGGATCGATCTGTTCAGTGTCATATCAGATTATTTTGATGTTTTTCCTAATAAGTTTTATAACTCATTATCAAATAAATTTAAGGATGAACTAATTAAAGAACTAGACGATAAGTACAATATTTTAGAAAAAAGAAAGATAAGAAAACTTTTTTAATATGAGTAGAATTTGGATGATTAGTGATACCCACCTTGGATGTAGATCAAATTCTGTTCTTTGGCTTAGTATCATTGAAGATTATTTTTTTAACTTTTTCATACCTCTTGTTAAAAAGGAGTATAAGAAAGGGGATGTACTATTTCATTTAGGCGATGTTTTTGATAACCGCCAAAGCTTAAATCTTGCTGCACAGGATTTAGGCATACGAGTTTTTGAAGAACTATCAAAGATATTTCCAGAGGTTCATATCATTGTAGGTAACCATGATATTATGAGAAAGAACTCAAATGATATTGCATCAGTTGACTGCCTTAAATATATTCCAAATGTTACTGTTCATAAAGAACCTAAGATACTTGAATATGATGGGGTTTCATGTTTACTTATGCCTTGGAGAAGAAACGCAGAACATGAAAAGGAAACTTTAGCATCTATAAAGAAAAAGGTTGACTATATGTTTTGCCATACTGAAACGCAAGGTGTACAAACCAGTCCTAGTACTAAACATCTCCATGAAGGTGGAAATGATTTAAATACATTTAAAAGATTTAAGAGAGTTTATTCTGGGCATATTCATTACAGACAAGAAAAGGAAAACTTTATTCTTGTTGGTAATCCATATCAAATGACAAGATCTGACCGTGGAAATACCAAAGGAATTTATCTGCTAGATCTTAAGACTGGTAATCATGAATTTATCCAGAATGAGAGATCACCTATCTTTATTCGGTATTATATAAATGATATTCTAGAGAGGCGTATGGAGGATATACTTAATGAAATTAAAGATAATTTTGTTGATATTAATATTCCATCTAACGTTTTAGGAAAGTATAACATTAATAAGTTTATGGATTTTCTTGATGGATATGCCAAGAAACTTGAACCTAAAATATATGACGAAGAAAACCCAATTGAATTAGATGACGATGTACAGTCTTCTGATTTTACTGGTGAATTTAATTTAATGACAATTGCTGCCGATTTTATAAATAGTCTTAATTATGACGATGACTTAAAAGAAAGACTTATTAAATCAGTATCTGACTTATATAAACAAACACTAACACCTTCTTATGAGGATTCTTAAGGTAGAATTTAGAAATTTTGCAAGTTATGGAAATAGAACTCAAGTAATTGAGTTTGATAAAGAGCAGAGCGATCTCTATCTGGTTCTTGGCGGAAATGGAGCCGGTAAAAGTACATTAGCTAAAGTTATAACATTTCTATGTTATGGTAGGGTTGAAGGAGCTAACCTACGTGATCTTCCTAATCGCGTAAATAACAATCTTTGGGGTAAAATTTGGTTGGAAAGTAAAGGTAATCAAATTGAAATTGAAAGAGGAGTTTTACCAGGTATCTTTAATGTATCAATAAACGGTACAGATTATGATGTTGCTGGTAAATCAAATCTACAAGAATTTTTGGAGACAGAGATTTATGAAATACCTTACCATGTATTTAAGAATGTTATTATCTTATCGGTTAATGATTTTAAGTCATTTATTACCATGTCTCCGTTTGATAAGAAACAGATTATTGATAGGATCTTTGGTTTCTCTGTAATCAATCAGATGCGAGAATTGGTAAAGAATAAGAGAAAGATTATTATTGATGAGATCCGAACTTTTGATGATGAGATCCGAACTCTGGAAGAATCAATACAATCTGTCTTATTAAAGATAGAGCAGTATGAAGAAGCATCAAAAGAAAAGGATGCATCTAAAGTTGCCGAACTCAAGAAAAAGTTAGTTGATCTTAATGAAACTAGAAAAAAGTTAAAGGAGGCAAACGATAAGACTAAGATTAAGATTGATGATAATGATAAAAAATATAAAGTTAAATCATCGAAAGAATCTGAACTTAAGTCAGAGATTAATGCCGTTAAAAAAGGATTAGAACTTTATGAAAATAATACATGCCCAACATGTAACTCTCCATTGGATTCTGAATTTCATCAACATATTAAAAAGGAAAAAGAAGATCTTTTAGAAACCTTAAACGCAAAGTATGAAAAGATCCAGTCTGAGGTTACTCAAATAGATGATGCTCTAACTGCACTAAGGGAACAGGGCAAACAGATCCATGTAAAAGTTGGTCAACTTGAAACAACAATGAGTACCCTTAAGAATGAACTTATAGAATTAGCAGAAAAAGATGATGAACCATCTGGTCATCTTAAGGAATTGATAAAGGAATTTAAAGAAAAGAAAGAAGAAAAGGGAAATGTAAAACTTAAGAGCGAAGGTGAAGACTATTACTTAAGTATACTTGAAAATCTTATGGGAGATGATGGCATTAAGAATCTTGCCGTTAGATCAATTCTTCCATCTTTCAATAATAATATTCTTGTAATGGCCAAAGAAATGGGAATACCTTTTGGCATTAGGTTTGATGATAAGTTTAATTGTACCATTCATCATTTAGGTCAAGAGATAAGTCCTAAGACTTTAAGTACAGGTGAAAAGAAAAAGGTGGACTTTGTAATTATCATGGCTTTAATTAAAATGATTAAAGTTAGATTCTCTAGTCTTAATATCCTATTCCTGGATGAAATCTTTTCTTCAATTGATTCTGATGGTGTTTACCATATTATAAATATACTTCATGAAACTATCCAAGAGATAGGTCTTAATACTTTTGTAATTAACCACACCGTTCTACCTAGCGAATATTTTGACAAGAAACTTGAAATCACTAAAGATGCTGGCTTTTCTGAGTTTACAATTGAAAGCATTAAATAAATATACTGAAAATAATCGTTTCTAATGTCAGCATATAATCAGGAGTTCAACAAGGATAATACCATTTTAAGATATGTAATGGTTGCTACTCTTGCAGAATTAAGAAATAAGGTTTACTATTATAACCAAATAGATGAGGATACTTTACAAAAAATAAATATCCCATTCTATTACTCAGTTACAGGTAATGAAAGATTCTTAATGGATAATTTCATATATGATGCAGCTGCTGATGGTAAAGCCTATGGCGATTATGAAGTTGTACCTCGTGGTGTTTTACAGCTTAGTTCAATATCAATAGATTCTGGCAGTCAAACAAATAAATTTGTAAGAGGCGAATTTGTAAGAGAGTGGAATGGTCTGTTAAAAACATTTTCATTAGAGACTAACTTTCTTCCTTTAACTATGACATTTAGCATAACTGTTATATGTTCAAATAACCTTGAGATGTTAAAGGCAACTGAATCAATCTTAAGTAAGCTTTATAAGACTACATTATTTAATGTTGATTTAGGCATAATGAGAATCCAGGCAAGTATGGCTGTACCTGAAGATTTTAGTCAGGATAGACTTTTTGAATTTGCATTAAATGACAAGAAAGAATTTAATGTAACATTTGACCTTGAGGTTAAATCATTCGTTCCTGTTTTTGAAAATGGTATTCTTCTTAATGAAATTGCTGAATTAACCAGAGCTGCTATGGAATCTAATCCTAATGCAGAAGGTGTAGGTCTATTTAGATGTGGGGCTGATGGTAATGTAGGAATCTATTTTGGTGGAGTATTCCAGAAGTTTGAGTATACCGTTGATAATCTTGCAAAGGTTGCTCCAGAAAGTATCATATCAAATCAACAATATGTTAATCCTAACGATATTAATAGAGGAGGACCTTACATAGAGTCTGAAACCACCTCGGCTGGGTTTAATCCAGATACGAAAAAATACACCGATACAGAGGCTGAGGAAAGTAAAGAATATAGGAATGCACAGGACGATGAAGGATAATAACTTTAGGATCTTAGAATATATAAAACAAATAAAAAATCATCAAATATGAGTAAAGCAGTTAATGAAGGACAAACTCAGGTCTATTCGGATGGTAGTATTGAACCACAATATGGTATAAATACTGATGCGCCATATCTTAATAACCCACCAAAGCAATTACTTGATCTTATTGCAGCTTTTTATAAAAGCGGTAAATCAGATAGTCAAGTTTTAGCAATCTTGGTAGGTATGGGAACACCTCAACAATTGGCATTATCTGGTATTAATGCATTTAAAGCCGCTACTCAGATGTATACAACTGAAAACAATCAAAAAAATCATAACAATATGAAATTTACACTTGTAGGCTTGTACGAAAATGTAATGAAAGCCATTAATGCATTAAATGAAATGGGAGAAGACAAATCAAGAGTTTCTTATTCTGCTAAAAATGCTCTTGGTATTTTAGAATCTTCTTTAGGATATTTCCCAATGAGATTCTCAAGCGGAGATATTTCAATAATCAGTGAAGACATTGAAAATAATGTTAACCCAGCTCTTAAGTATAAGATTGCAAAAACTCTTCATAGAGATCTTGCTTCTTCTGAATGGTTAACCCCAGTTAGAGAATTAAGAAGTTACATTATGGCTTCATATGATTCTTCTAAATGGTCATTTAGAATTGCTGAGGCTATTGAAAGAACATCTGCACAAAAAGGTAAACTTTATGAAGGTTTAACTAATCAGTTAGAATCTCTTTTAAAAGAATCATCTGAAGATATTAAATCTAAGTTTACTTCAATTGCCGTAAAGAATCCTTGGTCTGCTGAATGTAAGAACATTCTAAACGAAATGGCTTCTTCTGATAAAAAGGCATATTCTAATAATGGAGGTAAGATTGGAAAGATCCTTTCTCCTGTATTAGAATCTGAAGAAGGATTAACATTCCACTTACATGGAAAGAATTATATCTTTAATGAAGGTAAGATTTCTGAAACTGAAGTAAAAGATTCACGTTTCTTCGATGTTTTAGAAGGATTAAAAATGTTTAAACTTGATGGTAGTTCATTAGTTACTTTTTCTGAAAATGGAAAAACTTTAGAATATAACATTGAAGAAGGTACATTAAGCTTAGGTGGCGTTGATCTTACTAATGCAAGTATTGTAGAATTAAAAGAATCTTTAATTGCAACCAGATTCTTTGGATATAGAGATCAGTGGAAAACTGATAATGTATGTAAATTCTTTGAGAATGTAGATCTTTTACATGAAATGGATAACTTCACTGGAATTACATCTACTGAATTCTTAAATCTTTTCTTAACTGTTATTGCTGTTGAGGAAGGTGTTTGGGTTAACAAGGTTAACTTAGGAATGCAAATCAATGAAATGAAATTTTATTCATCAGCAACTGAGGTTGTTAAAATGATTAAAGAATTTATTAACTATGATGCATCTTCTATCTTATCTGAAAGATTAGTTGCTGAAGGAAATCAAAAAGCTATTACTGATAAGAAGAGAAATGAAATTAATGATAGGATCTCTTTCTTGGAAGAAAAGAAAGGCAGTATTACCGAAGCAATTAATAAATTAGGTAACTCTGAAGAACTACAAGAAGCCTTAAAACTTATCAATTCTGAAATCACTAAATTTGAAAAGGAGCTTCAGGAAACTTATTCAATAGTTGAAAAAAAAACTAAAAACCAATACCTAGATAATGGTTTTGTAGAGGCAACAATTGAAAACCCAGTATCAGGATTTAAAGTAGATACTCAGGTTTATGTTAATGCTGAAGAATATGCTTCTTTAGGAGATAATGATTTATTAACATTCGTAGATCCTAAAAACGATAAAGAACATATCGCTAAGAAAAAAGATCTTAAAGTTAAGCTCTAATTCTTAAAACTCATATAAAAAGCTGACAGGTAAACTGTCGGCTTTTTTTGCATATAATAAAAAAATAGTTCAGGTTATGCCGAGAAAAAGGAATTACTTAAATAATAGAGATCTTTTAGATGAAATACGTAAATCAAAAGAACTTGATGAATTAACACCAAAGGCTCTAGAGTTCTTAATGTTATTAGCAGATAAATGTTCTACTAAACTTACCTATAGAGATCCTGCCGATAGAGAAGACTGTATTGCTTTTGCCTATATGGATCTTTATCGTTATTGGAGAAACTTTGATCCAGAAAAAAGTGAAAATGCATTTGCATATTTTACTGAAATTGCAAAACGAGGTTTTGCAAAAGGCTGGAACAAATTACATCCTAAGAAGTATGCAGGTACCGTATCAATTGACGGTAGTGCAGATAGCGAAGGGATTTATACAATCTAGTATAATACCTATGAGTATAAAAAATGTCAAACCAACAGTAAAGTCAGGATTTAAACAAGGTTATTATAAACCGCATCACCCTGAAAAGTATATAGGTCCTGCGCCTATCATATATAGAAGTTCATGGGAAAGAAAATTTTGTCATTGGTGTGATCATAATGAAAATGTAATTAGCTGGGTATCTGAACCGTTTGCAATTAAATACTTTAATGTTTTAGACAAAAAGTTTCATAACTATTATCCAGACTTTTATGTTAAGATGGATAAAGATGGTATCATTGAGGAATATGTAGTTGAAATAAAACCAAAAGAGCAACTAAGAAAACCAAACCCTCCTAAGGTTAAGACCAAAAAAGCAATTGAAAACTTTAAGTATGTTTATGAAATGTATGTAAGAAACTTATGTAAAGCAGATGCTCTTAATAAGGCTGCGGCCCAAAGAAATTTTAAGGTTATGTTATTAACCGAGGACTCAAATTTATTTTAACATGATAATAGGTAATTTTGCAGATGATTTAGAGTTATACATTACAGAGAATAAAGGTCAGCCTCGTGCTTCTAAAGCATCCTCTAGCGATTTATTAGCAGCAGGAATAAAAGGAACTGGCGTGTTGGATCAAGGTAGAATGTATACATTTAGGTATTTTACTGAGGATGAAGACTTTTATGATACATTCCCTATTGTAATTGGTTTAGGTGCGGTTCCGGGATCTAGAACTAATCAGCTTGGTATTAATTTACATTACCTACCGTATGATGCAAGAATACCATTTATTGAGGATATCATAAAATCATTTGGTTCTTTCTTTAAATCTCAATTTAATTTTGCTGGAGAAATAGCAAAACAATCATACAATAAAAACTTTACTTATGAGGCTGTTAAAAAATCATTAGGCAGAAAATATAACTTGACATATGCAATTAGACAGTACAGGTTAGATCGAATGAAGGATCCTAAAATCATAGGATATGAAGATTGGTATATGGGTGCGGTTAATGATGATAACAATTTCTTCGGTGGAGATATTAATCAGGCGCAAGCATTATATTACAAGAATATATAAAACATAACAACTACAGAATATGGCAGGATTTACCAATAGACGAGGTCCTCTTACGGATTCCAACCCAGTAAGAAAGATTCTTAAGGATCTTTCCAATCTAGGTATGGCATACGATGATATGATCATTCGTAATTCCAGAGCGGTAGGATTTACCGAAAATGCTATGGGATATACGATGAATCCTATGGGATCTGATGCAGACGATATGTATGCTGCATTTGCCGCGTTATCCTTAACTGATACAAGTCTTAAAAAGAATATTTCATTCTTTGATAAAGACTATGAAAAGAAAAGAGAACAACTTAGAACCTTTGCTGTTCAGGATGAAATTGAAGATATCCTAGATGTTATTACAGATGAAGCAATAGTTTTTGATAAAAGTAATTACTTTGCATATGCCGAGTTTAATGGAGAAATTAGTAATTCTATAGAAGAAGAGATTGGAGATATCTATAATAATATCTACAGTTACTTTGGCTTTAATGATGCAGTACAACCTTGGAATTATTTCCGTAAGTGGTTGGTTGATGGTTATCTTGCCTTTGAGATTGTTTATAATGATAAGCAAACTGAGATCATTGGATTTAAAGAACTTGATCCAATATCATTAATGCCAGGTCTTGATACAGAAACTGGTAAAAAGATGTGGGTTCAGTATAAAGGCGGTGGTCCAAAGGAAAGAAAACTTTGGGATTCTCAAATCATTTACCTTTCATATTCTCAGGTTAATTCACCACAAAGGATATCATACGTAGAAAGACTTATTCGTTCTTTTAACCTATTAAGAATTATGGAAACTACCAGAATTATTTGGTCAGTTTCAAATGCGTCATTCAAAACACAATTTATTATCCCAGTTGGTGGTAAATCTAAAACGAGAGCAAAACAATCTCTTGCCCAGCTAATGAATTCATACCGTGAAGTAGTAGACTTTAATTATGAGAGCGGCGAAATTCAGACTAACGGTAAACCAATGATGCCGTTTAATAAAGAATACTGGTTACCATCTAAAGATGGCGAACAACCTGAAATTAGTACTATCGGCGGAGATGGTCCTGATCTAGGGGATACTGAAGCACTTAAATACTTTGCTGATAAACTAAAGCTTGCATCAAAGATTCCATTCTCGCGATTTGATAAGGAAGGTGGAAATACTTATGATATGGAGGCAAGCGGTATGTTAAGAGATGAAATTAAGTTTTCTAAATTTATTGATCGTTTAAGATCAATCTTCCAGGAAATTCTTATTAAGCCTGCATATCTTCAAATGTGTCTTAACCACCCAGAACTTAAAAACGATGTGGCCTTTAAGGCTGGTTTGGCATTAAGATATATTAAGGATAATGTGTTTGAAGAAATGAAAGAAATGGAACTTCAAACAAAAAGAGTTGACTTTATTGGTAATATGAAAACTCAATTAAGTACAATGGATGAAAATATGACAGAAATACCATATTTTGATCTAGGATGGCTAATTAAGAGATATGGTGGATTTACTCAGGATGATCTAAAAGCAAATGAAAGAGCTAAAGAACGTTCTGAATTAAAGACGCAAGGGTATTCTGAAGAGGATATTGAAAAGATTCTGTTAGGTGCCGACAAAAAACTTTTTAAACCAGAAAAGGGTGCAGGTGGCATTGAAGAGGATCCACTGGCGGGTTTAGGATAAAAACTTTATAAGTTGATAATATATAAATCAAATAACAAGTAGAAGATGTCAGGAAAAAAACTATTAATTCTTGAGAGATCACAATCTAATCTATCGTTTAAGACAGATGATGATGGTGCAGTCGTATTAGAAGGTGTTTTTACAGAATTTGGAGTTCGTAATAAGAACAATAGAATATATGAGGAAAAGGAAGTTTTACCTCATATTAATGAACTTCAAGAAAAGGTAAAGACAAATAAGCTTTTAGGCGAATTGGATCACCCAAAAGATTTTGATATTAGCCTCTCTAATGTATCACACGTAGTAGAATCTTTAAAATACGATTCTGAAAATAAACAAGTTATTGGAAGAATTCGTTTACTTAATACTACTAAAGGTAAGGAAGCCCAAGCTTTAATTAAAGATGGTATTCCTCTTCATATTTCAAGCCGTGCTGCTGGAACCGTTGATGAAAGCGGAAAGGTAAAGATTAAGAAATTCTTTACTTATGATCTTGTAGCAGATCCTGGATTTGAAAATGCAGAACTTGCAAGAGTTAATGAATCTTATGGATTCGATGATGACAATACTTTATTCATTTACGAAATGGAAGAAACTAAAAATACAGAAGATAAAAAAGAACCAACAATGGAAAATCAAAATTTTGTAACCGTTGAGGATTTTCAAAAATACACTGAGTACGTTCAAGGTGTATTGAATAACGTTAAAGAATCCGCCAATTCAGATAATTCTGAAATCGTTGAGAAACTTATTAAATACAGCGAACATATTGCAGAAAAGGTAAATCAGTTAAATGATTATGCTGAGTATCTTTCTGAAAACCTAGATAAGAGTATTTCTTATTCTGACTATTTAGCAGAAAATGTAAATAAGATTAAGAGTTACACTAGCTATTTAGCTGAAGAATTAGATAACTCTATTCAGTATGCTGAACATGTTGCTGAAAAAGCCGATAAGGGAATCCAATATGCAAACTATTTAGGAGAAAGCCTTGAAAAAGGAATTGAGTACTCTGAATATGTTGCTGAGAAGGTTGATCAAAACATTGCATATTCTAATTATTTAGCAGAAGGTTTATCAAATAGCATCAAATATTCTGAGTACATCGCTGAAAACGTAAACGGTGTTTCTGGAACTGCTATTAATGAATCATCTGTTTCTGAAGAAGAAGGCGTTTGCGAAAAATGTGGAAAGGTTCACGAAGGAACATGCGAATCTTACTCTGAAGAAACTAAGTCTAATAAGAAAGAATATAAAGATTCAATTGAAGAAGCATTAAATAAATTAATTGCAAAAGCTGAAGCAAAAACAAAAGTTGTATCAGAAATGCACTTTATGAACTTCCTTTCTGAGTCTAAGAAAAATGAATTCTCTTCTCTATCTGAAGAAAAACAACAAATGATTGTTGAATCAATGAATGCAAAACCAATTATGTCAACCGTACAGGCTGAAAACATTTGGGAATCATGCTTTATTGAAAAGAAGAGAGAATTAAACTTTATCAGCGATATGCCTGAAAAGTATACTGCAAAATGGGAAGCTCTATCAGAATCTCGTAAAGCTCAAATCATTGCAGAATCTAAGTTCTATACCTTAAGTACTCCTTATGCAATTAATAACTTCTGGTCAACTAGAGATTTAAGACCATCTCAGGTTGAATTAGAACAAATTAATGAGAGTAAGACTGCTGCTGAGGCTACCGCCCAAAAAGAACCGTTAGTAAATGAATCATTTGCTGCTGATCTAATCAGTAAGGTTAAGTTCAATATCGGTAGATAAAACTAAAGAACTATAATATATAAATAACAAATCTAATAGCTAAGAAGCAAAGAGCTACAGATTGATTAATAAAACAAACAAAAAAAACAAAAAACAAAATGTATTCAAATCATTTAATTAATGAGGCTGAAGTACAAAAGACGTGGGCACCTATCATTGAGGAGGCTACTGGTATCACTGAGAAGTCTAAGTTATCTTGGATGTCTAAGTATTGCCATTACCACAATCTTAATGAAAGTGTTTACAATACTGTACACCTCAATCCAAACATGAACGTTCAGTCAATGGGCGCTCCTACTTTCCCTGGAGATCCTACCACATTGAACGCATTCTATTCACAGGCCCCAGGTTCTGGTGATAGACCATTCTCTTTGTTGCCACTTGCTATGCAGGTTGCTGCTCAGACTGTAGGTCTTGATCTTGTACCTGTAGTTCCAATGCAAGGTCCTATGGGAGTTCTTACTTACCTAGACTTCGTATATGGTGGTGGTCGTACATCTCAAGCAGGTGGAATTAACGGTAACTCTGCTCCGTTAATGATCAAAGTTCCTCTAACTGTTGCTACAGGTGGAGACTTAGCGGCAAATGACCTTATCTACGTTGGTACTGGTTCATTCGGTGCATACGAATTAACTTACGTTGGTAAGTCTCGTATCGACGGATATCCAATCTTCCGCGTAAGAGGTAAAGGTACTGATGTTGCTCAAGGAACTGATCCTTATGCACAAGGTGAAGAAGGTTACCAACCAATCTACGTATCAATTACTGCTAGTACTGATGGTTATTCTGATGATCCTTTATCAGTAATTCGCGTTAACTTTGACGGGGCTCCTGAATTAGTTAAAGCATTAGAAGACCATATCGTTGGTTTCTCTGGTAATGCCTTTGCTGAAAACAACCCTGCATCTGGTACACCTACTTTTGGTGCAGAAGCAATCAATGGTGTTGATCCTTATCAAAGAGGAGATGGCGAATCTACGCCTGATAACATCATGGGTCTATCATTGTTCAACAAATCAGTTGCTGCTAAAACTTATCAAGTTGCTGCCGCTGTTACTCGTGAGCAAGTACAAGACCTTAAGCAATTCGGTATCGATGCAGTTGCTCAAGTAGAAGCTGTATTGGTTAATGAATTAACTCAATCTATTAACAAGTATATCTTGGATAGAATCTTCAAGAATGGTGTAACTAACGCTTACCAAGTATCTCAAGTTGATGGTACTGTTCTTTCAGCTGCCTTCACTACAGGTGCTACTGGTTCTGTTGTTATTTCTCTTGGAACTGACAATACTGGCGTTAACCGCTCTGTAACTGTTACTTCAGTATCAGTTGGTGGTGGTGGCGAAACTCAAGGTACATTGCAACGTAGAATCCTTACTAAGATTCTTGCTGCTTCTAACTTGATCGCTACTCGTGGCCGTAGAGGACCTGCTACTTTCGCTGTAACTGGCGGTAAGATGGCATCTGCTCTTCAGGACATCGCTGGATTCGTTGCTTATCCTCTTTCAAATACTGTTAACCAAGCTGGTGGTTCTCTTTACCCAATCGGAGCTATCGCAGGTGTTACTGTATATGTAGATCCAAACAGAGACTTTAACGATGTTAAGATCGCTGTAGGTCGTAAAGGTGATGGTAACTCTCCTGGTTTAGTATTCATGCCTTACTTAATGGCTGAATCTGTTGAGACAATCGCAGAAGGAACTATGGCTCCTAAGATCGCGGTTAAATCTAGATTCGACTTAGTAGACGCTGGATTCCACCCACAAACTATGTACTATGTATTGAACTTCAACTTCAACGGAGTTGATATCATCTAATAAATAGTAATCATACTGTTTGAAAAGGTCCGCTTCGGCGGACCTTTTTTTGTCTTAAATATATAAAAAAACAAAATAAGATATGTCACAAGGAGTTTACCGTGCAGCTGTACTTTACAATTTTAGCAGAAATGAATATGTTCTAATAGATCCTCAAACAGGTGGAGGAGATCCTAGTCAAGTAACATGGACTTGGGTATCTAATCCTAACCTTGCTACTAAATGGGTTAATGTTTTAGAATTACAATACTACTTAACCGATACACCTCTTGGAGATCCTACACAAAATACATATCCTTGGGAGGTTCAGTGGTTTTATTTTGCGACATAATTAAGTCTAAAAAAACCTAGCCATAAAGATATATAAAAATAAAATCTAGACTATGGCAATTTCAAGATCATTTATCTTAAAAGGAAACGATGCAGGTCGATTCTTAATTGTTACCGCTGGTGAACCTACAGCTGATACCAGCGAGGATAAGACCGTTGCTACCCGATACCCAAACCTGGTAACATTCGACGGCCAGGTAGCATCTACCTATTGGTACCCTAATCAGTGGGGTGACCAAAGTAAAACTCTTTTAGATGCTGCATACGGATATGAAGTCCGTGATAAATATTTTAGTGATCCTGTTGGTACTCCTACATTAGGTGTGGTTAATTCGCCTAACGTTGCTCTTGGTCAAAGAACTGGAAATAGCTATGATCGTTCGCAGATTATATTTTTAGAAGATGTGGGAGCATATATCTATGTTCCTAATACCGGAGATCCTGTAGGTTCATGGGATGTTTACATTACCAGAAATCCATATGAAGCAACACGATTTGATAACTTAGTGACTGTGCAAAACTGGTTAAATACCACAACATGGGGTAATGTTAATTATGGATATCGTATTATTCAATATGCCTTTACTAAAGGGCCGACTACACCTCTATTAGAGGCTGCATCTCTAATTTTCACTCCTACTAAAACTATCGACAGGTCTTATGTATGCTTTAATGCTCAACAGTCCCAATATCTTTATGTTGCAAATCCGCTGGATCCTATTCCTTCTATGACGCTATCATATGTTAATAATCCATGGGAAGCTACTCGTTTTGACGATCTTACTGACTTTGCGGCTATTGTTAATGGTCGTCCAGATTTCTTTGGAGATGCATTTAGAGGCGGCTGGGAAAACTATCAATACTTCTTTACACAATCACAAAATGCACCAACACCTAATGAATTTGAGACCTTCTTTAATGAGGATCCATGTGGATATATTGGTGGATCACCAGGAATCGTCTTCCTCATGAAATTTGCTGAGAGATACTGTCATTCATGGGGTGAGTTCTATTCATTTATATGGAATAATGTATTTGCTAATCCTTATGGCTATTTTGATAATCCTAAATGTTTCCGTGAATGGTTTAATGGACAAGATCATCAATCTCTTGAGAAATGGCTTAATGAATTTTGGAGCCAATATTCATGTGTAGGATAACCACTTAACTACTTATAGAAAGGTCTACTTCGGTAGACCTTTTTTGTCTTTAGTCTCTTGAATATATAAATTACCAAAAATAATATCCTAAATGAAAGAATTAGTAAACTTTGAACATTTTAGAATTATAAAAGAAGCCGAGGTTAGACTAGAGGCTCACTTAGATTCTATAGTTGAGCAGGCAATTAATGAAGCCACTCCAAAACAGGCACAGACTAGAGCAGGTGCTCTTTTTCAGAATCCTGTAAAATTTATGAAGATTAAGAATAATGCCAAGAAGTATCAACAGGCATTAGTTCAGAAGGCTCTTAATAATGTAGACTACGAAAAGAAAAAGCAAGCCGCTGGTGGAGAAGTAGATAAAGATAAAATGGAGGTTCTTAAACAGGCAAATGCTGCAAAGAACCAGGCACTCGCCGATAAAGCTTCTGCTATTTCTGACCGTATGAATACTCTTGCAACTAGCCCAGGACTTCAGGCTGTCAAATCTCTTGCAATTTCAAAAGCTAAAGTTGCTGCTGCTGAAACTGCTCTTAA
>Ga0209358_10000603_pt1 | contig 30932 bp, 27 predicted proteins | sample LauGreFa1BDMLBSN_2_FD_187574 | JGI IMG/M metagenome (GOLD analysis project Ga0209358, IMG submission 187574) | Freshwater lake microbial communities from Lake Michigan, USA - Fa13.BD.MLB.SN (SPAdes) (version 2) | ecosystem: Environmental > Aquatic > Freshwater > Lake | place: Lake Michigan, USA... | reverse complement strand
ATTGATGCTGCGTTCTGCAAAGCCGAACGAGTCACCTTGGCAGCATCGATGACACCGAGCTGTACGAGGTCGACGTATTCGCCAGTGGCGGCGTTGAGTCCGTTTGAACCGGTGAGGTTACGCACCTTTTCAACAACAACTCCGCCTTCCATACCAGCGTTTTCAGCGATCTGCTTCAACGGTGCTTCAAGCGCCTTAGCGACCAAACGGGCGCCAGTTGCTTCGTCACCAGTGAGCAACGCAGCAGCAGCCAACACAGCGGCCTGTGAACGCAACAAGGCAACTCCGCCGCCGGGCACAACGCCTTCTTCGATGGCAGCCTTGGTGGTGCTCACAGCATCTTCGATGCGGTGCTTCTTTTCCTTGAGTTCAACTTCGGTGGCAGCGCCAACCTTGAGAACTGCAACGCCACCTGACAACTTGGCGAGACGCTCTTGCAACTTTTCGCGGTCGTAATCAGAATCGGTGTTTTCGATTTCGGCCTTGATCTGGTTGATGCGACCCTTGATGTCGTCGTCATCGCCGGCGCCTTCGACCAATGTTGTCTCGTCCTTGGTGATGATCATCTTCTTGGCTTTACCCAAGAGATCGAGGGTTGCGGTTTCGAGCTTGAGACCAACTTCTTCGCTGATGACCTGGCCACCAGTGAGGATGGCGATGTCTTGCAACATGGCCTTGCGGCGCTCACCAAAACCAGGAGCCTTCACAGCAACTGACTTGAAGGTTCCACGAATCTTGTTGACAACCAAAGTTGCCAATGCTTCGCCGTCAACATCTTCGGCGATGATCACCAAAGGACGTCCGCTCTGCATGACCTTTTCAAGAATCGGCAACATGTCGCGCACGGTCGAAATCTTTGACGACACGAGCAACACGTACGGATCTTCAAGAACCGCTTCCATTCGCTCGGGGTCGGTCACGAAGTACGGCGAGATGTAGCCCTTGTCGAAGCGCATACCTTCAACGAGATCCATCTCCATACCGAAGGTCTGGCTTTCTTCGACGGTGATGACACCGTCTTTGCCGACCTTGTCGATGGCATCAGAAATCATGGTGCCGATTTCAACGTCGGCGGCCGAGATTGAAGCAACTTGAGCGATTTGCTCTTTGCTGTCAACAACCTTCGAGAGTTCTTTGATGGAACCAAGAGCAGCAACAACAGCAGCCTCGATGCCCTTCTTGAGGCTCATCGGGTTGGCGCCAGCAGCAACGTTGCGCAAACCTTCGCGCACCATGGCCCAAGCCAACACGGTTGCTGTGGTTGTTCCGTCACCGGCGACATCGTCGGTCTTCTTGGCGACTTCTTTGACCAGTTCTGCACCGATCTTTTCGTACGGATCTTCAAGATCAATTTCTTTGGCGATGGACACACCGTCGTTGGTGATCGTGGGAGCGCCCCACTTCTTGTCGAGAACGACGTTGCGACCCTTCGGTCCGAGCGTGACGCGAACGGCGTCAGCCAGTTTGTTCATACCAGCTTCGAGGCCACGGCGAGCCTGCTCGTCAAATGCAATGATTTTCGACATTTGTTGTCACTTTCGTTGGGATGTCGATCAAACGATCGACGGACTAACTGATGGAGTAATAATCACCATCCATGGGAGCAAACTCGGCCATGAACAGCTGTTAGCACTCTAGAGGCAGGAGTGCTAAAGCGACAACTAGTGAGGGTGGTATTCGCCCCGAATCGGGCCAGTAGTTGTCGCCAAATCAGACAATTGTCAGCCCCACCGCCTACCCTTAGGGAATGGACATCATCGTCGTTGGCGGAGGAATTTCGGGCTTATCCACAGCCCTCAAGCTCAGCAGGGCCGGCCACCAGATCACGGTTCTTGAGCGTGATAACACGCCCATGCCCGAAAACGCCGATGAAGCTTTCGAATGGGACCGTCGGGGCGCCCCCCAGGTTCGCCATAGTCACGCCTTTTTGGCTCGGCTGGTCTCGCTGCTCAAGGCCAACGAACCTGATGTGCTCGACAAGTTGTTCGAAGCCGGCGCCACAGAAATCAAGTTTGGCGAAGATCTCCCCGCCACGATGGAAGGGTTCGTCTCCGAGCCCGAAGATGCTGAACTCAACATGCTCACATGTCGTCGGACAACTTTCGAGTGGGTATTGCGACGTGTCGTGCTTGACGATGGTCGCGTCAATTTCAAAACCGGAATCGGAGTCAACGGCCTCGTTCACGAAACCGACGCCGACTCAGGACTTGAGCGCATCACCGGCGTCACAACCGAAGATGGTTCACAACTCACCGCCGATTTAGTTGTTGTTGCCGGTGGACGTCGGTCGTCGTTGCCTGATTGGCTCAATGACATCGGCATTGGCCCCGTACAAGAAGAAGTCGAAGACACCGGCATCATCTACACCTCGCGTTTTTACCGACTCAATCCGGGTCAGACCTATCCCCCACGTACCGGACCTATCGGCGGCGATCTTGGATACATCAAGTACGGTGTTTTTGTTGGCGACAACAACACGTTCTCGATCACTTTGGCTGCGCCAAGTGACGATGCCGAACTCCGCACCAAACTTTCTGATCCCGCGACATTTGATGAAGCAGCGCGCAAGTTAGGTGCAACTGCCCCATATCTCGATGGCCGCGCGACGCCGTTAGTTGATGAAGTGTTTGTGATGGCCGGTTTGTTAAATCGTCAACGCCATTACGTCGTTGACGGCAAGCCATTAGTGCTTGGCATGCTGCCCGTCGGCGATGCCGTGTTGTGCACCAACCCGTTGTATGGGCGCGGTTGCTCGATTGGTTATTGGGGCGCTCATCTCATGGCTCAGGCAATCAGTGAGCACAGCGACAACCTGCTGACTCTGGCCACCGAATATGACGCTGCACTTCAACGCGACATTGTTCCGTGGTATTTGTCGGGTGTGCAACAAGATGCTGAAGCTCGTCGCGTGTCTTCGTCATTGCTCAAGGGCGACGATCCCGATGTTGACACTGCCGATCCGAAAACATTTATGCGTTCGGTTCTGCGTGAAGGATTGCTGCCAGCATTGCGTTACGACCCAGTCGTGTTGCGCGCGTTCATGCGCAATCTCAATTTGCTCACGTCGCCTGACGCGATGATGAATAACCCTGAAGTCATGAACCGCGTCTTTGCAATTTGGCAAGACCGCGAAAATCGTCCGGCCGAAATTCCACTCGGCCCCAAGCGACGTCACGAGTTTTTAGAACTTCTTAATTCTGCAGCCTGACGTGAACCAACCAACGTCGCGCCCGCGTATTTGCTTGGCGATGATTGTTCGTGATGCCGCCGATTTCATCAGCGAAACTTTGGAATCGGTTCTTCCTTATATCGACGAATGGATTGTTGTCGACACTGGCTCTCTTGACAACACCAAAGAAGTAGTTCAGAACTTCTTTGATAACGCCGGACTTAACGGGCAGCTTGTTGAACGACCTTGGATCGGCTTCTCGCACAATCGTACCGAGGCCATAGCGCTATGTGCAGGGCGAGCCGATTACGCGTTCATGATTGACGCCGATGACCTCATTGAAGGAAACCTCAACCTGACGGATTTAACCGCACCCGGCTACCGCGTCAGGTTCGGTCCGCACAATGTGTATTGGCGCCCAGCACTCTTCTCATTAAAGAAAGAATGGGAATTCAGAGGAGCAGTACATGAGTACGCGGTTTGTCTAGATGGCAGCCATACCGTCAATCTTGAAGGCGATTACAACTTCATTTTTCGTTCGCTTGGAAATCGTGGCAAAGACCCGTTGAAGTTCCAGCGCGATATCGACGTGTTGCTTGCCGAATACGAAAAAGATTCCAACGACCCTCGAACAGTTTTCTACTTGGCCCAGAGTTACCGCGACTTTGGTGATGTTGATTCGGCTATCACTTGGTACCGACGACGCGTCACAATGCCGGGTTGGGTAGAAGAGAACTTCATTGCAGCGCTTGAACTTGCCAAATTGTTAGTGAAGCGAAACGACGACTGTTCGCAGGTTGTCAAAGCTTTCGAGAATGCGTGGCGAGTCCGACCATCTCGTGCAGAGGCCTTGGTTGAGTTAGCAAAGTTTCATCGTGAAAATGGAAACTGGTTTGACAGTTATCTTGCAGCATCCCGAGCTTGTCAGGTCCCATTCCCTGCAGATGATTTGCTCTTTGTTGATGCCAGCGCATACGACTGGCGAGCACTTGACGAATTTGCGATTGCTGCTGGACGACTTGGGCTACATGACGAAGCAATAGTTGCCGGCAGCCGACTCCTCGAATCGCCGTTGTTGCCGTTTCATCAACGTGAACGGGTTTTGTGGAATCAGACGTATTCCATGAAATGTTTGGGCTTTCCCCAGAACATCGTTCGCGATCATCCCGAAGCTGTTCGCTCAGGTCCAACTGCCGATCTCACTTTTACAATCACTACTTGCCGGCGTCGTGAACTGTTTGAACGAACAATGGATTCGTTTCTAGAAAACTGCCTTGATCATCATTTGATCTCTCGCTGGATTTGTATTGATGATGCAAGTTCATCTGAAGATCGTCAACTCATGGCTAAGCGCTATCCATTTTTTGAATTCATCTATAAAGACAACGATGAAGTTGGACATGCCAAAAGCATGAACCGATTGCTGAGCGAAGTAACGACAAAATATTGGCTGCACTTTGAAGACGATTGGCAAGTTATCAAGCCCGGAAATTACATCAGCTATGCCATGGCGGTACTTGACGACAATGATTCGCTCATTCAATGTGTACTCAATCGCAACTACGCCGAGATTCTTGATAACTACAACATCGTCGGTGGTCATCTTGTCGTGAGCCAAGATCAAAAGACGGTTTACAGAATTCACGATTACATCAATCCGGCATCTCCGCATTTCCAAGAGTTGTTAAGTGCCAATCCAGGGCGTCTCACAAATGCATACTGGCCTGGCTTCTCATTAATGCCGTCCCTCATACGTCGTCAGGCGTTTGATGATTTGGGTTCGTTCAATCCTGGCGCGGGTCACTTTGAACGTGACATGGCTGATCGCGCGATGGATCGTGGATGGAGAACCGCGTGCTTCGACGATCTCACTATGTTGAACATCGGTCGCCTTCGTATTGAAACTGATCCAGATGGACCACTGAATGCCTATCAACTACTTGGTGTTGACCAATTCGCCCATTTTCAAGACATCACTGTCGGCATCGTCGCAAATTGGACCGATGGGAACAATGTTGTTCGCCAGTGGCAACGACAGTTCCCAAATAATGGTGCGTGGAAGGGAGTGCGTCTCGCAACATCAGATGTAGTTGCTTCACCTGATGTCACTTTGGTTGTCAATCATCCCCGAAGCAACGATCAAAAAATTGAAACCCAACAATCAATTGTCGTTCACATGGAGCCACTTGAAGGAACGTCGCTCTACGGCGATTGGGCCAATCCAGATCCCGCAAAATTCATGCACGTTCACTCACGCAACTTTGTCCCAAATTTTTTGGAATGGCATCTTGAGGCAACGTACGACCAACTCATCACCAGCAGTCCCGACAAGAAACGGGACCTCTCAGCCATCGTGACGGGCAAAAGATTGTCAACCGGGCATCATCTGCGACTTGATCTCATTCATCTTTTGGAATCAGCTCAGATTGAGATCGACATTTTTGGCCTTGACAACAATGAGTCTTTTCATAATTATCGAGGACCACTGCCATTGTTCGACAAGCGTGACGGGTTGTTCCCGTATCGCTACACAATCACCGTTGAAAACAATTCTGAAGTCAACTACGTCACTGAGAAACTTGTTGATGCGATTCTTTCGGAATGTCTCCCCTTCTATTGGGGATGTCCCAATCTTGAAGACATCATTGAGCCAGATTCATATATCCGTCTGCCTCTTGACGATCTTGAAGCTTCCGCAAGTCTCATCCAAGAAGCCATCGCCAACGATGAGTATTCGCTCCGACTGCCGGCTATTCGGCGTAGCAAAGAAAAGATTCTCAACTCTTTGCAACTCGCTCCCACAATTTCACGACTTGTTCGAGGGCACAAACTTCTAGACCGCACTCCGATTCATGTCATCAATCTTGATCGACGACCAGATCGGCTTGACGGGTTCATGCAACGCGTTTTGTTGGCCAGCGGAGATCGACTGGCTTCTCGTATTGAGCGGTTCTCGGCAATTGATGGTCAAGATCTCGAGATGACGCCAGAAATTATGCATATGTTTCGAGGCAGCGAACTTCCGTTGCGCCGCTCGCAGACAGCTTGCGCGTTAAGTCATTTGTCTTTGTGGATTGAACTCATCAATAGTGAGCATGAGCACTACATCGTCTTTGAAGATGACGCTCATTTCACGAATGACTTCACATCTCGGCTCGGTGAGTTACTCGGACAGATGCTTGATCGCCCTCAACCAGATGTGATCTTTCTGGGTCTGTCCTACTTCGACGAAGCCCACTATCCGAAAACGAGTATTCAAACTCTGCGACCTGTCGTACTTCAAAACTTGATGGGTGGCACCTTTGGATACATCATCAGTAGACCCGGTGCGAAGAAACTTTTCGATATCGCCCAAACTGAAGGCATCGCTTACGGCATTGACACGTTCATTTTGGACAACATCCACCGCTTACAACTCACCGAAGCCGCTCCGAATATGGTTACTTCACCGGTCGCCCGACTCGGCGGACCAGCGGTCGACTCAGATGTTCAATACGAAGACTTGTAACACGAACTCAGCAAACACTGAGAGACTGGTTCAGCCGAACGCGCCAGTAGACCCGTAGTATCCGGTACCGCCCGTGTCACCCCACGGCCCGGTCGGCCCAGTCGCACCCGTGTCACCCTGCGGACCAGTCGGACCCCAGTAGCCGGTATCTCCGGTGTATCCGGTGTATCCAGTCGGACCAGTCGCACCCAAAGCACCTGTTGCACCAGTCGCGCCGTCGTAACCCTGAGGACCAGTCGCGCCGTCGTTACCCTGTGGACCAGTCGGACCTTGAGGTCCGGCGTAACCCGTGCCTCCCATAACGCCTGTTGCACCGGTGGGACCCATAGCTCCCGTCGCACCTAACGCACCCGTAACGCCTGGGGTGCCGGTCTCACCACGTGGACCAGTCGGGCCACCTAGTGGTCCGGTGGGACCCATTGAGCCGTTTTGCCCGGCCGCACCAGTCGGGCCAGATGCCCCGTCGCGACCGTTCGTTCCATTAATGCCTGCAGCCCCAGTTGCACCGTTGATCCCGGCTGCACCCGTTGCTCCATCACGTCCATTTGCTCCGGCAGCACCAGTTGCGCCGTCACGACCGTTAATGCCGTTAACTCCGTTTGCGCCATCTTTTCCAGCAGCACCATCTTCACCAGCAGCACCATCTGTGCCAGACACACCGTCTTGACCAATGATTCCATCGGCACCATCAGCACCCGAGGCTCCATCCTTGCCGGCAACGACAGAGGCGATGACGCCACCGCCAACTGCACCACCGAGGACCGAAATGACCGACGACAGCAACAATGTGCGTCGCGACACTTCACGTCCGATATTTCCGCCAAGAGATTCAGTCATAAGGCAAATTGTATCGCAGACTTATGACCATTGGTTGAGGTTTGCTACAACGAATTCGCGATACATCGGGCTGAGATCATCACGTTCCAAAAGTTCACGCCAACTATTCACCGCTAATTCATCGTCCCCCATCCACCACGCAGCTACTGATTGTTCAAACCGCAGACCCCAGTCGTAGACCCAACGCCGCACAAACATCGAATCGTTGGGTAGGGGAATCTCCAGCCCTTTTTCGGCAAACATTCGTGCCGACAAGTACATATTGCGCTCACGGTGCCCGGCTGCCAAGAGAAATAACGATTCGGCGCGAGTCGGTCGAAATTCCCACGCAGCCTCTAGCGCAATGACCGCCTCAGGCCAATCTCCCCGCGCTTGTAGCAATTCACCGATCTGTAGCAGACACCAATAAATCTCTTCATCCCACGTACTAAGTTCAATACAGCGTCGATAGCCGGCGATAGCACCACTGATATTGCCCGAACCTTGTCGTGTCTGTGCCAAATAAAAAGCCCATCGTGGATCATTGGGTTCTTTTTCGATTTGCCGAATGAGCAGCTGTTCATCACGACGAAGTTTTTCAGCATGCGAACTTCCGTCATGCTGATCGTTAATACGCAACTTCTCTTCTCGCCGCTTACTATGGCTCGAACTACGAACTAAGTATTCATGAGTTGCGCCTGTAAAGGACCAATCATGTCGACCCGAAACCAAGTAAGGCATCCACATGTCAAATGTTCCGCGAACATGTATGTCATTAACATCAGCCCAAGCGTTCATCCCGTCGAGCCAATCGGTATCAACGTCGACGACATGATCGGCATCAAGCAACAACAAGAAATCGGCACTATCTTTTGCCAACGCCATTAATTCAGTGCGATTTGTACCAAAGTCAACCCAGGGTCGGTCATATAACGCCCCCGGAATTTCACCGAGAACACGGCGGATGATTTCTGGCGTCCCGTCCGTTGAGCCAGTATCAACAATGGTCCAATGATCGACATATTGCTTCACACTGGTCAGGCAACGTTCAATGATCGCCGCCTCGTTGCGCACGATCATCGCTAGGCCCAAAGTTGATTTTGTTGATCGCACTTGAGAACTTGTCACATTCACAGTCAAGCACTCCATGTGGCCGGAATTTGAAATTCAACCACTTCAGCACTTCGATCGCCGACCCCGTAGGACATCACTAAGTGATTTGGCCGCACACTCGGTGCTAATCCCGCGCAAAACTCAAGTCCATTCTCGTCGTTTGCCAGACGAAAAGCTTCCGAAATTTTGCAATCAGTGAAATCATCATTCCAGCGCACGAAACGATGCTGATAAGACCGTTGAAATCTATTTGTGGTCGATGGAACCACTTCGTGAACAACTGCGATCCAGCCACCAGAAAATTGAATGACCTGAGAACTACCGCGAAGTTGCAAGTTTCCCTTAGTAGAACGTGATGGCACCAGAGACTGAGTCGCCGTATCTAGCCGAAGAACAACCGTTGGATCAACGCCCCACACCCAGGCGTGTTCTTCGCCTTCAATGGGCATCCAATTCTTCTCATGCCGATTCGGAGACATCGTTGGCAACAGAATTCCACCTACCAATTTGGGATGATCTGAATCAATATCAATAATCTCCGTCAGCATCATTTGGCAGAGACCATCAGAACGATGTTCACGTACGGTTCCACTAGCAAACCACCGTTCACTCCGTTGGAATAATCGCAAATCCTCAATTCCGTGTACCGGAAACTTCGGATCACTCACTCGAATCGCAGAATCATCAAGTAGCGCGCTACTGATGATTTCCAAATCATCATTGAGTCTCACGACGTTGTACGACGTACGAATCACGTCGCTGCCGTCTCGACTGACATAAAAGCCGTTTTCATAGCAATAGTTCACCTGGCGAACAAGGCTGACAAAACCAGAATCACTCCGCCGAGCAATTGTCGGATTCATTGACTTCAACAAGTCATCACTTGGATCAGGCAAATGAACTTTCATTGAAACTGTGTATAAAGCCATGAAATTATTTTCAGGTTCAACATGAGGCAAGTGAGAAACATTCACAACATCTTTGGTTCGTCTTCCCGAGAAGTCTTCAAGAATGCTTGACCAAGTCGTGGCAATCAGCCGCGAATTCATGTGTCGGAGCATCAAGGAGTAGATGGACTCATCATTGACGAATAGGCCATGATCGATTGCGGCAGTTATCAAAGTTTCGTTCAAAACTCGTAGTTCTAAAAGCCTTGATTTGGGTAGTCCGATGACACCCCCAGCAACACGGGGAATCCCCTTTTGCAAAAACTCAACCAACTCCAATTCGTCTTGCGTATCTGAATGAACAATTCCAAACGTTGGTAGTTCAGGATCACCAAGTGTTGCAAGACCACCGGCGGGGAACGACGAAGTATGAGCAATACCGATATCGATCCACCACGCTGAATCCGCCGTACTTCTCTCGAGGGCCTGTGCCACCAGATCAAGTTTTGACCACCACACCGCACAAGCTGTTGCAGTGTCTTTCACAGAATTCAAGGTTGACGATGTTCGGCGAATCGCTCCTGTTTCAAGACCAACTCGCATCTTCTGAGAAAGTGCCCACTGCGGCAAATCTTGAATGCGCATTGGTTCAATAACCGTCAACAATTCAGCAGGGCGATCCACTGAGAGGGCAACCACATCGTCATGCAGATGTTCTTCAACAAAGATATGCAGATCAACATTGCTCGCCATCAAAGTCGGAGCAAGTGCAAGGTATTCCTTCACCGAGCGACGGCCAATACTCCCCTCGCTGCGAGCAACATCAAACAAGGCGCTGACAAACAACGCCATCGCGCATCAGCCTCCGGCAACGGCAGGAATGATGCTCACGGTTTCGCCCGCGGGCACCGGAGTCTCAAGACCCTGCAAGTAACGCACATCGTCGTCAGCGACAAACAAGTTCACGAAGCGGCGCAAGCCACCATTGTCATCAAACAAACGATCTTTGAATCCGGGGTGCGCAGCCTCAAGATTGGCCAACACTTCGCCAAGGGTTGCGCCCTCAACAGACACGGTGGAATTGCCACCTGACAAGGGACGAAGGGTTGTCGGAATGCGAACGGTCACGGACATACCAAAACCCTACCTACTCGGTCAGGAATATCCCAACTAGGCGACTGATGTCCGAACTATTTCAGCCAAGACCACACTTGTTGAGGGCCGCCGTCAATTCAGTAACGGTCTCCTCGCCGATTGCGGCATACGCCGCGTCTTCCTTGTCGTACTCGTAAGCCTCGTAGGCCTGATACGCCTCAAGGAGATGCGTCGCCGTTTCGTTATCTACCTTCTTGTGTTCTGAACGAACACAGTCAAGATTCGACGGGCTGTAGAGCTTGATATATAACTCGGCCGCGGCTGCTTGATCGCCCGCAGGTTCGCTTCCCCCACCGCATGAAGCGAAGGCAAAAACTGCCGTAGGAATCAAGGCAAGCGTGAGCAGATAATTTCGCGTCAATAATTTCATGCGCCAAAGAATACCCCAAGAGCCGCTAAGCGCAAGACTGACACCGTGCGTATTTTGGCCGCGGTCGACAAATTCAAAGGAACGGCGTCCGCAGCCGAAGTGGCCAAAGCAATCGGGCACGCCTGTTGGGAACTCGGCCACGACTGTGACGAGCTGGCTTTGGCCGACGGCGGCGAGGGAACACTCGACATTTTGGGTGGAGCAAATCGCGAATCAGTTGTGACTGGCCCCTTGGGTGACCCCGTGAAAACTCAATGGCGTTTTCACAATGGCACGGCCGTCATTGAAATGGCTCGGGCCTCTGGACTCTCTCTAGTCGGTGGTGCCGCACTCAACGATGCCGTTGCCGCATCGACCACCGGCACCGGTGAACTCATCGACAAGGCACTTGATCTAGGTGCTGAACGAATCATCGTGTGTCTTGGTGGTTCTGCCACAACCGATGGTGGACTTGGTGCCGTGCGCGCCATTCACGCGCCCGCTCGGTTGAAAGCAGTTGAGTTTTTAGTGGCCTGCGATGTCACCACACGTTTTGTTGATGCAGCAAAAGTTTTCGGTCCACAAAAAGGAGCGACACCAAGTCAAGTGCGTTTGCTTACTGGACGTCTTGAACGATTAGTGCAGATGTATCGCGAGAACTGTGGTGTTGATGTTTCACAGATTGAAGGCGGCGGTGCAGCCGGCGGCTTAGCAGGTGGACTCGTTGCACTTGGTGGCAAATTGATTCCAGGCTTTGACATGGTCGCCGATGAATTGAATCTCACTGATCGCATCAAGAATGCCGATCTTGTGATCACAGGCGAAGGCCAACTAGATCACACGAGTTACGAAGGAAAAGTTGTCGGTGGCATCATTGACAATTGCCAACATTTGCAGACACCAGTTGCAGCCATTGTTGGCTCATACGAATTTGATACAGAACTCGACAACGAATTCATGCGACCAAAACCGTTGATTTCGCTCACCGAAATGTTCGGTCACGACAAAGCAATGAATGAACCGCTGTGGTGCATTGAGCACGCTGCTCTTGATTTACTGCGGCAGTATTCGCCGCACTAAATCAGGCCGGTGCAACGGTTGTTGTCGCGGCCTCGACTGGCGCTGTTGGTAACGCACCAGGCAACAACTTGCCGGCGAGGTCGGTACCCAACATGATCAAGACTTGCGCTTCGCCGAGTGAACCACCTTCAACAGGTGCAGGTGTGGCGACGGGTTGAATTTGCAATCCACCCAAAATTTCAGCAACAGCAGTTGCGCCACTTTCGTAACCGGGCACGTAGTACACCACGGTGACACTTTGCTTACCAATGGTGACGTCGGCATTAATGGGTTGAGTCACGATGAACTGCTCTGACTGCAACGCAGTTGACATCTGTCCAGCCGAACCAGTAATCCCTGAAGCGTTAGCAACCATGACCTTGAAACCACTGCGAGGAAGAGTCGTTGTGTCGGTCGGGGCAACAGTCGACTCAGCAGTTGGATCAACAACTGTCGTTTCGGTGCCTACAGGTGCAGACGTGGTATCACGATCGCGATTGACATCGCGCAAGATTAAGAATCCGAGCAACACGGCAATGGCCGCGACGATCACGCTGAGCGTTGTCGAAACACTGACTCCATTTGAGCCACTACGACCCGCTGATTCGTTGGCATCTTCTGTGTTCATGCTTGCAACCCTCCGGACTCAGAAGCGCCATCTAGACGCATACGACGACGTCGCTCGCGAGCTCTTTGTAAGCGGCGGACAACAAGAGGATCGTACGCCAATGCCTCGGCGGTATCCAGCAGTCTGTTCAATTCGTTGTAGTAATCGTCAGCCGAACAACTGAAGCGCTCGCGCAACATCAGGTCTTTGACACCATCTTCGGTCCACCAGCCTCGTTCAAAATCAAGGATTGCTTGTTCACGTTCGCTTAAGGACATGCCCTAAGCCTGCCCGTTGGAGGTGCCCCAATACAAGCACCGACAGAAACCATTTCCCGCCAACAAGGGTGCTATAAGAGCCGCAAGCGACTACTCTCCACTGTGCATGAGCAGGGAAAATGCCACCAAACCCTTTGTTATCGGCGTTGCCGGAGGTACGTGTTCGGGTAAGACGACCGTTGCCGAACGACTGGTCGACGTCATTGGTTCAGACAATTTGGCCCTGATTCGCCAGGACGCCTATTACATCGATCGCACTCATGAAGCTTTTGAGGTCAGAGCGGCCGCCAATTACGACCATCCTGACGCCTTTGAGTGGCCCCTCATGATCGAACAACTCACCGATCTCATCGCGGGCCAGACCATCAAAGTCCCGGTGTACGACTACGCCGATCACAATCGTTCCAAAGAAGTTGAAGTCGTTCACCCGACCAAGATCGTGGTGTTTGAAGGCATCTTGGCTTTGATTGATCCCGCGCTCCGTGCTTTATTCGATCTGAAAATCTTTGTTGACACGCCTGCCGATATTCGCCTCACCCGACGCTTGCAACGAGATATCACCGATCGTGGGCGCACACACGACAGCGTGATTGCTCAGTATTTGGCCACAGTTCGGCCCAGCCACGAGTACTTCGTCGAACCCAGCAAGCGCTTCGCCGATGTGATTTTTCCGGAGGGCGGCCAAAACGACGCCGCATTCAACGTGCTCGTCGCGCGAATCCGCGAAGTTTTACGCTGACTCGGCAACACAGTTGGAGCCGGGTGTGGGGATTGAACCCACGACCTACCACTTACAAGGCGGTTGCTCTACCACTGAGCTAACCCGGCGTGTCGCTGACGCAACGCCTGCAGGCTAGCGACGATGACGGGCGACTTCATATGTGGCAAGCGAAGCTGCCACAGAAACATTCAGTGAACTCAGGCGACCTTTCATCGGGATGCTGACAATGAGGTCGCAACGCTCACGAACCAGGCGGGATAGCCCAGTTCCTTCGGCGCCCATGACCAAGCAAATGCCCTCGGTCGCCAAATCACCTAGTTCGAAGAGCGACTTATCGGCCGCATCATCAAGACCTACGACCCAGATACCAAGTTCACGCATCCGAGCCAAGGTGGTCGGCAAACCACCCACCACAGCCATCGGCACATATTCGATCGCACCGACAGATGTCTTGGCCACAGTTGGAGTGATGTGCACACTGCGGTGCCGCGGCAAAATCACACCGTCAACACCAGCACCATCACAACAACGTAACAACGCACCCAAGTTGCCCGGATCGGTGACACCATCAACAGCAACTAAGAACGGTGCCTTGCCAGGTCGACGTCGAAGCAGTGCATCAATCGGTACAGACGGCAACGCCTCGGCATGCGCAAGTACTCCTTGCGGAGCCTCGCTACGCGCTGTGTAATCAAGCTTCTTACGACTCACTTCAATCACTGGCACGCGGTTGGCACGCGCGAGTTGTTTGATGTCTTCAACAACATCACTTTCATCAAGATCGCCGGCGATCCACACTTCAAATGTTCGACGACGACCAGCAATCAGTAATTCGCGAACTGCTTGGCGACCTTCAATCTGGGTGCCGCCGAGATCGTCATCTTTGTCACCTGTCGCGCGTCCAGAACCTCGGCCCGAACCGCGTCCAGGTTTAACCGGGCCGGGCTTGTCGGGTCCGGCTTGCACCGGACCAGTACGTGCTGCGCCACGAGCATCAACGACGCGTGGCCCGCGACTTGAAGGTCCGGGGTTGCGACCTTTGGCAACGGGACCACCAGATGAGGTCTTTGCTTTAGCCGCCGACACTTTTCGCGAAGCGGGTCGCTCTCGACCAGCCGGCTTGGGTGCGGGTTTTCCTTTGCCTCCTGAAGTGGGGCGGGGACTCGAACTTTTACGTGCAGCCATCAGACTTCACTCCTATTTTCAACTTGAAAAATCACGGCGACTGCCCAGCAAGCAATACCTTCTTGACGACCGAGTGCGCCCAAACCTTCAGCACGTCGGCCTTTAACCGACACTGGTGCGCCAGCAGCAGTCGACAACTTTTGTTGCATTTCATCACGACGTGGCGCCAATTTGGGTTGCTCACACACAACGCTGCAATCAACATTGCCAATGACCCAACCTTGCGCACGCACCAACCCGGCGACGTGATCAAGAAGTTTTAAAGAATCAACGCCTTTCCACTTCGGATCGGTGTCGGGAAAGTGTTGACCAATATCTCCAAGACCAGCAGCGCCTAACAACGCGTCAGCACACGCATGGGCGATTGCATCAGCATCGCTGTGACCCTCAAGTCCGCGCACGCCTTCAAAAGTGACTCCGCCTAAAACCAATGGTCGATTCGGGTCATCACTAAAGCGATGAATATCAAAACCTTGACCAACGCGGACTCCGCTGATGCTCATGATTTCGCCTGCTGACTTGCAACGTACTCACGTGCCCACACCAAATCTTCGGGGTGCGTAATTTTGCGATTGTTTACTTCACCAGACACGACTATGACGGTACCGCCAATTGCCTCAACCAATGATGAATCATCAGTGCCATCAATCTCGGGGACATACGCCCGACGCAGAACATCAGCGCGAAATGCCTGCGGAGTTTGCACCGCAACCAAAGTCGCGCGGTCTGGAGTATTGACAACATGCGGCACGACCGCATTGACAACCGCTGAATGGGCAACCTCGATCACCTTGACCGTGTCGACAACAGGTAAACCCGGAACCGAACCATCGGCCCCAGCTTCAACTGCTTCAATCACGGAGCGATACAACAGTTCCGAAGCAAATGGTCGCGCTGCATCGTGCACCAAGATCATGGTTGCTTCAGCGGGGACAACGGTCAGACCCCGTCGCACGCTTGCCGTACGGGTCGGACCACCAGCAACAACACGGACTCGCGTATTGGACCGTTGGTTCGCACTTTCGTCGGCCACATCGTCTGCCGGGACAACAATGACGACACCGTCACTGTGCAAGCCCGCGATGTCAACAGCGTGGTCGAGTACCCGACGGTCACCGATGGTCTCGTACTGCTTCATCGTCCCAAAGCGCCGTCCCGAGCCACCCGCCACGACAATTGTCCAGATCTGAGGCGGGGCTCCATTCGGCAGAGTTGTCGGCTGAGCGTCGGACATAAGGGTTGAGGGTAGTACCGTATAGTCCTGATGGCTTACGAAGACGTCCTCCTCCGCACCGACTTTTTTGGCGATGCCCCCACCGAAATGGTGTCGGCAATCGCAGCAACTGGCCGAAAGCGCATACTTTCGCGTGGCGACCACTTATTTGAAGCGGGCGAAGAAGCCGAATCGATGTACATCGTCATCAGCGGTCGAGTCGCTATTGCGATTGCAAGCGAACTCGACAAGCGCGAGAGCATGGTGGCCCTCATGGAAGCCGGAGACCTCTTCGGCGAAATGGGACTCCTTGACGGCGGACCACGCTCGGCCATGGCTCGGGCCATCGAACCAAGTGAAGTACTCGAGATCCCTTACGACCCCGTAGGCGACCTACTCGACACCAACCCCAAAGTTCTGCGAGGAGTCGTACGCATGCTTGCCGAACGCCTGCGAGTGATGGACGGCGCACTTGCCGATTCGGTTTTCCTCGACGTCACTGGCCGTACTGCTAAGCGTTTACTTGAACTCGCAGCTGGCGCTGACGAATTTGTTTTGCCCGTCACGCAAGAAGAACTCGCCGGCATGGTTGGTGCATCTCGCGAACGTGTCAACAAAGCCATCAGCAGCTTCATTCGTTTGGGCTGGATCGAACAACACGAACGTCGTTACAAGATTTTGCTTCGCGACCGCCTCGAACTACGCGCTCGCTGATTGAACGATGCCCACCGGGCATCCGTCAACCACCCATAATCCCCGACCTACCGCTTCGCCATACACATGTGGTTGCGTCGCGTAGAGCCCCAGTAGATCTGCATCATGAAGTGCTGCTTGGCCAAGTAACAATCCCGTCCGCGATCGACGCAATGTATTCGTCCAATGCTCTGGATGTGAGCGAACATAATGCGGAGAACTACTGCTGATCAACGTGATATTGCTGCGCCCTAGGTGAACCCGATCCACATATTCAGCAATAGCTGGATTGGCTACGTTTTCATCGGCAAGTACCAAAGTGGGCAGATCATCAAGACCCACATCGTTCACAACTATTTCTTGTTCGCCACGGAAATCCAAAACTCGTCCATGAGGGTAGGTGCTCTCCCATGCTCGCCGCATCGCGTTAACTGACATTCTTCGTCCTGAATTGCGAGAACCAAAAACGCAAATACTTCCGCCATACGGAAGTGCTATTTCGGCGAACTGTTCTGCATCAATTGCCCACGATCCAGGTCGATTCAAAGAATCGAACATGATTGTTCGTGGCAGATGAGTAACTACTAACTCTTGATTCTTTTTTATTCGGCCATCATCGGGTATCGAAGGAATCAAAAACAACTGGGCTTGTAGTTCTCGCGCCTCAATCTCTACCGAGCAACGACCAGGTGGTGAAGTCAGTCCCCACTTCTGTTGCACCCGACTACTCAACATCGCGGGCAAGGCAGTTGATTGAACCCCAGAAATCACACACGAAATATTCTTACGTGGGCCTTCCAAAAAGATTCTCTCAAACATGCTCCAGTTCTCCAGCCCAATTCGATCATCAATGAAATGATTCCGCCAGACATCAATGTCATCTACAAAAAGAATCCATTGGTCTTCAGCATCAAGAGTTGGCGGTCCATCAATGCGCTTCACCAACATCACTAGCAACCGTCGCAACAGTTCACGATCGCCCACATCAACCTGACGAGATAACGACGAATGAGTCCCAGCGCAGGCCACCGAAAAAACTTGGTGCCCTAACTCGAGGGCCTGATCGCGCATCATTGAAAGCGTTGACGTCTTTCCCGATTTTGCCGAGCCGAAAACAAATACGTGTTGCGCAGAATCCCAAAGCATCGGAAACTGGCGTTGGTGCATCGGATCATCAACGAGACCCACGACGATTTTGGTGGCGAGTTTCTGAGTCGCAGGAGTGATCCCAGTATCTGTGAGTCGAGTTGGTAGGGAATCCAACCAAGGCCGACGTGGCGACGGAATTTCTAGAGTGCGAAATGCCACGCATGCCAACTCGGCAAGTTCACCCAAATCGACATCGAGATGTGCAGCCTGAAAGACAAACAGATCGTCAGCACCTAGCCGAAGTGCGACACGGCCAGGTGTGTCACGTGAAAAGCTCGCCGCCACCCCCGAGCCGGTCACCTCAGATGAATCGTGAACAGATTGAACACGTAGCGCCAATCGGATATTCGCATTCGCTAGAACATCGGCCGATAGTGCCGACCCAGGTCGTTGCGTGGCAACAACAAGATGGAAACCCAAACTGCGCCCGCGTTGTGCGATATGGGCCAATGATTCAATGAAATGAGGGACGTCGTCTTTGAGAGCAGCTAATTCGTCAACGACAACCATCAGTCGGGGTAAATGGATTGATGCATCATCACGAAGTTGTTGTTCTCGATAACGCAACTCGGCTTCAAGACTGACGAGTACCCGCTCGGCCAAACCAGCATCAAGGTCGGTAATGACTCCAACGACATGGGGAAGGTCTGCGCACGAATCAAAAGCCGCGCCACCCTTGTAATCAATCAGAATGAAATTCACATCTTTTGGTGAATGACGTAAGGCGATTGACATAATCAGTGTTCGCAAAAACTCACTTTTGCCAGAACCAGTCGTCCCCACCACTACGGCATGCGGACCATCGTTAACAAAATCAATGTCAATCGGTCCGTCAGAAGATTCACCAACCAGCGCACTCAATTGAGACCAACCGCATGTCTCCCAGTTCTGAGCAATTATTGATGCCGTCGTTGAACTATCTGCAACGAGCCGCGAGAAACTCACATACTTTTGCAATGAGCCTCCATCATGATCGGGGTCAATCCAGCCCCTCAGTGCTGCGGCGAATTCGACAGCCGATTCCTCGGACATCCCATCAACACCATCTTGGTCAGCGTTCAGAGTGTGAGTGCAAATTGCTGGAAGACCCTCTTTCTCGCGAGCAACGATCATCATTGAGACTCTTTCGTGTTGCAATACCCGTCGGGCAATTGAAGTCCGATGAGCAATGTCTTCTTTATGAGTCACCAACAACACGGTCTGTCTGCTCGCCCGACTTGAGGTCTCTAAATCGTAACGATCAAGCGGTGTCGAACGAACTTGAGTGAACTGGCTCAAGAATTTCCACTCGTGAGCAACATCACCAACCGGAATGACCTGCCAATCCGCTGGGCCAACTTCGACTGCAAGCCGAGCAAGCAATGCAGTCACGCATTGCCTTGCACGTTTCCCGTAGATACCGAGAACTTGTCCGGCCGCAAGGTTCACCGTTCGCGGATAGTCACTGATGACAATTCTTTCTGTGTCACCGCTCAGCGTGACCTCTCGGGTCTCATAGCCGACACAAACTTCGGCGATTTCTCGGTGCGCCCACAATCTTGCATGACCGTTTTCGGAGATGCTTCGCAACTCGCCAATGCGCCGATGACGGTGACGGCGTTGTTCGGCAAATTGCTGAGCGAATTCAATATTCGCTAGATGGAAATCGTCGTTGAGTTTTTCAACGCACTGTCGCCAACGTCGTTGCGAGCGCCGATGGGCCAGATGACTTCCAACCCAAGTCACGAGTGCAATCATCCCGGTCGTCAATGCGAAGAGGCCGAAAAGAATCTGTCGCGTCACGATTGCCATCACCCCACCTAAAACAACACCGCTAGCAATTGGCACAATCGGTGGTGCCATCGGCGGGTGTGGCTCGGGCGGACTGTCAGGTTTGTTTGGAGCACTGAGAATTTCTTGACGATCAAGCAAAGGTCGATGAAATATTTCTGGCACTTGCGATTCAATGAGCTGAGTTCCCCGAATCTCACACAGTGATTGACCCAACCGAATTGTCATGTTGTCGGCCCAGAGGTCTCCTCCGAGCGACTCGACGGATAGAGACGGGGGCACCCATTCGATGATCCCGTGATGAGGTTCGATTGACGGGTCGTTGATCGTGAGCCCAGCTACTGGCGAGCGTCCGATGGTCTGACGTCCGCTCTGCATCGGCAGCACCAAACCGCCATCGGGGCCACTCATCACTACTAGTTCGTAAGAAGTCATATGTGAGTAGTGGTAGTTGAGGCTCACCGCCGGTCTCACCGCACGGTGCGACCACACCTGATGTGCGACTCGTGGTGATGCCGATCACGCCTAGTGGCGAGATGACATCGACCAACAACATTCCCATCGGCCGTATCCCCTTAGCAACTCGCCTCAGTACTGAGTGGCGGCGCATGGCGCGTCAACCCCACAACATTCGACGCGCTAACTCATTGGGTTTACCAGGTGAGCCAGTCACCCATCTACAAGAAATGCTTCTTCGCAGTGGCCTTGATGATTCCTCAAATGCCCAGCACTTTGACGAATACCTTGCCCATCTCGTCATGTCGGCCAAAGGCGACGACTTGGCGACTCGCATGGTATTTCAACGCATCTTGCCAGGATTGATTTCGATGGCCATGCGCCGCGCCGCACTGACCCGTGGTGGTTTGCCAGCAGCTTTTGATCTCGTGGCATCATCAGCATGGATTGTGATTCGCCGGTTCCCGGTTGAACGTCGTTCCCAACGAGTTGCCGCGAACTTACTCATGGATATTGAATATCAAGCGTTTGTTCGCGAGCCGCGACTCAAAAGAAATCGGTCAGAACTTCATTTCACACCAGATGGTTTGCTCGGAATTGAATTTGAAAGATTTCGAGTTGGTGAAGTTGACATTGACCCAGTCGGAGACTCTGCGTCTCTTGCTCTCTTGTTTTCTGAACTCGAGAAAAAGGGGTTAACTGACAACGATATTCAGATGTTGCTCGCCGTATGCCACGACATCAACTCAGTAGAGATTGCACCGTTCTTGCAGATCAAGCCGCGCAGTGTTCGCAATCGTCGAGAGCGCGCACTCAGCAAAGCTCGCGAAGTGCTCTTAGAAATTGACCACTCAGAAAAACGTATTTAACGGTCGGGTAAATCTTCGTATCCGGCATCGCCAGGCATCAGTAATGCCTCGATGCGACCGTCATCACGCCATTTCACTTTCGGAAGAAGTTTTGGCGGCACACCAATGGTGCCCGCCGCAGCCATGATCGCATCAACCGAGGGATGTGCGGCCAAGAATTCAAGGTTTGCAACAGTGGGCGGCAACATTAAAAGTTCTCCCGCTCGTGAGCGATGTAAAGCGTCGCTTGGTGTCACCCACAAACTGCCAATCGTTTCTTTGTCGTCGTGCAATGGGGTTTGATCGTCGGGCATTGCAACCACAAAGAAGCGCGTGTCAAAACGACGTACTTCACCAAAGGGGGTCACCCAATGTGCGACCCATAGTAACTCTTCGCTTTGTGCTATCAGGTTTTCTGCCGTCAACACACTTGTCATGCTGCGCTCTCCGGCATGAACTGTGTGCCGATACGTCGTAAAGCGTTCGTATGATTTTGGGTCATCAAAACGCACGGTCGCACCTGTCGGTGTTCGGGCTAACAGCACGCCAGCTTCTTCGAAGCACTCGCGTATTGCAGCAATCTCATACGACGAGTCTTCGGCATCAACCGCTCCACCTGGAAAGACGTACATGCCACCAGCGAACGCCGCTTTAGTTGTTCGGCGCATCATGAAGACTTCAACACCCTGCTCATCGCTTTCGCGCAAGAGCATCACTGTCGCTGCCGGCTTGATCGCAACACTTGACGGATCAAAATCTTGATTTTGCGACATCAGTTATTCCAGCTCGCCGCGGGGTTCTTCAACATCGACGTCGATGTAATCACCTGAGGCATAGCCGCTATGTTGCTGGCCACCTGGTGCAGAACCAGGGAAGCCAGTTGAGAAAAACATACCGCCCTTCTTGGCCCGCTTCATCAGGTACTGGCGAAACACTGAACGTGTCACCGGGAACAACATCAAGATGCCGAAGACATCCGACAGAAATCCTGGGGTGAGCAACAATGCGCCTGCACCAAGAATCAGCACCCCGTCAATCATTTCTTTCGTCGGGGTCTTGCCTTGCGCCACTGCCTCGTTAAATCGACGCCAAACACGCATACCTTCGCGTTTAACCAGCCAACTCCCGATGAAGCCAACAGCAATCATGAGGCCCAAAGTGTTGAAAAAGCCGATGGCCCCGCTCATCTGAATGATGGTGTACAGCTCGGCGATGGGAGCCACGATGAACAACAAGAACAAGATCACGTACTCACCCTAGTCAGCGTGTGATCACAAGAGATAGCGTCATCTTTAATGACTTCTCGGCCACCCAGCGTTGATTCTTTGGCACGTTCACTTGCCCACATCGGATTGCCACATCCGTTGTTGGTCGACGCCGCGCGCCAAGCCATCGCTGCCGGCAACCCTGATTTAGCCGAGCACATAGCCAACGACATTGCTCAGTGTTTGTTGGTTCCAGTCATTAACGCGGCCGGAGTGATTGCCCACACCAACCTCGGTCGTTCTCCGGTTGCGCATTCGCAATCGGCTCGCGCCCAGAATCTCGAATTTGATTTACGCACCGGTCAGCGTGGCAGTCGCCAAGCCGGCATCGGACAATTGGTCGCCCGCGCTTGCGGTGCCGAGTCGGCCATGGTCGTCAACAACAATGCCGCCGCAGTCATGTTGGTACTGGCCGCTCTCGCCCACGGACGCGATGTCGCGGTGAGTCGCGGCGAGAGCGTCGAAATTGGTGGAGGCTTTCGAGTTCCTGAAGTCATGGAACAATCTGGCGCACGGCTACTTGATGTCGGCACGACCAATCGCACGCGCCTTGCCGATTACCGCAAAGCCATTGATAAAAAGTCCACTGATGTAGCACTAGTTCTCAAAGTGCACCCGTCGAATTACCGGGTTGAAGGTTTCGTCGAAGAAACGTTGGTTGATCAACTTTCGACTCTTGGTGTCACTGTCGTATCCGACATTGGTTCAGGATTGCTTGATGCCGCGTGTCCTTGGCTCAGCGATGGTCCACCTTCGTGGCTCAACGGCGAACCCGCCGCAAAACAAACATTGGCTGCTGGTGCCGACCTCGTGACATTTAGTGGTGACAAATTGATGGGTGGCCCTCAGTCTGGATTCATTGTTGGGCGACGCTACTTAGTCGACGCATGCGCCGCCCATCCCCTAGCCCGCGCTCTACGACCCGGCGGCTTAGTTTTGTCGTCGTTACACAACACACTGCTGTCGTATCTTGCTCGTACCGCACAAAATGACATCCCCTTCTGGCGAATGGCGACTACGCCAGTTGGCGCACTACGAACTCGTGCACAATCAATCGTTGCTGAAACTGGCGTGGGTCAAGTAGTTGACTGTGAGTCTCTTCCCGGTGCCGGCAGCGCACCAGGTATCACGATCAATTCAGTGGGAGTCTCAATTGATGGCGATCATCTCGTTGCGCTGCGCAACTGCCAGCCACCAATCATTGCGCGCGTGAAAGATCGCACGACCATTCTTGATTTACGAACCGTCGACCCAAGCGATGATGCAGTGTTGATTGAGGCACTCAAGAAAATCTGCTGACATGCGCATCATTGCCACCGCCGGCCATGTTGATCATGGCAAGTCAACATTGATTCGCCGACTCACTGGCATCAACCCCGATCGTTGGGTCGAAGAACAAGAACGTGGATTAACGATCGATCTGGGATTTGCTCATATGCAATTACCCAGTGGCGAAAGCATCGCCTTCATTGATGTTCCTGGCCACACCAGATTCATTGGCAACATGCTGGCCGGGGTTGGCGGAATCAACGCCTGCATCTTGGTCGTTGATGGTCACGAGGGTTGGAAACCTCAAACCGAAGAGCACTTACGAATTCTTGAACTCGTTGGAGTCAAACATGGATTGATCGCGCTGACCAAGATCGATCTGTGCGATGCCGATGATCGCGAACTCGCAACAATGGATATTGCCGACCATGTCGCCGGCACTTTCTTGCAAGATGCGCCCGTGATCGGTTTGAGTGCAACGTCTGGTGAAGGACTCAATGAATTCATTGCTGCTCTTGATGTGCTCTCGCAGCAAAGTGTGCCATCAAGTGATCATCAACGACCTCGATTGTTTATTGATCGAGTTTTTGCGGCCAAAGGTAGCGGCACGGTTGTCACCGGAACACTGACCGATGGTTCGTTTTCGATTGGCGACAATGTGATCATCACACCTTCTGGTCGAGAAGCCAAGATTCGTGGAATTCAAACTTTAGGTCAGGCAGTCGAATCAATTGACCCTGGTCACCGTGTCGCACTCAACCTGTCGGGGATCGAACATTCAGAACTTCTTCGCGGCAATGTGGTGATCAAAGACAACAACTGGCATCTCTCTGATCGTGTTGATGCATCACTTCAAGTATTGACTTCCTTGAGCCATGTCGTTTCGCGGCGTGGAGCCTTCACCGTGCATATCGGTTCGGACGAAATACCGGCACGGGTGCGAGTGCTCGGACCAGAATCAATTGCTCCTGGTAACCAAGGTTTGGTTCGCCTGCACCTCGCACGAGCAGTGCCACTACTTCCCGGAGATCGGTTTGTTCTGCGCGAAAGTGGACGATCTGAAACCGTTGGTGGTGGTGAGATTCTTGATGTTGCGCCTAAGTTGCCAGCTTCTCGCGCCCAGCCCTCACGCTCGGTTGAACGGGTGATTGCCGAGCACGGTTGGATTCAGGCTGATCGGCTGGCTCTTCTGACGGGTGAAAAATGTGAACCACAATTCGGTGAGTGGATAGTTGCTCCTGAAGTTCTTGCTTCAACAATTGCCACGATCGAATCGCTGATCGCCAAAGGTGGTGACGGTGGCATCGATTTGTTGTCGCTCGATGAACGCCAACGTTTGGTATCAGCAACTCTCCCGCAATTGTCAATCAAAGAAGGCCGGATCACCATCGCTGGCATCCATGATCCGCTACTTGATCATCCCGTCATTGAACGTCTGGCCAAAGAGGGCTGTTCACCTACCGCACCAACTGGAATCACACCACCTGAACTGCGTCGGCTCGCTAAAGCTGGTCTGCTCTTCGAACGAGAAGGCGAATGGTTCCATATCTCGGCACTCGACACTGCTCGCGCTGTTGCCGCCCAGCTCTTACAAACAAACCCCGAAGGTTTCACGATGTCGCAGTTCCGTGAAGCACTCGGCGTCACCCGCAAACACTCGGTCCCCTTGGCCGGCGAACTTGATGCGCGAGCCATGACACGCCGCCGTGGAGATGTACGAATCGCTGGGCCAAAGATCTAGATCAAATTGATATAGCGAAAAGTCAGGTTGATGCGCGGCTCAACAAACTTTTTTGTCTTTGGTATGTCATGCATCCAACAGACCTGCGACAAACCACTCATCACCAACAATGATCCAGATGCCAAAGAAACTTGCTGCAACTCTTTCGTCTCGCGATGACGTAGACGAAAGTTGCGCTCGGCTCCGAAACTCACCGAGGCGATCACCGGCTCACTGCCAAGTTCGGGTTCATCATCGGCATGTAAGCCCATTGAGTCTTGGCCATCGCGATACAGGTTCAACAAGACCGAATTGAATTGCGTTGAGGCTTCTTCCTCGCACCGTTGTTTGATTTCGAGCAACGTCGGGGTCATTGGTCGTGGATCAAGCGTGATTCCCGAATACGAATACGCCAAGTCTCCATACCAGCAGGCAAGTCGCGGCTGAGGGACTTCTTTGCCAAACAAAATAATGTTGCGGGCTTCCCAAGGAGTTTCATCCAAGATTGAACGAAACATCCGATCGCTATCAGCAGAGTTGAAGAACCCTGGTCGGTAGAGCGCGCTGCCGTCGTGAGGTAATAGTTCTTGTGGTTGCATGAGGGGCTCGTCAAAAAGTCTCATGCAATCACGACCAGAAATTAACTCTCGTCTGTCACGGCAGCTTCTTTGGGTCGGCGTTCGCGGTAATCGCGGGCTCCACCCTCTTCTGGTTCCACCTGCAACACAATTCCGTCGATCGCAACAACGCGCGCCATTTCACCAGACTTCACGGGAGTCGCACGGTTGGTGCGAGCCTTCCAACGTGCTGCACCAATCTGCACTGCGCCATCGGGGCTGATGTCAGAAACTGCCATACCCACTTCACCAATGAGACGTTCACGCCCAACCGTTGGTGTCGCAAAGCGTGTACGGGTCATGCTCGGCATACCCGAGATGAAGGTCAGCGCAATGCCACCGATACCAACGAGCAGGCTCAACCAAGACACGCTCAACGATTGCTGATCAAAAACTGGGAACATAAATATCGACGAAACTGTGAAGGCAACAAGCCCAAAACCAGTCCAGAAACGCGGTATTCCTACTTGCACATCAATCGAGAATGCAAACATTGAAATCAACATCAAGATGAGCGCCCAACTACGTTCGGGCAATTCGCCAAGACCGTAAAACGAGAGCAACAACAACACTGCGCCAACAACACCCGCAACACCAATGCCAGCAGTAAAGAATTCAAAGATCAACAGCGCAAGGCCAATGATCAAGAACAAGTAAGCGACCGGCGGGCTTGCCGAGGTGTGCAACATCTGTGCCCACAAACCAAGTTTGTGGAAACGCACCGTCGTGATGTCGTTTGAAACGCTGCCGTCATCGTTGAGAGTTTCAACAGCGGTGTCAAGAGTGACACCATCGATGGTTAAACCATCAAGCGCGTAAACCATGTTGCGAATTGTCGGAGCACCTTCGTCACTGATTTCTAGTTTCAATGCGCCACCACGACGAGCATCTTGAAAGCCAAGTGTCTTGGTACGCAACTCATCGGTGGCTTCACCAAAGTCAACGCCATCAACGAGCGGAGTTCCGGACTTACCAATACGAGTCCCGGGGGCCATGCCTGTTGCATCGGCGGCCGACAAAAGTTGTGCGCCAAGTCCAGTTGCCTTCGAACCCGAAGGTCCGACCCAAATCGCAACTGGCACAGTCGCGTTGGCAATGCGATTGTACAAATCGCGCATCGTGTCTCGACCGACTAAGGAAGCCTTCGAGTTGATCTGCAAAACGAGAGCTTGCGCTCCATTGGTTTCAGCATCAGCGATCGCGTTGTTGATCGCATCAACGATGATGTTGTCGATCAGGCCCGAGACCTGTAACACGTCAACTGGGGCTAAGTCCGTCGCGGTCACTGCGGCACTGGTTGTCACTGCCTCTTGAGTAGGCGGTTCGGTACCCGATGACGCATGTGCCACATCAATAAAGCCGAGCACAGAGCCGACGGCGATGAAGAGGATGGCTAGTCTGCGCACGAGTGTCTCCGAAAAAGAAAAATAATGACCCACTGTTCACCATGTCGCGGATGCTTGTGGTGGCCGGCAAGGGTGGTGTCGGCAAGACAACCGTAACGGCTGCGATGGCACGCGCCTCAGCCGATCTCGGACTTCGAGTACTAGTTGTGACGCTTAACTCGCGCCAAGGTTTGAGCGAATTGCTGGGTGGAACCCCAACCGATGGGTCTGACTACGACGGCACCACCATTTCAAGCGGACTTGGTCCAAAAAAGACCGGTTCGATTCTGTTGCGCTCATTGACCGCAAGCGATGCTCTGCAGGACTACCTAGCGACCCAAGGACTCGCCCTATTGGCCAAAAGGTTGGTGTCAACTGGCGTCGTCGGCGTGGTTGCCAGCGCCGCACCAGGGATTGACGATCTCTTGGTCTTGGGCAAGCTCAAGCATTTAGTTGGTCTCACTGGCCCCGAGGGCGATCACGATCTGATCATCGTCGACGGCCCGGCAGCAGGGCATGCCATGTCGTTTTTACAGTCCCCCGCAGCGATGGCCAAGACCATCAGCGGTGGCCCTTTGCACTCGCAAGCCAACGAAGTCCTGGCGATGTTGCACGATCCCGAAAAATGTCGGGTGATCATGGTGACCCTGCCCGAAACCACTCCCGTCAACGAGTTGCTCGAGACCACTGCACTACTCACCGAAACCGTTGGTGTTCATTTCGGGCCAGTTGTGATCAACGGAGTTGATCAGGCTCCAGAAATCACGGCTCTCGTCGCTGCTGGCCGATTGCCGGACGACGAACTCGGTGATGCAGCGCGCTATCGAGCATCACGTTGCGCGATGCATGCTCATGAAGTTAAACGCGTCAATCAACTTGTTGCGACTGGTTCAATTTCGTTGCCACATATTGCAAGTGCAGGCTTATCGGCCGGCGATATCAAAACTTTGGCGAAAGTTTTGCTTGCAGAAGTGAGCACACAATCATGAGCAAGAAGAATTTCCGCGACGTCATTTCAACTTCGCGCATTGTTGTGTGCTGCGGCTCGGGCGGTGTCGGCAAAACAACAACTGCTGCGGCGTTAGCGATGCAAGCTGCCAAAATCGGTCGCCGAGTTGTGTTGATCACGATTGATCCCGCAAAACGTTTGGCTGATGCGCTCGGGTTATCTGAATTGAGCAATGAACCCAGTCGCGTACAACACAAATCTTCGGGAGAGTTGTGGGCCATGATGCTTGATGCTCGTGCCACATTTGACGAAGTCATTCGTCAACAGTCGCGAAATAAGCAACAAGAACAAGCGATTTTGACGAACCCGTTCTATAGCAATATCGCGAGTCGCCTCTCGGGCAGCCAAGAATATATGGCTGCTGAAAAACTGTATGAGTTGTTTAATGACGATCGTTTTGATCTTGTCATCGTTGATACTCCCCCAACTCGCGAGGCTCTTGATTTTCTTGAGGCTCCGCAAAAGCTCATGAACTTTCTTGACCACCGCGTGTATCGCTGGTTGGTGATGCCCGCTCGTGGTGGTCTGCGCGTTTTGAACTTTGCCGCACAACCAATTTTGAAAACAATTGGCCGCGTCATTGGCGCCGATGTTTTGGCCGATGCCATCAACTTCTTTCAAGCCTTCGAAGGTATTGAAGAAGGTTTTCGTCAACGCGCTCTCGCCGTGCAAACTTTGTTGAAGTCGAAAGATAGTAAATACGTCGTCGTGGCTTCAGCACATGATGACACCGTTCGTGAAGCGATCTTTTTCACCGATGAACTCGCGCGAGTGGGTACCCCAGTGACCGGATTGATCATCAACCGCCTACAGCCAAAATTTGGCAAGGGTTCGGCCACCTCGTCGGCTACCGCGGCACGCAAAGCCGAACAAGCTGGCGACACCGAACTGGCGGCCCTGCACGGCAACCTGGCTCACGTGCGTCGCATCGTTCAGTCCGAAGAAGCCACCTTGAAGCCACTGCTCGATTCAGTGGGGACGGCGCTCGTGGTTCGCCTTTACCAGCGGGCCACCGACGTCCACGATCTTGATGCCATCGCCGATTTAGGGCGGGATCTCGTCGCCGCCACCGCCACGAGGTAGCGTTTCGTCTGTGCATGTGATCCTGGCTACCGATGCTGACTGGCTGGTCGACGAAGTCGTCGCCGCCCTTGGCGGACCCGAAACAACTTTCACCCATTGTCGCGACGGACGCTCGGTCGTTGGGGTCGTCAAGGGTCGTACACCCGATCTCGTGATTCTTGATTTACAGATCGGCACCATGGGTGGCATTGCGGTCACCATGGACCTTCGTCTCGACGAAAGTGGTGGCACGTTGCCCCATGTTCCGATCTTGATGTTGCTCGATCGTCAAGCCGATGTGCACATGGCGCGTCGTAGTGGCGCCGACGGTTGGCTCATTAAGCCGCTTGATGCATTACGTCTGCGTCGTGCAAGCAAAGCCATCGCCGGTGGCGGTTGCTTCGCTGAAGGAATCCCCGCAGTCGACGAACCGGTCATTGAAGAAATAGTTGAAGAGATAGTTGAAGAAGTCGCCGCAACAGAAGTTGAAGTCGCAACCGCCAACTGATTACGGGTACGTAATGCCCAGCAACTCATGAATGCGTGAACCAGCGATGCCGTCCGCTGGAATCAAGTGATACCACTGAAAGTTCATCACAGCACGAATCGTTTCTGGTCCATAAGCGCCATCCACCGAGATCAAGAAAAAGCCAATGTCAGACAGGGCTTGTTGTAAAGCCGTGACCCGTGGACCAGTGTCGCCGTACCGCAGAGGTTCCGCAGCGCTTTCAGGCTGATAACCCTTATTGGTTTCGTCGCAGGGATAACCCGCAATCGCAATTTGAAGTGTCGTGAAGATAAAACTCTCGGCGATTGCTGTGCCTTCGGGCTCGGGACCATAATCATCGGGTACCGAGTAGCAGTAGATGTAAATCGGGTCATACATTTTCCACGCGTTGTCTTCAATGTGAAACGGCGTCACGCCTTCGCAATTGCCACAGTCGGGATAGCTCTGCGTGATCATCCAGTCGCCAATGCATTCGAGGATGGCCAGACCTTCGATCGACTGTCCAATCGGATTCGTCTCATTGGGATCAACCGCCGACATTGAACAAGCCGGCCGGAGATCAACTGGCGATGATGGTGTTGGCATCTCGACCGAAGTCGTCGGTGCCTCAGTAATCGGCACTTCTGAAACCGTGGTCGAGCCTTCACTACTTGTGCTTGATGAGCCACCACATCCAGCCAAGAAGCCGACCACTACTGCACCGACACCAAAGCATCGCACCCATTGACGTGTCATCTTCGCCCTCGTTTTTCCGCTTGAGGTCAGAGTAAACGAAGCCAGGTGGGCAGTGGTCACCAAAAGCAGGTTTTCAGTTAGGGGAAACTGCCGAGTCCCTATAGGCTCGTTTCCTGCACCATCGGGGTGTAGCGCAGCTTGGCTAGCGCGCCACGTTCGGGACGTGGAGGCCGGAGGTTCAAATCCTCTCACCCCGACCAAGAACCCCCTGCTTCGGCAGGGGGTTCTTCTTTTGTGCAGACGTCAGCGTCCCAAGAAGTAACCGCTCGCATCAACCAACAGGTCGGTATTTCCATACACACTGAAACACACATAACCATCAGCTGACACCGGAGCAATCACCGAGTTCGGAATCGTCTCACCACCAGCAAAGTTCAAGTTCGATG
>Ga0209358_10000601_pt1 | contig 30954 bp, 23 predicted proteins | sample LauGreFa1BDMLBSN_2_FD_187574 | JGI IMG/M metagenome (GOLD analysis project Ga0209358, IMG submission 187574) | Freshwater lake microbial communities from Lake Michigan, USA - Fa13.BD.MLB.SN (SPAdes) (version 2) | ecosystem: Environmental > Aquatic > Freshwater > Lake | place: Lake Michigan, USA... | reverse complement strand
AGCAGACACACTTCCAATTTTCACATTGAATAATCCAAACTGATTGGTCGTGGTGCTGTGCGTTTCAGAAAATAATTCAGTCCCCGAAATATCTTCAATTGCAAGAAGAAGAGTAATGTTTTGATTCTGCAAGGCAGCGCCCTGTGCATCGCGAGCTACCCCTTGATAAGGGATTTGAAGCGGAGCTTGAGCGCTTGCAAAAAAGGTAAGAAAAGATAAGAAAAGGGTAAGAGAGGGGAAGAGGAGGTGAGATTTTAAATTCATTTTGGATAAGGGATGGAGGATAAATAATTCAAATTTAATTTGAAATTAAATAGCCATTTGTATTCGCTGGAACAGTTTGACCTGAAGTGTAAATTATTGGTACAGTACTAGTCCCTACTTTAACAAAAGTAAATCCAGATGGAACTGTATATGTGGTCGGTTGTAGAATAATTGTTACTGATTTGTCAATCAGAATTCCTGTAAATGAAGCTCCACCTTCTGCGCATCCGCTATTGCAGCCTGAACTACAGTTGTTATATACTACAGCACTAACTATTTTGTTTTCACCAACAATAATTGGTGAGACAGAATTGCCAGCACATGTTTGATTTGCAAAAACTAAAACACCATCTGCATAAATCCCAGTATTACAACAAAATAATTTTGAGGAATGTGACATTGATGTTATATAAAGATTTTTTCCTGAAGGTACCGTGTAGGGCGTGATTATCTGGCATGCGGTACTGTTTGTGCAACTTGCAACAATGGTGTGTGATATCTTTACTGCATTGACTAGTCCGTCTGGCAGAAAATGATTAAAACCAGGAGACCCGATTGTAGACGCATAACCAGTGCCATTGCAAACATAATCTGTTAATGAAGAGTTAATTTCGGATTGATCTAGGATGTTATTATTATTTTGATCTAAACCAACTTCAATTTTCACTCCGCCATTAGCACAATTAGTACCATTAGGTTCATTGGAAGTGATGACAAGGGAATTGATTCCAACTGTTCCTTGAGGCCCAGAGGCACCTGTTGCTCCAGTAGCGCCCGTTGGTCCTGTCAATCCGATAGGACCTTGAGGTCCTGTTGCACCAGTTAACCCTGTAGCTCCTGTTGCACCAGTTGCTCCTGTCAATCCGATAGTTCCTTGCGGTCCGGTAGCACCTGTTGCTCCTGCAGCTCCAGCTGGTCCCGTTAATCCGATTGGTCCCTGTGGTCCTGTTGCACCGGTATCACCGTTTTGATTGACAATGTTTATTGTTCCAATCATTGAGCTGTGAAAGACGCATTGATAAACAATAGACGATGGTGCATCAAGTGGCACTCTATACAGCGTTAATGTATTCGTACTGTTCTGCCCAGTTATTGGATTGTTGTTTGTTGTTCCAGGAACAGCTGCCGTATTGCCGTTAGATAGACGTAATGCAATGGGATGAGAACTTGCAACTGCATTCCAATTGAAATAGTATAGTTGTCCTCGAACGAGGGTTAAAGTTGGAAAAGAGCCTGCCAATCCACTCACAAAATAGTTAAAACCCAAAGACGAAAATGTGAATAAACCTCCGCCTTCAATACCGGGAGTACCTTGACTTCCAGCAGCACCAGTCAATCCGATAGGTCCTTGCGGTCCCGTAGCACCGGTCGCACCTGTTGCACCATTAGTTCCTGCAGCACCAGAAGCGCCTGTAGCACCAGTCAATCCGATTGGCCCTTGCGGTCCTGTTGCACCTGTAGTTCCCGCTGATCCGGTCGCTCCAGTTAATCCGATAGGACCTTGAGGGCCTGTTGCTCCCGTTGCACCATTAGTTCCTGCAGGGCCTGTAGCTCCCGCTGGTCCTGTCAATCCAATTGGGCCTTGAGGTCCTGTTGGTCCTGTCAATCCAATTGGGCCTTGAGGTCCTGTAGCTCCAGTAGCTCCAGTTGCACCGGTAGCTCCTGTAGCACCGGTTGCACCCGCAGGTCCCGTTAATCCAATTGGACCTTGCGGTCCTGTAACTCCTGTTGCACCATTAGTTCCTGCAGCGCCAGAAGCTCCCGCTGGTCCGGTCAATCCGATTGGACCTTGAAGACCATCTTCACCCTGAATACCTTGAGGACCTTGTGCTCCGTCTTGTCCGTTTGTACCATTCAATCCAGCTGGTCCCTGTGGTCCCATTTCGCCTTGAATACCTTGCGGTCCTTGCGCGCCGTCTTGACCGTTCGTTCCGTTTACACCATTCGTTCCTGCTGGACCTTGCGGACCAACTTCACCTTGAATACCTTGTGCTCCCTGAGGACCAGCTAGACCTTGCGGTCCAGGGTTGTTCGAGGTTTCAGCATACAATGCATATGGAACACTTAAGAATTGCGTTGTTCCTAGATCGGTGTATGATGAGCCACCTTGCGGATCCATTTCAACGTGCAAAAATTTTGTTCCGTTTGACCAATCAATGTTCAAGGGAATTACATTTCCAATCTTCACGTTGAATAATCCAAATTGATTCGTTGTTGTCTGATGAATCTCTTGAAACAAATTGGCTCCTGAAACATCTTCAATAGTTAATCGCAGTGTGATTAATTGATTCTGCAATGCAGCACCCTGCGCATCGCGAGCAACTCCTTGATAAGGGATTTGCAAAGGCGCTTGAGCGCTTGCTAAAAAGGTAAGAAAAGATAAGAAAAGGGTAAGAGAGGGGAAGATTAATTTGGATCTTAAGTTCATCTTAGTTGGCTTTGATTAAAGAAATGGTCTTGAATTCTTGAGATGCAGTGTTTCGTACTTGCAAATAATAACTTCCGTTTGCCAATGACCGAACGTCCATTCGGTTGGTCGACATTAAGGTTTGTTTCGAAATGAATTTTCCAGCTAAATCGAAAAGAGACGCTTCAAACACTCCTGCATTCGGCGCGGTAATCACAAACTCGTCGCGTGTTGGATTCGGATAAACAGAGATATTCCAACTGGTATTCAATTCTTCCACAGAAATAATTTCATCTACCGGCTGAAGCTGTCCGTTCGTGACAATGATTCCATTCGTCTGCGTGGAAATCATCGATTCTCCTACATTCCAATCGACAATTAGATTTCCGACTGTTGCCGTTCCTCCGGTGCTATTGATGACAGATGGAGTAATGGATTGCGCAAAAGCAGTGAAATTCAGCAAGGCAATTGCAGCGATGAGTAAATATTTAAAATTCATTGTTATGATGAGTAAGGTTTTGGTTTACGAATATAACCTTAAATCATCTTTGATGATGAATCTTTCAGATCAATTGCTTCGTAATCAATCACCTTTGGTGAGCAATCCTGCGAATTTATCGGAGCTATTGATCGCAACGAAGTTCCAATTATGTAATAGGAATTACGAATCCCGATAGCTATCGGGAGGAATAAAATCTTCGATTTTCCAATTACGAAGTTCCAGAGCCCCTTAGGGCGACATGAGTAATGCCCCCAGTGAAGCTGGGAGAAAATGTAGAGAACAATACAAATTCTTAAGACAAGAGAACTAGACCATGATTTTCATCCCCCAGCTCTGCTGGGGGCAGTACTCATGCCGCTCGCAGAGCGAGCTCGGACTTGTTATACGCATAACTGTTTCTTGACTTTCTGGATTGCGTGATTGAATTTCGCTACAAAAAAATTATGTCGAAATCAATCTCACAAATGGCTATTCACATCGTGTTTTCAACCAAATACAGACAGCCATTTATTCTCCCGCAAATTGAAAATGAGTTACACACGTATTTAGGTGCAACCTGTCTCGAAATGGACTGTCCTAGAATTGAAATTGGAGGGTACTATAATCATGTTCATATTCTGTGTTTTCTCTCAAGAAAAATTGCGGTGATGAAACTTGCCGAAAAATTAAAATCAAATTCATCGCGCTGGATGAAAACAAAAGCAGACTTCCTCAAAGATTTTGAGTGGCAATTGGGTTATTCTGTTTACAGTATTGGCGAGTCAGAAATACCTAGATTAAAAAAGTACATTCAGAACCAAAAAAAGCATCATTCCAATTTTGAGTTTTCAGGAAGAAACAGAAATTTCATTGAAACACACATTAACGAGCCCCTTAGGGCGACATGAGTAATGCCCCCAGTGAAGCTGGGGGAAAAAAATCAGTTGATTCCAATTGCTTAAGGAATAAGTATTAATCTATGCACTTTCCCCCAGCTCTGCTGGGGGCATTACCTATGCCGCTCGCAGAGCGAGCTCGGTTTTGATCGGAGAGTAACGCAGTTCCAATTACGCATCCCGATAGCTATCGGGAGGAATAAAATCTTCGATTTTCCAATTACCTAGTTCCCGTAACTTCGTTCCGTATTGAACTTTTCAATGAGCGTGATGTTATTCCTTAAATTCCTTTTGCATGCAAAAGTCTGGTTATGTTTTTAAACCTTTTGAAGAGCCCAATCTCACTCCGTTCGAGAGACTGTTCGACGTGTTCAGTGAACTCATTACGCATACTTCCGGAGATGTGGATGAGGCGTTGGAGTGGCTAAAAGAAATTGATAAGGAATACAAGCTTACCACCGATGATTACGGAATGGAAGATTTTATTGAAGACCTGAAGAAGAAAGGGTATTTGAAGGAAGAGATTCTGCCAGACGGACAAGGACAAATGTCCATAACTGCCAAGACCGAACGGACGCTGCGCAAGAACGCCATGGATCAGATCTTTGGGAAGATTCGGAAAAGCGGTGCGGGAAATCACAAGAGTAAGAAAAGCGGACAAGGCGATGAAGCAACAGGAGAATTCCGAAGTTTTCAATTCGGAGATTCATTCGAAAATATTTCGGTGACCGAAAGTTTGAAGAACGCACAAATCAACAACGGCGTTGGCGACTTTAAATTAACCGAACAAGATTTGGTGGTGGAAGACACACACCACAAATCGCAAATGAGCACGGTGCTCATGATAGACATTAGTCACAGCATGATTCTCTACGGTGAAGACCGAATCACCCCCGCGAAGAAAGTAGCGATGGCATTGGCTGAACTCATTACGACTTCATACCCGAAAGACACCCTCGATGTGATCGTCTTCGGAGACGATGCATGGCCGATTAAAATTGCGGACTTGCCATATTTAAATGTGGGTCCTTATCACACGAACACCGTTGCCGGTTTAGAATTGGCCATGGACATTCTTCGAAGAAAGCGAAACACCAACAAACAGATCTTCATGATTACCGACGGAAAACCAAGCTGCCTTCGCTTGCCCGACGGACAATACTATAAGAACAGCAACGGGTTAGATCAATACATTGTGGAACGCTGCTACACCATGGCGGCGCAGGCGCGCAAGATGCACATTCCCATTACAACCTTCATGATTGCACAAGATCCTTATCTGCAATCCTTCGTGGAGCAATTCACACAGTCGAACAAAGGCAAAGCGTTTTACACAGGGTTGAAAGGATTGGGTGAAATGATTTTTCACGATTACGAAACGAATAGAAAAAAACGAATTAATTAATAAATGAATACTTCAATCACAACATTCGGCGCATTGAAAGCGTCGGGATATATTTCGAAAAGCATTAAAAACGAGTTGCGCGATAACCTCATCGTTTCCATTCAAGAAGGAAAAAACACCTTTCCTGGAATGCACGGATACGAGGAAACTGTGATTCCACAATTGGAACGCGCCATTTTATCGAAGCACAACATCAATCTTCTGGGCCTGCGCGGACAAGGGAAAACACGCATTGCGCGTCTCATGATAAACTTGTTAGACGAATACATTCCTGTTGTAGCTGGAAGTGAAATGAACGACGACCCGTTCCATCCGATTAGCAGATATGCTCGTGATCTCATGGAAGAGAAAGGAGATGAAACACCAATTACATGGCTTCATCGCTCGGAACGTTTTTTCGAAAAGTTGGCAACACCCGATGTGACCATTGCCGATTTAATTGGTGACATTGATCCGATAAAGGCTTCTAATTTGAAATTGAGTTACGCCGATGAACGCGTGATTCATTTCGGAATGATTCCAAGAGCAAACAGATGTCTTTTCGTGATTAACGAATTGCCCGATTTGCAAGCGCGAATTCAAGTGGCGCTCTTCAATATTTTGGAAGAAGGAGATGTGCAGATTCGTGGATTTAAATTGAGACTTCCTTTGGATTTGCAATTTGTCTTCACTGCTAATCCGGAAGACTACACCAATCGCGGAAGCATTGTTACTCCTCTGAAAGACCGCATTGGCTCTCAAATTTTAACTCATTATTCAGCCGATATTCAGACCGCGAAGAAAATTACGAAGCAAGAATCCGAGAAGTTGGACGACCGTATATGCAAGGTTCATGTTCCGGAATTGGCAAGAGACATCCTCGAGCAAATTGCGTTCGAAGCAAGACAGAGCGAATACATCGATCACAAGAGCGGCGTGAGTGCGCGTATGAGTATTACGGCTTTTGAAAACTTAATAAGCACTGCTGAACGTCGTGCGTTAATGAATAAAGAAAACGTCACTGCCGTTCGTTTCAGCGACCTCATGGGCATGATTCCTTCCATAACTGGTAAGGTTGAATTGGTTTACGAAGGCGAACAAGAGGGAACTTCATTCGTTGCGAATCACTTGATTGGTGAAGCCACGAAAACACTTTTCTTGAACTACTTCCCGAAAATTGAAAAGCTGAAAAAGCAAGATCAATCGACCCCATACGACGAAGTCATTCAGTGGTTTTTCGATGCAGACTCCTTCGAGCTAATAGATGAGTCGAACGAAGAAACCTACGTGAAAGCGCTCCTTTCCGTTGAACCGCTTGTGATTTTATTAAACAAGTATCAACCTAACGTTGCAACAGCTGATGTTCCTTTCCTTATGGAATTCGTGTTGTGGTCTTTGGTAGAATTCAAAAAGCTGTCAAAACACCGCACCGCAGGAGGGACGGCGTTTAATGATTCGTTTGATAGTTATATCAAAGGGCTTTAATCACTTCGCGATCAATCACCTTTGGTGATCAATCCTTCGGATCAATTCTGCGAATCAATCGCTTTGCGATCAATCGTTCCGATTAATCCGAAGGATTGATTGCGAAGCAATTGATTTGTCGAAGACAAATTGATCACCGAAGGTGATTGATCAAATGGTGATTGATCAAATGGTGATTGATCCCGAAACATTCTCAATCGTCCTTACCCCAAGAACTTTTCCTACGATGGCTTCTCCTTTGGGAATGCCCAGTCGGATATGATTATCTATGAAAAGGGGGTAATTGATGAGTATTCTTTTGAATTCAATTAAATCGTCTTTTTTCCAACGAGCGTCGTTAGTTTCACTAATGCGCAACGTTTGATTCTCTAATCGCTCTAGAGTGAAGTAGAATTTCTTGTCGTAGCTTACTTTGAATTTAAGCTTCGGTGTAATCTCCATGCTACTGAGTTCTTTAATATTCGAACGAAGAGGTTCCAGATGGGTTCGGAATTCATTGATGAGTTCATCGTAGTTCGCGTAACCCAAATAGATTGAAAGCACATCAAGGGTGTATAAACTAGGATTGTGCTTGGTTGGAATAATTCCGAAAAGGCGCTTCATTGTGGAACCACTTATTTTAGAGCGGGTTTCATGGGAAACGGCCGCTGCCAGAAGGTCACAATCCTTGGAGTAGCGGACAGGTGAGTTAAACTTATTCTCAATTTTCTCTTTAATGACTAACGAAATCATATGTTTGAAAATTTTAAGTTCGAAGGCTCGGTAAAGGCTTTATTCAACGCAAAAGCAAATAGTGTTAAACGAAAATAGTACAAACGGACACGTTTACATTACAATTATTCAAAAACGAGTAAAAAGAAATAAATGAACAAAAAGAAATAAAGGGAATAAAAGAAATATATGCGCAGGCTAAATAGAGGCTGAACCTCCTTTTTTTGCATACTATGTTAAAAAATTAATCAAATATTGGAATGAAAAATTACCGTGTAGTTCTTATCGCATTTATAGCATGTTTTGCCTTTTCGTATGCAAAAGCTCAAACAAACAACGTAGGAAAAGAGGTTGCTGAATACAGAAGAAGCTCTTTGCAGATGCTTTTGTTGGAGTCCGATAAATTTCCGAAGAAGGAAGTTGTTATAGGTTCTTACAACAATTACCTTGAGACGAAATTCCCACAGAAATACAATCGTCATTCAGTAGGAAGCGAAACGTTCGATGTAAAAATCACTGAAAAGGATTTCGTAGATGCAGGTTTCTTGAAAGATACCATTAAGAGCCCTGTGGCAATTATGGGTTTGAAGAATGGTCCATTGAAGAACCAAGTTAGATGGCTTGGAGCAGATAGCACGAAGGCAATGATGTTCCCTTCGTCATCAGATTCGAACATGGTGAAGATTGGAAAATTCATGAAAGAATCCAATATCGCCAAGCAGTTAGTTGCAAAATGGTATAACAAATCAAGCGAAGGAGTTTGCAACTACGATTTAGTTATGCAACGCGGTATGTACGGCACAGGAATTCTTGGCACAAATAATCAAGAATTGAAGGATTTGTTAAACCAAGATTTGGACATTGTTGCTAACACATTTGTTGTAATTAATAAGCTTAAATTCCTAGAGAACGAACCGGTAGCTAAAGTTCTTTTAATTGCAGCTCTTTTAAAGGCTGAAGAGATCAAGGTTCCTCAACTTAAAGAAAAGGCCATTGAGTTAGCTCAAGCTGGATATGAGAAAGCGAAGGAAGGTTATACCGTATGGACGACTTCATATTTGTACCAATTGGATTGGAATGCAGATGTATTCGCAAAATTCAAAACAACGTTTCTAGATGATTCTAAAATTGATTTAAAAGCAGCTTGGGATACCACGCAGATGTTTAAAATGAAATTTATTGGAGAGTCAAAAGCATCAAGTCTTGTTTTGTTCTCTTTGAAAGAGAAAAGAACGTTGGAGCAGATTATTGATATGGCTTTAACAAGAAACATTGATAATGTTTTCACGAACTTGCAAAAAGATTTTGTTGTTTTTCGTCCAGTAACGCCAATCTTCAGCAGTGATCCAATGACAGCTGAAATTGGATTGAAAGATGGTCTTGAGCCAGGTCAATCTTACGAAGTTGTTGAATTACTTCCAAACAAAGCAGGCGTTAAATTATGGACTTCGGTTGGTTCTGTTTCAGTAGATAAGAAGTTGCCTATTTGGGACAATCGCGCTGGAGCAGAGTTTGAGCCTGTATTGGGAGAAGATGGAATGCCAATTACTACTGCTGCATTCTCCAATTTCAAAGGTGGTAATGTTAAGTTCAAGGTTGGAACATCATACATCCGATTGAAGAAATAATTCTTAATTATTAAAATATTCTTATGAAAAAGCTTTCATTTATTTTATTCTTTTTCGCGCTGATCATTAATGTCAATGCGCAGAAAAAGGGAGAAGTTACCGTTGATCCTTGGAGAGAGGAGTGCGAACGTGCCCCTTACATGCAAGGTAAGGATGGTATCTTTTTATTAGAAATAACCAATACAGCTGAAACCCAAGAGGAGTGTGTAGCTAAGGCAAAACAGCAAGCTGTTTACGTAATTATTTTTAAGGGATATACTGAAGGCAACAATATCCCGAGTGCGGCCGCTATAAGCGCATCAGGTGAAGCGTTATACTTGGAAAAGGAAGAGTTTTTCAAATCTTTTTTTACAGATGTAACGAAGTATGCAAGTTATGTAACAGCAGCGAAGTTGAACACGGCTAAACCAGTTGCGAAATTGGAGAAGAAGAAGGTTCAAGCATCTGTAATCGTAAGCATAGAAGTTGCGCGTTTGCGTAAGGATTTGGAAGCACAGAATATAATTAAGGGAATGGCTGCCTTTGGAGTGAAACCTAAAATTCTTATTGTCCCTTCTGACGATTGGTATTACGCTCATCCACATTACATTAAGGGTAAAGATGATCAAGGAAAAATAATTCCAGATCACATTGAGGCATCTCACGATCCTCTTATATCATCGGCGTTGTCCGATATCTCAAACAAATTCGGGGGCCCATCAGGTGCTTTCGAAGTAAAGAATATTGAAGCAACACTTGGAAAAAATGCGATTCAAGAATTCAAGGACAATCAACGTCCAGACTCAAAGAAAGGTTCTTATTTGGATGCGATTATGAATACTGTTTCTGTTGATTTGATGGTACAAGTAGATATAGTAGAAACAGAATTGGAGCGTGGACTAAAAACGCGGATGGATATTCGATTAATTGCTATAGATCCTTACACGGGGTCGGAATGGTTCAAAGGTAAATTAACAACAAAGACGACCGGCGGTGATGATCGCCAACAGCAATTAACAGCGGCAATGAATGGTGCGGCTGACGATTTCAGACCTCTGCTTTTAGATCAGTTTAGAAAGATTATTGACGAAGGAATTAGTGGAGAACTCACAATTTCATTTTTAGACGCTGTTGAAGATTTTGATTTCAATACTAAATTCAAAGTCGATGGTGAAACTTTAGCATTTAGTCAACTTGTAGACGAGGCTTGTGTTTTGTCTTCAAACAAGTCTGAATCAAATGGAATAGGAAGCGAATCAGCACGTGTTTATTCTGTCACCATCCCGTACAATGTGGCCAACAAAAGAACTGGTAAGAATGATACAAACTCATTGGAGAAATATGGCTATAAAGTTGCCAACGCATTGAGTGATTACATCGGTGAGAATTACGTTGTAGAGCGCATTGGATTAGGAAAAGCTGAGTTAATAATTAAAGGTCGTAAATAATGAATGTAAATCGTTTGGTATTCTTATTCATTCTTATTACGTCATCATTCGTGTCTCGAGGTCAAGGTGATTACACCTTCGAAACTGAATGTATGGGTGTTGAAATGGATGGCTCTGTTACTCTGAAGGCATGGGGCAATGGAAGAAACTACTTTGATGCATTGGAGCAAGCCAAGAAAGTTGCTGTTCGTGATGTTGTTTTCAAAGGAATTCAAAACGGAAAATCAGATTGCAGCAGAGTAGGTTTAGTGCTTGAGCCAAGAGCTCAGGAAACACACGAAGATTATTTTGCGAAGTTTTTAGCAGACGGAGGAGAATACACCAAGTATGTCAATTCTAAAGACGAAAAACTGAATCAAAAAAGAAAGCGTGACAAAAAAGAGGCGCGCGAGTCTGTTACGCTAGCGGCTATAGTTCGCGTAGATCGTTTGGCACTCAAAAGAAAGCTTGTTGAAGATGGAATTATTAAATAGAAATATGAAAAAATTATCTCTTATTTTTTTGGTTGTGGCATTGAGTTTTTCAGCTCGTGGACAAAACAACCAGGGTAGCGCGAATGATGCAGCTCGCATAGCTTTGAAAGTTATGGTTTCTGATAAGTTGGCCGGACTTACGCCGGATGCAAAAGATGTATTAGTAAACAAACTGAATCAAATCGCTACCAAAAGTGGAATGGGAGGCGCACTGAAAAACCAACGTTTTATTCTCACAGCTAACGTAGTTGAAATGGAACGAGGTGTTACCTCTACGGTTCCTGAGGTGTATTGGTTTGAATTAGAAATCACACTCTATATCGGCGACGGAATAGCCGGTACCAAGTTCGCTTCAACAAGCGTATCTGTAAAGGGAAATGGAAAAACAACGACTAAAGCTTATATTCAAGCACTCAAAGAATTGAAAGTAGAAGATACCCGTTACAGCAATTTTATTACTGAAGGGAAGAACAAAATTCTTGAATACTACAACAGTCAATGCGATTTCATTTTGAAAGAGGCTTCGGCTCTATCAGAGAAGCGTCAGTTCGATGCAGCCATTGCATCGCTAGTAGCCGTTCCCGAAGTGTGCAAAGACTGCTATAACAAGTCGATGGATTTGTCGGTTGCAATCTACAAGTCGAAATTAGATTTTGAATGTCAACAGAACATTGCTAAAGCTAAAGTGGAAATGTCGAAATCAAATTGGAATGGAGCAGCAGATTTGCTTAGCTTCTACACACCAGAATTGAAGTGTTATCCAGAGATTTCAAGTCTTCTTGCAGAGATTGAAAAGAATCGTTGTGGTGAGAGCATGGGTAAGGCCAGAGCGGCTTGGGCGAATAGAAATAGCACAGAAGCGGTTTCTTTCCTTGGGAATATCTCAACAGCGTCTTCGTGCTATGCCGATGCAGCGCAACTTTCAACGGAAATTTCAAGTCAGTTAGATGAAACAGCGAAAAAAGAGTGGGACTTGCAATACGAAAAATACAAAGATTCTCAGAGTCAATTGAAGGCTGAAAACAACTTGGAATCATCGCGCATAAAAGCGGCAAGAGACATTGGAGTTGCTGAGGCTGAGAATCAATCGGAAACGGTTGTATACAGCTACTGGTGGTGGTAATTAATCTGAACGCCATGTGAGAGTATTCTTCCTAATCGTATTACTTTTATCGGTTAATTTTTGTTTTTCTCAAAAGCAAAAAAAGAAAGCTCCCGATTGGATTAATGGCACCTCTCAGGGTTATCTCATTGTAAGCGCTTCTGGCGCAACTATTCAACAAGCAAAAGACAAAGCATTCGCGAAAGTTCGAGAGAATGTGGTGTTGTCGGTTGCTGTGCAAGTAAGATACGCTAGCACTGCTGCAGTGTCTGAAAAGGTACACAATGATTCACGTGAGTACAACGAAGAATTTGTCTCTAAAGTGAATCTTCATTCAGCCGAATTGGGATTCGTGAATGGTATTTCCGAAAGCAAAATCACCGATTTTTATTGGGTGCGAACGAGTAAAAAAAAGCAGCCCGAGGTTTTTGCTTATTTCATTAAATACCCTTTCTCTGATTCCGATTTAGCTGCACTGCTTTCCGATTACGACCGGGAGGTAAGGAAGAGAAAGGAAGAGCTCGATGGATTGAAAAAGGAAGTAGTATTGCTTTCAACCCAAGATTCACTTCGCACCTTGATTCAAAAAATCGGTTATTTCCGATCACAAACGGGTTTCTATGACGACCGTGTGCTGTCTCAGTTGGAATTCGAATTGAATGATTTCGTTAAGACAAGCAAATTTGAAATTCAACGAAACGAGTTAGGTTATTTTGAGCTTACCATGTTTCGACATGGGATTCCTTTTTTAGCGACCATTGATAATTTGTCAAGTGGACTAAAGGATTTGCGCTGGGAACGGGAGAACAGGTCTTATAAATGCTACTACGACTACTCTTACATGCCTTACGACGACAAAGTGAATATGGAAGTCAGCTACAACCTAATGGGCAAAGCATATAAGAGAACGATGTCAATTGACTTGGGGAGTGTATATCCGAAATTTAACTTATTGAAGCTGTCTGCCAATAGTGCAAACAATATGTTGCAAGTAGTTGCACAAATTAACGCTTTAAATCAAGTTGGTTTTGTAGTTGAATCGGTGGAAATTGTACTGAAATCAAAATCATTTGTCTTTCAAAGTTCAACACCAAACGATTTGCTGAAATACGGAAACAATGACTTGTCCTTCACATCGAATGCCGATGCCACCTCATTTTTCACCTTGCTAGAATCTTCCTACAATCTAGCAGATGTAACTATTCGATACCGAATTCCAGAAACGAAATTCGAGCATTCGATAAGTCTTTATCAGGTTAAAATTCTATTGTAATTCTTACAATCACCTTTGGTGATCAATCCTGCGGATCAATTCTGCGAATCAATCACATGGTGATTGATCGAAGCCTGCTTCGATTGTTGCTCTGCGGAATTACTTCGAAAGGTATAAGTTGCGCTCCGAAAAAATCTGCCTAAAAAACGGGTCTTTCAAGTCTTTGATGAATCGGATGGCTTCGCCAGTTGATTTCATTTCCGGACCGAGTTCTTTGTTTACCTCAGGGAATTTCTCGTAGCTGAATACAGGGATTTTTATCGCGTAGCCGTTGCGTTTCGGTTGGAAGTTAATGTCCTTCACCTTCAATTCACCCAACATGACTTTCGTAGCGTAATTAACATATGGTTCGTCGTAGGCTTTCGCTATGAAAGGTACCGTGCGCGATGCACGTGGATTCGCTTCGATAATGTATACAACGTCGTCTTTAATGGCGAACTGAATGTTTATCAATCCAACCGTTCCAAGCGCCAAAGCAATCTTCTTCGTGTGCTCTTCAATCTGAGTCATGACAAGGTCGCCCAAGTTATACGGAGGCAATACACCGTAAGAATCGCCACTGTGAATTCCAGCAGGTTCAATGTGCTGCATAATGCCAATGATGTAAACATCGGTTCCATCGCAAATGGCATCGGCCTCCGCTTCAATCGCGCCTTCCAAGAAGTGGTCTAACAAGATCTGATTGTCGGGCATGTCGCGAAGAATGTTCACCACGTGCTGCTCTAACTCATTCTCGTTAATTACAATCTTCATTTTTTGTCCACCCAAGACATAGCTCGGACGAACCAACAACGGGAAGCCTAAATTTTTTGAAAGCTCAATGGCTTGCTCGGCGTTTTCAACTACACCGAAATCCGGATAAGGAATGTTGTTGTCCTTCAAACAATTTGAAAAACGACCTCTGTCTTCGGCCAAGTCTAAGGCATCGAAAGAGGTTCCCAATATTTTTATTCCATAACGCTGTAGTTTTGCCGCTAGCTTCAATGCGGTTTGTCCGCCAAGCTGAACGATTACTCCCACAGGGTTTTCATGACGAATGATGTCGTAGATATGTTCCCAGAATACCGGTTCGAAGTACAATTTATCTGCAGTATCGAAGTCGGTTGAAACCGTTTCCGGATTGCAATTGATCATTATGGTTTCATATCCGCATTCCTTCGCCGCAAGCACGCCGTGCACACACGAGTAATCGAATTCAATACCTTGACCAATTCGGTTCGGTCCACTTCCCAACACAATAACTTTTTTGTTTTCGGAACGAACGCTTTCGTTCTCGTATTCGAATGTGCTGTAGTAATATGGAGTCTTCGCTTCGAACTCGGCAGCGCAAGTATCTACTAATTTGTAAACACGCTGAATGCCCATCTCGTCGCGCTTTGTATAGACTTCACTTTCCAAGCATTTCAGAAGGTGAGCGATTTGTCTATCCGCATATCCTTTTTGCTTGGCTTCGAACAACAGTTCTTTTGGAATGGAAGTGAGCGTGTGTTTTTCAATCACGCGTTCCAACTGAAGTAATTCTTCAATCTGCTTCAAGAACCACAAATCGATGCGTGTTTTTTCTTGAATGGTCTTGAATGGAATTCCCAATTTAATGGCGTCGTAAATGTGGAAAATACGGTTCCAACTTGGGTGTTCGAGTGAGTCTAATATTTCTTGCTGATCACGAAGTTCTTTGCCGTCGGCACCTAATCCGTTTCTGTTAATTTCTAAGGATTGACAGGCTTTTTGAAGGGCTTCTTGAAAAGTTCTTCCAATTCCCATAACCTCGCCAACGCTCTTCATTTGCAAACCTAATTCGCGATTGCATCCAGGAAATTTATCGAAATTCCAACGTGGGATTTTCACAATCACGTAGTCCAAAGTAGGTTCAAACAAAGCTGAAGTGCTTTTGGTAATCTGATTTTGAAGTTCATCGAGGTGATAACCAATAGCGAGTTTCGCAGCAATTTTCGCAATCGGATAACCCGTTGCTTTCGATGCTAAAGCCGAAGAGCGCGAAACACGCGGATTAATTTCAATGGCAATAATGTCTTCGTTCGCATCGGGAGAAACTGCGAATTGAACGTTACATCCGCCTGCGAAGTTTCCAATGGCGCGCATCATCATAATGGCCATGTCGCGCATCTTTTGGAAGGTTGTGTCGCTTAAGGTCATGGCAGGAGCAACAGTTATACTGTCTCCGGTATGAATTCCAATTGGATCGAAGTTTTCAATGCTGCAGATGATTACCACGTTGTCGTTCGCATCGCGAAGCAACTCGAGTTCGTATTCCTTCCAACCCATTAACGCTTTGTCAATCATGACTTCGTGAATAGGAGAGAGGTGAAGTCCGCGCGTGAGCAAACGGTCAAAGTCAGATTGGTTGTGCACGAGGCTAGCGCCTGAACCGCCCAGGGTATATGAAGGACGAATACACAATGGGAAGCCGAATTGCTGTGCAATTTCTTTTCCTTCCAAGAATGACTTTGCTGTCAATTGCGGAGCCATAGGCACTCCAATTTCAATCATTAAATCACGAAACGCCTCGCGGTTTTCAGTGATCTCAATGGCCTTGGTATCTACACCTACCATTCGAACGCCGTATTGTTCCCACAGACCGCTTTCTTCGCACTGAATGGCAAGGTTCAGTGCTGTTTGTCCACCCATGGTTGGAAGAACAACGTCAATCTTGTGTTTTTGAAGGATGGTTTCAATGCTTGCCGTTTCAAGGGGAAGCAGGTAAATATTGTCGGCAACGACCTTGTCGGTCATGATGGTTGCAGGGTTGCTATTGATGAGGGTTACTTCAATGCCTTCTTCACGTAAAGAACGCGCTGCTTGGCTTCCAGAGTAATCAAATTCACATGCTTGTCCGATAACGATGGGTCCAGAACCAATAATGAGGACCGACTTAATGCTTTTGTCTTTGGGCATTTTTTTTTTATCTCACTTCGTAGGGTGAAGTAAGGGGCGTTTTTCTATTACGTTTGCGAAATTACAACCAACAACGGCTATGTTGCAAGTAGAGATTTTAACAGTTGTTGACAAACCTACATCAGCCTATGCCCCTTATCCACTTCCTTCCATTCAACATTCGGAAGATGAGCAGTGTGTGAACGAAGTCTTTCCCCATGCTTCCAAGGAATAATCACATCGTGTTTTCCGAAAATAAATTCGGTTGGAATTTTATTCTTTTCAATAGACTGCGCAATTAATTTCATTTCCGGATAGCAATGTCGGTATCCCATCCAAACGTCGAATACCTGCTCGCGCATAGAACGCTCGTGCATGTAAAATTCCACAAATCGAAATAATTTAACAGGAAGGAGTTTAAGTGATTTTAAAACTCGAGCTAGGCCAATGACAACACTTGCGTTTTTCTTCAATCCATTGGCAATTTTCCTTCCAACCCAAGTCCCCACGATAAACGCATACAGCTTGTTCCGAGTAAGTCCATCGCTGGCGAGAAATTGAGCTGAAGTAATTTTTTCTCCTGCATGTTGAAGAAGCATAAGTCCAAGACGACCTCCCATACTGTAGGCGAGAAGCTTACATTTTTCAACTTGAAAATGATTCAATAAAAAATGAAATTGTGCAACCCACGATTCAACGGATAATCCTTCTTTTAATTCTTTCGGGGTGAAGGAATCAGTTCCTGTATGCGACCAAAAGCCAATGGCAACAAGTCGTTCGTTGTCTTTCAACGAATGTGAAAAATACTCGAAGCCTTCCGGACTTCTTCCGAATCCATGCAAGCATAAAATCAGTTCAGTCGGGTTGTCGGATTTACTCCACTCAACAACTTTGAATGATTTATTTTGAAAGGATAAGGAATAGGTTTTTTGATTCATGATGTTTCCCATCACGAAGGTATTTCATTCAACAGAAATTATCGAACAATTTCAATCACCACTTCGTTGCGTCTGCCAACAAGTTGGTAGGGTGGGTTATAACCTAAGAATTTGAAATTTCCTTTGGTCTGAATGCCTTTAGAATTCAAGTAATTCAGAAGTTCTTGTTTGTGTTTCTCTCGAGCTTCATCGTCAGCGAATCCACTGAAGCGAATGGCAGCCATCACTTGCTCTTCAGTCTGCGACAAAATAACTTTGCTGTTATTCGGTTTTGGAAGATTGTTCATGTCATAGCCTTCAGGCATAACGAAACTCATGGAAGACAAGCTGTCGTTAATGTCCATTTGAACCGGTGAGGTCATTGCAATTTGAGTTTCGCTTTCGTTTCCACCGAAAATATAACCCGCCAAAGTTCTGAATCCAGGACTGGCCATTTCGTCGTAGGAGTTTGCTTTCGACTGCACGGTAGCCAGTGTGGCAGAAGGATAAAGACGTATCTCAATATCGCCATCCTTCTCAAGCACAGTGTAGGGTTGTTCTTTGGTTTTGTTGGTCGACATGTATACGAACGATTGAAAGAGAATGAATAAAATGGCAACGGCAAGAAGGATGTATGCCATAAGTTTTTTGCGTTTCATATTAATAAAACCTTTGAGAAGGGTGATTGTTCAGTTGGGCTTAATTCAGGTAGTTCAGCACCCACAATGCGCTCTGATCTATTTTCACTTGTTGGACTTTTCGATCCAATTCAACAGCTTTTATGGCATTCTCGAAAAAGGAGTTTTCGCGCTGGTTCACTAAGAACAAGGAGCTTTCCCCGTTGAAGAGCTTCATGTTTTCCGCTTGAAGCAATCGCTCGTAAAGTGCAGCGTTAGATTCTGCGAGCTCCTGTTGCGAAAGGGTATTGGTATAGGCGACTTCGAGGGCGAGTGTTTTCTGTTCAAGCTGATTTCTTTTCCACTCGGTATTCAAATTGTTCTCTTCAATTTTAATTCTCTGAACTTTTAAATCGCCACGTGCTTCTCTCAAGAACAAAGGCATTGAAAACTCAGCACCCCATTTGTAGTTGTTGGTGGAAAAATAGGAGGGAAGTCCTTCACTAAAATCTTTATTCAAAAAGTGGTATTCCACATTCAACTTCGGTTTTAGCTTTTCAGTCTTCCATTTTTCTTCAATGCGAAGCGATTCTCCTTTGTTAGCATAGAGCGCTAGTTCAGGATGCTCTTCTAATTTGGTATAAAGGAAAGAGCCACTGCGAAAAGGAGCTAATTCATTCTTGAAATTCATTGACGGTGAAACTGTTTCATTCAATATAGCCACTCTGCTTTCGTTTTTAAATTCCAAGAAGGCCACCAATGCAATACGCGATTTAATTACCTCTAATTTCGATTCTGTAAATTGAAGCAAACGGTTTTGATTTTGCACATATGCTTCAAGCGTATCCATTGCTGAACGATCACCGCCCAGATATCTCGATCGAACCGCGAAAAATCTTCGTTCACTGGTTGAAACGAGCGAGTCAATGATGTTGTTTTTCCGTACTGCGAAATACCAATCGGAATACAATTGAACACTTTGTGCAAGCAGCTCATTCATGGCTAACTGCTGTTCAAGATTACCCGCTTCCAATAAAACTTCGGCGCGTTTCTTTGCCATTCTTCGCTCGTCAATGACAAGCCCTTTCAACAAAGGAACAGAAACGCCGAGGGCAAGTAGTCCAGCATTGGAAGTGTAATCGGTTGGATTAACATAGCTTCCTGAATTTACATCGAAATGCCCTACAAGTCCTATGGCGTATGGCGTATTGTAGGTGAGTGTAGTATTCGATGTTGAATAATATTCTTTGCCTTTGAGAAACTTATTTTTGAATTTGCTTTCCAAAACAGGGTCGAACAATCCTTTGACTTGCAAATATTGAGCATTGCGCATTTGCGGATTTAATCTTGCTTTTTCAGCAAGGGGGTGCTCTTGCAACACCCAATTTAAATACTCAGTAAGCGTTAACTCTTGCGAGTATGAGCCCGTGCTTAGAAAAAAGAAAACCATGAAGAGGCACGCTACTTTTTTCATTTGGACTTTTCTTCGGATTTCTTTTTTGCGTTTTCTGGAGAGTAAAAATCAGGAGGGAAACCATTGAAATTCCTCCACAGCTCATATCCAACAGGCACGTCGTTCAGAAGCATAATGGTCTGAACACCTCCGCCTTGTCTCAGTCCATTTGGCCATTGCTCGCCCTCTGATGGTGTAACGAGCACTCTGAATTTTCCGGATTCATGTATGGCAGGATCAACAATTAAGATTGTCCCGTTGTATACACCTTTTGAAATATTCTGCCAGCCGCTAATTACGAAAGCAGGAAATCCATCGAAGATGAGTCGCACATGCTCCCCAGGATGAACCAAGGGTAAGTCAACGGGCTGAATGAATATTTCAACGGCATGTGAAAATTGGAAAGGACTGATTCGCGCAATTTCTTCTCCCTCTTTAACGGTTTCTCCAATTCCCGATTTTGTAGTTTTACTTATAAACCCGGATTGTGGCGCAAGAATGTAATACAATCCATTTCTTCGGTCATAATTGTTAAAGAGATTCTGGAGTTTGGTAAGTTCTCCTTCAGCCGTGTAAAGCGCTGACATTGAAGCGTATTTTTCGCTTTCTGCTTTCGAGATTTTATCGCTGTATTCAGCATCTATGGCCCGCAGCTCGCGTCTTGCATTGAGCAATTCATTCTTTGAAATGGCTAATTTATTTCTGTGCTCTTGAACTTTTGTCGATGCGTTTTGTGAAGACATTCTTCGCGATTCCAGTTCTGTTTTTGAAATAAGATCTTGTTTGTACAATTGCTCGTAGCGGATGAATTGTTCTTCATTAATTGTTGCGTTGCGCTCTGCATTTAATAAATCGGTGCTGTCTGTTTTTATTTTGAATTGCGACTGTTCAATTTTTGCACGAGCTTGATCTTTCTTAACATCCTTGCCGCTAATCAAGGCATTGATTTGCAAATCAAGAGACGCAACCTTCGAAAGATATCCTTCCAATGCACTTTTTTTAGACTGCAACTGGGATTCGGTATTTTCTAATAAGTTCGGGTCGAAATAATCCACTTTAATTTCCGAAAGAAATAAAATGGTGTCTCCTTTTTTAACACTGTCTCCTTCTTGAACAAACCACTTCTCTACGCGACCACCAATGATAGTTTCAATGGACTGTGGACGTGAATCGGGGTTCAAGGAAAGCACACTACCCGAACTCGTAATGTTCTGCGTCCAAGGAATTAATAGTATTGCTGTGATTATTCCAGCTGCAATCAGCAGTATTTTGGCCGTGCGTAAATTTTTCGAGCGGGGTTCAGTTTTTTTCCATGATGTAAAATGCATGGAAGAATCTACTTCGTCTAAAAGATTGCGATTAGTCTTTTCCATCAATGAGTGATTTGAATGTTTTGTGCTCCTGGAATTGGCAAATCGGTAATGTTGTGTATGAGTACAATGGACGACTTGAATTGCGATTGAATAATTTCGAGTCCATTCGGGCTTTTCAAAATGTACTGATTGCGGAGCACCAATAAATCAGGCTTGCTAACAATGGCTCTGGCCAATTCTAATAGGGCTCTGTTTTCTAAGGTCCAAATAGGATCGCGGTGATGAGTATTCGAATAAATCCCTTTTGGTGCGTTGCAGTAGAATTGATTTAATCCAACTAAATCAGCAGCTTCAACAATTTCTTCATTGCTAGCGTTGGAATTCCATTTTACATTGGCGAAAAAAGAGTCTTGCAAGAGAACAGGCAAATGGTCGCACCAGGCTACTTTGCTTTTGAAACTGAAAATAGAAATGTGCTTAATGTCGTGACCATTGCACTTCAAACCAAACGTATTTTCAAACCTTAAATCGAGTCCTTGTAGAAGATTTTTACAATGAATAGGATTCCCAGTGAGGTTGTAAATTCTTCCTCTTTCCATTAAAACGTTGAATGGCTCTGACGTTTCAATGTAATCAATGGATTCAATTTGAATTTTATTTTCTTCGTCGGAAGTGAATTCCGACTGCTTGTTTTCTTGGAAGGACAATGCCTTCTGCATACTTGTGAGTGTATCGAAAATGGTACTCAATGAAAATAAAATTTTCTCTATGCTCGCTATTACCAAAACAATCACGATTTCGGCGCCAAGAAATTGGCCAATGCTAATCTTTTGCTGCACCGCAAGCAAGCTTCCCAATAAAAGCATTCCACCTACGGTTATTATTTTGAAGGCCAAGAACCCATGCTGTTTTTGAATGAGAAGCTTGAAGTGAAAACGTTTGGATAGCAAGTAATCTTCAGAAATTTTATTCGCTTCCTGAAAGGCGAAATCTGAGTTTGGTCGGTTGAATTTTTTGCGGAACAATTCAGCAAGCGAAAGCCAATTGACCATTTCATATTTAGCGCGTGATTCCTCGTAACTCGATATCACGGCCAAATTGAATTTCCAGCGAAGAAGCGCAATGAACAAGAGAACAAATGAAAGCCCGAAAAGAAAAAACATGGGGTGATAGAACGAGATAAGTAACAATCCGAATATGAGCTGAAGAGAGGCGAAGAGCAAGTCAATGAATAATTTACTAAAACCCTTCTGCAAATAACTAATTTCAATAAAGTACTTCGCGAATGATCGGTCATTCGATTTTGGATTTTGATTTAAAATACGGCCGAGATAGGTAAAAGCCAATTGCACGAACAAACGCTGCTCAACATTTTCACCTTCCTTCATTAATCGAATCTGAACGCGCCCGTTCAACCAAACAAAGAACAAGATAAGAATGAGTATGGCATACATGCCCGGACGAACTTCTTGCGCAGTAACGAAAGTTAGCAGCAATTGAACTCCAACAGGTATGGCCAATGAGAAAAGACCGGCAAGCGATGAGAGAAGAATAACCTTTCGGATAAAATACTTTTCAAGATGAAGCAATTCGCTTAACGTCTTGTAAATGGAGCTAGTAGATTCAGCCATAGTTTTGAAAAATGACTTATGCCATATAAGTTCAAGTGCGAATTTAGTTCAAGAATTGTAAAACGACTATTATCCCTTCATACTATTTTCAGAGTAGTTCTGCCATTTGTCAAGCACAGCTTGCATATCTGCCGGAAGTTCACTTTCAAAACTCATCCATTCTCCAGTTGTTGGGTGGGTGAAAGAAAGTGTTCTGGCGTGAAGGGCTTGCCTTGGCAATAAATCTAAACAGTTTTGCACGAATTGCTTGTACTTGGTGAAGGTCGTTCCTTTCAACACTCGGTCGCCACCGTATTCAAAATCTCCGAAGAGTGTGTGACCAATGTGCTTCATGTGAACACGAATCTGATGCGTTCTTCCGGTTTCCAATTTACATTCTACCAAAGTCACATAGCCGTATCGTTTCAATACTTTGTAATGCGTAACTGCATGTTTGCCATGGTCGCCTTCAGGAAATACAGTGAACACTTTTCTGTCTTTTAAACTTCGTCCTGTATTTCCAATCACCGTTCCGTCTTCCTTCACATCGCCCCAAACAAGGGCCACATATCGTCGGTCAAGCGTTCGGTCAAAAAACTGCTTACCCAAATGCGTAAGCGCCTCTTCGGTCTTCGCTATAACCATAAGTCCCGTCGTATTCTTGTCGAGTCTGTGAACTAAGCCCGGACGGGCATCGGGATTCATGGGTAAGTTCTGAAAGTGAAAGAGCATAGCGTTAAGCAAGGTGCCCGAGAAATTTCCGAAGCCGGGATGAACAACCATGTTTTTAGGCTTCATAAGAATAACCAAAGCGTCGTCTTCGTAGACAATTTCAATGGGTATGTCTTCAGCAATAAGCTCCATATCCCTCACGGGATAAGGCATTTCAATGGTTATGACATCGTTCGGCTTTACCTTGTAACTGCTTTTAACAGCTACACCATTTGCTTTTACATAACCGTCCTCGGCAGCATTCTGAATGCGATTCCGGGAAGTGCGTTCCAGGCGATCTACCAAGAACTTGTCTAAGCGCATTAGCTTTTGGCCTTTGTCTGATACAATTCGATGATGCTCGAAAAACCCTTCTTCCTGTTCGTCTAGAATTTCGTTTTCTTCCATCTTATTGTTTCATCGCTTTTAAGCGAATGATTTCTTGTGTTGAATTGTTTGTGATTTGAATGAAATAAATGCCGTTTGACAAATTGCTGTTCTCCATATCAACACGTGTAACATGTGATTGAATCGAAGATGAAATCAATTGTCCTGTAGATGAAATAACCGAAATCGTATAGGTTGAATTTTCATTCAATCCTTGAACGGTAAAGCTTTCGCTGAACGGATTTGGATAAACGGAAGGAGTGATTGTTTGCATCTCACTTACTGAATTCCAAACCGAAGATTTTCCGGATTTAAATACAGGACGAATCATTAAAGCACCATTGATGCTCGACTGTTCCCAAGGCTGCTGAAATCCGCTGTTGTAAAACACTTTTGTTGAGTTAATGGTTCCACTTTTATCATTTCCAACAGGAAGTCCAACGGATCCGCTCTGAACCCAACCCACGTAAAAGTTACCAGTAACAGCAAGAGGGGTGTCGTAAGAATAGTAAGAGAAATAATTTTCACCGTGATTATAAAAAGCGGGATGATGATAATTGAAATTCTCGCCGAGTTCTGTTCCAGGTTGTGTGCCTCCGTCGCTCCATGCGCGGAGTAAGAACGTTTCACCGGTGACATTAACACCTGTAGGCAACCAATAAACGAATAAGCCTAAAAGTGAATCTGCAACTTCCGCACGAAACTTCATGGCAATCATTCCACCTGCCGCAGCGTTTGAATAGCCGCGCTCTGCGGTGCCATCATCGTAGGCGTAATAGTTATAGAAATACTGACGAAGAGTGGCTGTATCGTTTTGCAAACGAGCATCTGTCGGATTAATATACGTCTTCACATCGAAATACGAACACGTGTCGTCAGGCGTCACGTTGTAGGTTAATCCGTTCAACCCGATCGTTCTTGTGAAAGATGAATTCGCATTTAAGGCGGTGTTGAAATCAACAGCATTAAACACTTGTGCAGCTTCACCTTGCTTTTTAATGCTGTAATTTGTTACAATGTTTTCGTCATTTCCTAAATTCCTTTCCTGCACAGCAATGCTTGAAGCCATATTATTAGCGGCATTCGCAGCGAAGTGCGTTAAAGGCATGGCGGTGTATTCATTCAATAAGGTGCGCAGCGGAAATTGCATAGCCACTTCGTCGAAGATTACGTTGCTTGAATCAACGCCAGCATCCAATTGCACATAGTCGATGTGCCAATGATCGAAAGCACCACTGAGAGTTCCAAAATTTCTAAATCTAAATTGAAATCCATCGAGCAAATGCTCCGGTGTGTTCACCGCAATAAAAGTTTGTTCGAAGGCGTCTGTTTGAAATACTTCCGGACTGGTCCAAACCTGCGTCCATTGTCCTGCACCGAAAGGCGAATAAAATTCAACAATTAAACTGTCTCCCGCATCTGGAGAATTACCGAGTCCTCCGCCTTCATAAAAGAAGGAAAGAAAAACCTGATCTGCTGCTGTTAATCCTGAGAGATCAATGGGCAAAGAGGTCAAAGTGTCTGCACTTCCATAAGAAAATTCATCTGCGAAATTATATGGATAACCGTCTGTACGCAGTCCGTCTAACGTTGCGACACCAATCGTTGGAGGTGCAATAGGAAATCCTGAATTTATATAAGCAGAGGTGTCGGCCCAACGCTGCCAAGTACCCGGTACTGCAGGGTCGTTGGTAGGAAGTGAATATCGTGAAAAGTCGTCGAAAAAGGGAAGTGTTAAACTGGCAGTACCGCCGCGCACTTCTCCTTGTTGTTTCCAAATAAATTCTTTTTGAGCATTCGCATTGCGCTGAGCGTCGAAACGAATAACGGTTTCCGTTTCTTGCGAAAAACTCGACAAGAAAGCACACGCGAAAAGAATGGAGAGCAGGTTTTTCATTAAGGTACAAATAGGTCTTGTTGCTGCTCAAACGGATTGATTAACGTATCTATTGTGCAAGGATCTTTGCTCAACCAAAAGTCTATAAATCTTCCAGCGGCCATAGGTATAGCTTGGGAAGAATATTTAGGGTCTTGTCTGCAGACGCGATAAGCTGCCGAGTCTGAAGGGCTGTATGCAACAGGCTCGAAGAAGCCTTGTCCAGATAAATTTAAGCTGTTCAACAATTGAATGGCATCGAAGTAAGACAATCCGAAAAGATTCGGCACAGGAACTGTTGTCTTGGCTCCTTCTCCCACTGTCAAAACTACCGTCTGTCCATGCTCCAAAAGTTCTCCGTATTTCAACTCGCGACCATTGTATTCCACCTTTATTACTACACCAATCATACTGTTGTTTGGGGCGTATTTAATTTGGAATTTGATTCCTTTATTCGTCAGGCGTAGTGAAGCAATCTGAATGTGATCGCCTTCTTTTACATTGATCGGAACCATTGGCGGCGTGCGCTTGAAGATGCTAATAAATACGATCCGACCGTCTTTCACCATACTTCCTGCCTTCGGGCTTTGATCGCGAATAGAACCAGGAACAGCAGTTGCTACGAATAGGCTATCGGTTAGAACCATTTCTAAATCCAAATCTTCTAAAATGGCTCGCGCCTCTGCTTCTGTTTTTCCTTTTAAATCTGGAATCTGAATGGCTTCGTCGTGACGCGTGTAAAATTTCAAAAAGAAAACAACGGCAAGGAACAAGAACAAGTTCACGCTCAAAACGAAGAGCATTTGCTTCTTTCCGTATTTCGATTTTAAAAATTTTACAAATGACATAGTTTCAATTCAAAGAATTAGTTAGCCATTTCTTTTCCAATTGCATTGTCATAAAGTTCTTTATAATCTGCAATCATTCCAAAGTTTTGTTCGTCAACCGTACATCTTCCTTTGGTCACGTGTCCCAATAGCAAGCAAGGTAAATTCATTTCGGCAACGTAATCTAGGAATTTATCTTCGTCGTCTTCCACAACTGAAACAACGACACGGCTCTGCGATTCTCCGAACAAGAATGCATCTTTTCGAATCTCACTATCAGTAACCACATCGAATCCAAGGTCGTTAGGCAAGCACATTTCAACCAACGTAGTAAACAATCCTCCGTCGCTAACGTCGTGCGCTGCGTTAATGAAGCTGTTTTTGATCAATCCTTTGATGCATTGTTGAAGTTGATATTCTTCTTCCATGTTGAAATAAGGAGCCGGAGAACCAAGGGTTCCGACAATATTCGCTAAGTATTCGCTCGAATTAATTTCGTCTTGGGTTGTTCCCAAAAGGAAAATTAAATCGCCTTTGTATTTGAAATCCAATGTCATTTGCAAGCTCTTGTCTTTCATTACGCCTAACATTCCAATGGTTGGAGTAGGGAAGACAGGCGCTGCTGATCCATCTGCTTTCGCCGTTTGATTGTAGAAACTCACATTTCCGCCTGTTACAGGAGTTTGGAATTTCGTGCACGCTGCACTCATTCCCTTAATAGCGCCAACGAATTGCCAGTACACTTCTGGGTTGTATGGATTTCCGAAATTCAAGCAATTGGTAATTGCAGAAGGCTCACCACCCGAACACACAATGTTTCGCGCTGCTTCCGCAACTGCTATTTGTGTTCCAATTTCCGGATCGTTGTTCACGTAACGTGCGTTGCAATCGACAGTTAGAACAATCGCTTTGTTGGTTCCTTTTATATTCACAACAGCCGCATCGCTTTTGCGATTCGTACTCATGTTAACAGTACCCACCATGCTGTCGTATTGCTCATACACCCAACGCTTGCTCGCGATGTTTGGTAGTGCAATCAACTGTCTTGCAGTTACGACGTAGTCTTTCGGCTCAGCCACGTTATCCATGTTGAACTTCTTGTTCTCTGCGTAATACGCTGGCTCGCGGTATTCTCTTTCATAAATCGGAGCGCCGCCACCAAGCACAAGGCTTTCCGCAGGTATTTCACCAACAACTTCACCATTCATGTAATAACGAACCATAGGTCCTTCTGTTACCACACCAATTTCTTTCGCGTGCAAATCCCACTTATCGAAAATCTTTTCCACTTCCGCTTCGTGTCCTTTCTTAATGACAATAAGCATGCGCTCTTGCGATTCAGAAAGTAAAATTTCGAAAGGCTGCATGCCTTCTTGTCTGGTTGGAACTTTATCTAAATAAATATCCATTCCAACTCCACCGCCCGCGCTCATTTCAGAGGTAGAGCAGGTGATACCTGCCGCACCCATGTCCTGCATGCCTGCAATAGCGTCGGTTTCCGACAACTCCATGGTTGCTTCCAACAATAATTTTTCTTGAAACGGATCGCCAACTTGCACAGAAGGCAAATCCTTCGCAGACTCTGCGGTAATATCTTTCGAAGCGAACGACGCTCCTTTTATTCCATCTTTTCCAGTGGCAGAACCAACAATGTAAACCGGATTCCCAACACCTTTCGCTTTCGCGCTAATCATCTTTCCGTTTTCAACCAAGCCCACAGACATGGCGTTCACCAAAGGATTCACTTGATAGCTTTCATCGAAGAACACTTCACCACCAACGGTCGGAATACCGAACGCGTTACCGTAGTTACCAATTCCCTTCACCACACCTTCCAACAACCACTTGGTTTTCGGATTGTCTAATTTTCCGAAACGAAGCGAGTTCAACTGTGCAATCGGACGAGCGCCCATGGTGAAAATATCGCGGTTAATTCCTCCAACACCCGTTGCTGCTCCTTGGTATGGCTCAAGTGCACTCGGGTGGTTATGCGATTCTATTTTGAAGGCGCAACCTAAGCCGTCGCCAATATCTACAAGACCTGCGTTCTCTTCTCCAGCCTTCACCAACATGTGTGGTCCGTCCTTCGGAAGGGTTTTCAACCACTTGATACTGTTTTTATATGAGCAGTGTTCGCTCCACATCACAGAGTACACACACATTTCCGTGAAATTCGGCGTGCGGCCTAAGATGGTTTTGATTTGATCAAATTCTTCGGGACGAAGTCCCATTTCTTGTGCTTGTTCAAGCGTTGCAATTTGCGTAGATGCGTTCGACATGTAGTACGTTTAAAAAACTGACGCGAAGATAACTTATTTCAACTTGTCTAACTTCATTTTTCAAGGCGCCTTGTTACGGCCATGTTTTAAGCTGACTCCATTCGAAATCCCACTCTGGAGTTTCTAACATTCCCATTTCGCTGGCTTTGAACCACGGAGACATTCCAGCGTTGTTCAGATTCTTTAAAATTTCAATGTCTTGCGCGGGCATGTAGCTCTGCGCTAGGAGGAAGACTTTTCCTTCTCTTCCTTCAGCCACATCAACAACAATTACAGCATGTCCGGGAGATCCGCCTTTAATGAAGACATCGCCGGCCTCAAGGTTTACAATATTTTTGGTTTGAAGTTCTTTTGAAAGCGATAGTGTGCCTGCATAAGTAAAGATCTTCTTCATGTAATTCATGAAATCGTCGTGTGTCTCGGAAGCGGTGCCTCCGGCGGTCCATCCGTTGCATGCCGCATTCAATCGCTTTCCTTGTTTCCATTCGGAATATTTCATGTTGAATCCGTTTGTTAGATTGAAGGAAATATCGTTGAATCGTTTTTCCGAAAACAACCATTCTGCACGAAGACGCATAATAGCGTCGGCACATTGTTGTAAATCTGAATTTCCAACCGAAATGTCAATGACGGCTGCTGCAACTTTGGCCGGTTTAACTTCTCCGTTGTAATGCTTCGTTAAAGTCCCCGCTGGCTTCAATGGCAATTGCTGCAGGTACTTCCCGAATGTCCCAGCGGTATAGTTCTTCCTGGTAAATCCCGAAGGAGGAGTAAATCGCGTCGCCACCGTATTCCCTTCCGCATTCTCTTGTGCAACATCTTGCGAAGCATCTTTCGAAGGATCTTCTGAAATATCTTTCGAAGCATCTTGTGTAACACTCGAACATTGCACCGCCGCCGCAACAACCAACGCTACGGTTCCGAATTTAAAGAAATAGGAAAGTTTATTCATGTCAATAAAATTCAAGTGAAAAGGGGCAACGAGAAATTTTCGGCAATAGTGTGTGATTCTGAAATACGAAACTTGCGCAGCATCTTTCGAAGAATCTTGTGAAACTGTAATACTCCCTGAATCTTGGACCATGAGTTTAGTTAAAGAAATACAATTAAATTTACTAAATCATGACAAAAAGAACGCGATGAAAATTCAGCCCGGAATTCAAGGCCAAGGTGGCTTTAGAAGCTGTAAAAAATCAAAAAACGCTTGCCGAATTGAGCCTGCATTTTGAAGTGAATCCAGTTACCATTTCAAAATGGAAAACTGAATTTCTAGAAAATATGTCATCGGTCTTCGGTGGTGAAAAGGGTAAAATGCAAGATGAAGACTCCCCTGAAATGGAGAAGCTTTATGCACAAATTGGTCAACTGAAAGTTGAGAATGACTTTTTAAAAAAAAGTGCGCGCAGATTGGGGATACCCGAAAGCGAATGGAAATGATTAATCCGCGGGACAAGAAATTATCCCTTCGTAAACAATGTGCGGTATTGAATATTCCTCGAAGTTCCTTGTATTACGCACCTCTTCCTGAGAAACCAGAAAATATAAAAATGATGGGTATCATGGATAAGCACTTACTTGATCATCCAACAGAAGGGGTTGTTTCCATGGTTAATCTTTTGAGAGCTGACGGCTATCCAGTGGGGCCAAAGCGGATAAGAAGGTTGTTTAAAGTAATGGGTTATGAGGCCATTTACAAGCGCAGAAATCTCACGAAGAATGCCGTGAAGGAATTTATTAGACCGTATTTACTTCGAGGCTTAAAAATCACCCACGCGAATCAGGTCTGGTGCACTGATATTACTTACATCCCCATGGCCAAAGGGTTTTTGTACATGACAGCCGTTATTGATGTTTACAGCCGAAGAATAATGGGTTGGGGAATAAGTAATAGCATGACTAAAAAATGGTGTATCGGTGTACTAGACGATGCGATTAAAACCCACGGTAAGCCTGAAATCGTGAACTCAGATCAAGGGTCGCAGTACACAAGTTTTGATTGGACGAATTACTTAAAAAAGAACGGGATAAAGGTCTCAATGGATGGAAAAGGAAGAGCAACGGACAATGCCTGGATAGAACGCTTTTGGAAGACAATTAAATATGATTACATCTACCTCAACCCTTGTGACAATGGATTTGAACTTTACGAGGGGGTGCGTAAACATATTGACTACTACCATCAGAAAAAACATCAGTCAATTAAAATGTCTCCTCTCGAACGCTATGAACAGTCTTTAAATAAAAAAGCAGCCTAAAAGAATAAAATGTTTAACTTAGCAACACAACCTTTTGGTCCAACAAAAGGGGAGTATTACACACAAAATTTGAACAATGATTTCAAAACTAATTCAGGAAAAGGTAGAAAAGCGTTTTGGGAAACCCATTCGCTATGCAAAAGATTGCGAAGCATTGGCTGGAAGTATTCATGCCTTTACTGGCGAGAAAATCAGTTGCTCAACGGTGAAACGTTTATTTGGATTAATTGAATCGGATAACGAGCCGCGTTTGTATACGCTTGATATTCTTGCTCAGTACCTT
>Ga0209358_10000600_pt1 | contig 31069 bp, 18 predicted proteins | sample LauGreFa1BDMLBSN_2_FD_187574 | JGI IMG/M metagenome (GOLD analysis project Ga0209358, IMG submission 187574) | Freshwater lake microbial communities from Lake Michigan, USA - Fa13.BD.MLB.SN (SPAdes) (version 2) | ecosystem: Environmental > Aquatic > Freshwater > Lake | place: Lake Michigan, USA... | reverse complement strand
AGTCGGGGGGAACCTCCTGATTCGTCGGTAAGCACGCCAGGAGCAGGTCGTGGGGAACCGCCAAGTAAGGGGGCACCCCCCGATTCGCCGGTAAGCGCGTCAGGAACAAGTCGGGGGGAACCCCCCGATTCGCCGGTAAGCGTGCCAGGAGCAGGTCGGGGGGTACCACCAAGTAGGGGGGTACCCCCCGATTCGTTGGTAAGCGCGTCAGGAACAAGTCGGGGGGAACCGCCTGATTCGCCGGTAAGCGTGCCAGGAGCAGTTAAACAGTCACCCCCCGATTCGCCGGTAAGCGCGTCAGGAACAAGTCGGGGGGAACCGCCTGATTTGTCGGTAAGCGCGTCAGGAGCAGGTCGTGGGGAACCGCCAAGTAAGGGGGCACCCCCTGATTCGCCGGTAAGCGTGTCAGGAACAAGTCGGGGGGAACCGCCTGATTCGTCGGTAAGCGTACCAGGAGCAGTTAAACAGTCACCCCCCGATTCGCCGGTAAGCGTGCCAGGAACAGGTCGGGGGGTACCGCCAAGTAGGGGGGAACCTCCTGATTTGTCGGTAAGCGTACCAGGAGCAGTTAAACAGTCACCCCCCGATTTGTCGGTATGCGCGTCAGGAGCAGGTACAAGGGCAACCGCCGCCACAACGGATGGCGGCCCAGTCCTAGGCCCACCCTCATTGCCACCCACACCGCCAGGATGCGAACCAGAAAATCCGGAATCACAAGGATAAAAGCAGCAAAAAGCACGAAAACAACCGGTTAAAAAAGACAGACCATGCCCGCCAAACCGGGGGCATCCAAGGGGAAGTGAACGAATAACAGGATGGGTCACCTGTGAAGGTCTCCTTATTTAGAGCCGATACAGCACGGCACTGGTAATGGGAATAGTGGTAATCGCTAAAAAAGAGAGCCGGCAGTATACCCCATCCAACCGTCTCATGATAGAGCGCGAAGGCGGCCATTCATACCCCATCACGTCGCATCACCAACACAAGCCCACTTCCCTGATCATGTCACAGATTAGCAAGCCACGGATCCCCATACTCCTGTGCTCTCAATGGCCCCAAGATCACGTGGTATGAATCATGACCATCAACCCGATGTGCCACCCTTCCCTAAACGTTGCTGCCAATCATGGCCCTCAAACAGATGGCACCCCCCAACAAGTCTCGCCCCCCATATCATCAGGATGCCCCACCCCATAAAAGGCACCCCAGCGACCGCCATTGAGATGCCATCGAGTAGGGTGTGCACGTATTTTATTGGGTAGGAATGAATCAAGAACATTCCATTTGAAATTCAATGGCCTTCATACCACAATGCCATCATCAATGTGATCACATGCATCATACTAAGTCTACGCCATGCGATAGAATCAATTGATGCTAATGTCGCAATCAAAGGAGATAGTCGTGGCCAATTTATTCCAATCAACCCTCGCTACTTGTTGTCCAACTCAGGATGGACCCATCCCACCCCCACCTCATCAACCCTCAGCAAGTGTCTCAGTCGCCCTAAGTCAAGTATTGCCACCCCAAGCCACCATGGGCCCGATACCCACCGCAGCACCAGCACCCGCAGTAGCACAAGCAGCAGTACCAGCAGCAGCACCCGCAGCAGCACGGGCAGCAGCACCCGCAGCATCCTCAGCAGCACAAGCAGCAGCACCCGTAGCAGCAGCACCCGCAGCAGCACGGGCAGCAGCGGCACAAGCACCAGTAGAAAGTCCCGCAGCACGCCCCGCAACAGCACCAGCACCCGCAGCACGGGCAGCAGCACCCGTAGCAGCAGCACCCGCAGCAGCACGGGCAGCAGCACCCGTAGCAGCATCCTCAGCAGCAGCACCCGCAGCACGGGCAAAGGAGCGGTTTTATCGCCTGTTACGTGCTGAATTACTCAAGGCACGCCCGGAGAACCCCCTAAACAATGACATTCTAGAACAAATCATTCAATTGATTCCTACCCCCAACCCTAACCCGACAAGTTGGATACTCCATTGCACGTCCCATGCGACCATCACGCCCCTGGATCGAATGGCCATTGGGTATGCCGTTTACAACCTGATCAACACCACCGAAAACAGCCAAGTATTATTCAATTTTGGATACCGACGCGTGAGCACTGACGTGCTAAATCGCATGATGGAGAGCCTGGCCGACCCGCCCTATGAAGAGGCCCTGATGCGTCTGGAAGGCTTGACCTGCCAACCATTAAAAACAGGAGCTAAATCGTGGCGTGAGATATTAGAGGCAGAAGAGGTATTGAGACGGGAAAAAAAACCGCCCCGATTGTCCGAGAGTATAATCGAGATTTTGAAGGGGCAACGACCGGAAGCCCTCAACCAAAAAGTTCCCCTACTTCACACCTGTCTGATTGATTTGGAAAAAAACCCCGATCGAGAGGTATGGAAGGTATGGATAGAAAATAAGTATAAAGAATTGGGATTTAAAGACAATAAAGGACAGATAAAAAGGTTTTTAACAGGCGATGAACAATGGCAATCATTATTAAATTCAGAGCAAACCAAGAAAATTAGAGTCCATACCGACCGGGCATTATGGGCAATAGGACAACTCAAACAGAATGGGGGGTTTGATCCCAACGTAGACTGTGTCGTTCTGGCATTAGCTATGGGCATAGAACACCAAGACAACATCACCCTCATTGACCAGTTGATCCAAGTGTATTACGAACAAAAAAGGTTGCCATATACCATCGGCTTATCCGACAGTCAGCAGCTCACTGAACAGTTAACACGCCTGAGTCAGTCGATGGTCATCCAAAGCCGATCAGCGGCTCCGACACCAAGTGCAGATACCTCCTCATCATTCGCATCTAACATTGAACAATTAAGGGGCCACCTACGCAATCAAGACAATGAAACCGATCCCAGCATCCCCATCGCACTCGACGCCTTTATAAGGGAGTTGAATCGTCATCGACCGAACCTTGATGTTGCAGGGTCACTCAATCAACTCGTCATCGGATTAACAAGCATTCGTTCTCAGTCAACGACCCGATATAGCAGCGATCGTGACGGGATTAGAGAACAATTACGGACCTTCATTGCAGGGGATGGCTCGAGTGCCAACCCTGACATGCAAGGGAATTGTCTCACCGGAATTTTGGGTCGTCTTCAGACCCTGAACCAGCGGCTGTGCATGGGTCGGAATCTGACCGAATACGTCACCACCGAAGTTAGCAACCATCTTAGGGCGTCCCTACAAACAAGCCGTGACACATTAGGGGGACAAGCAGAGAACAGCATGCACCTCCCTTTTGTTACGGAATTCTTAGCCCAAAAAAATTGGACCCCATCCCCCGCCACGCGTGCACCATATACTGCGTTCAGATCCAATTTCGACGCCATTTTAAGAACCACCTGGCAGTCACCATCAACCGTCATCACCATATTAAACGCTATCCACGGGTATTACCAAGACCTCATTCAAGACGACATAAAAAACCAGAACCAGACTCACATCACCATGTTGTTAAAAGAAATACAGCCCGGTATCACTAGCGAATCCATCCATGCGATGCACTATCAATCGGGTACGTTTGAGTTGAATATGGCGGCCTTTCAGGATTTTTTAATGGAAAATCTGTGCGATATTGCCATCCGAAACCAATTATTGGCACGCCGCCAATAACACCCCCTCACCAGTCAATCATCATGCCAACTAAGCCATCATCGGCCACCATGTGCCCACGGCCCGCCTACACCACCCACTAGGGGCTCACCCGCCCCCCAAAGGGCGGCGTGATGCTGCAGATGGCGTGATGTTGCAGATATGGCGGTATTTGATAGAGTATACCCCATCATTCATATCGATCCTGTCGACCCAAAGGACCCCACCCATGCATCGCATTGACTCTCGACTCATTCAGCCCGGCGACATATTTGTTTGCCTTCCCAATGCCGAATCTCATATCCCCGCCGCATTGGCGGCTGGTGCCCGCGAGGTGATTCGGTTAGGCCACCACGAACTGGGCCCTTTTGCCAAAACATTATACGGGGACCCCTCCCGAGACATGGCCGTGATTGGGGTCACTGGCACCAACGGCAAAACCACCACCACCCATTTAATTCATCATGGGTTGACCCAAACGGGCCGACGGTCCGCCTTGGTTGGTACCATTAATGCCGCCCTTACCACCCCTGATATTTTGGATGTCACCCGACGAATGGCCGACCATCGACAAGCCAATGGCACCCACTTTGTGATGGAAGTCTCCAGCCATGCCATCGCCCAAAACCGAATCGATGGCATCACCTTTTTTTGTCGCATTTTAACCAATATCACCCAAGACCATTTGGATTATCATGGCACCTTTGAGGCCTATCGTGCCACCAAACTGCAGTTTATGTCAGGACCAGGACACCGGTTGTTCCCCGAAGCGTATGAAGCAATCCCCCTGTCGTTTCGGAACCCATTGGCCGGCCGTTTTAATGAACGAAACATGCAAGCGGCCCTTGCAGCCCTTAGGGTATGTGGCATCCGTGATGCCGAACTCAATCAGGTCATGCCCCTGGCCAGTGCACCACCGGGTCGGTTTGAACGGGTTGTCAAGGGTCAACCCTTTGATGTGGTGGTCGACTATGCCCACACCCCCGATGGCATGGACAATGTGTTGGCAGAAGCCCGGCATATCGCCGATACCCAACAGGGGCGGGTGATTGTTGTCTTTGGGTGTGGGGGAGACCGTGATCGCAGCAAGCGTCCCCTGATGGCCCAGGCCGCCGTTCGCCACGCCGACGTCGTCATCATTACCTCAGACAATCCCCGAACCGAAGACCCTCATGCCATTGTTCAAGACATCGTCGCCGGCATCGACCATCCGGAACATGTGACGGTGCATCTGGACCGTCGAGACGCCATTCGGCATGCCATTCACATGGCACGGCCCCATGATGTGGTAATGGTATTGGGAAAAGGACACGAAAAAACCCAACTGATCGGCAAGCAGAGTATACATTTTGACGATGTCGAAGAAGTCCAATTGGCACTGAAATTGGGGTGATAAATGGAGCGTAAGCATGACGATATCAATTGATACCCGCACCATCCAACCCGGCGACTGGTTTATCCCCGTCAAAGGGGAGCACTTTAACGGGCGAGATTTTATACCCGACGCCATTCAAAAAGGGGCCAAGATTTTGGATGTGGACCTGCAACAATATGCCAAGTCTTACCGAAAAAAATTGACATGTCATGTGATTGGCGTGACAGGATCAGCCGGAAAAACCACCATGAAAGACATGTTATATGCCATCCTGAGTGGCCGTTACAACGTGGTTAAAACCGAAGAGAATCAAAACAATCAATTCGGGGTTCCCCTTACCATACTCAAAGCCGATGCTACCACTGACATCCTCATTGTCGAAATGGGCATGAGGGGGCTAGGAGAAATCGATGCATTGGCCCGCATCGCCCGGCCATCTCATGTCGTGATCACCACCATCGGTACCACCCACATTGAGTGTTTGGGTAGCCAAGCCGCCATTGCCAAAGCCAAAACCGAAGCATTTTTAAAACCCTTACCCTGGGAACCCCCCACCCGGATCGCCTACTTAAACGACCAAAGTCCCTATGCCCCCTATCAACACAAACGGGCCACCCGTGCCGGCTTTGTCACCAAGTGGTTTGGTGGCCAAGAAAAACCCGAACAAACCATCAATGCCGCCTATTTGATCGCACGGGATTTTGGGTTGTCTGATGACGACATTCGAGCAGGATTCGAACGATATGTCCCCTCAGCCCATCGCATGATTCGCTCAGGTTGGGGCGGTATTACCGTCCTCGATGATACCTACAACGCCAATCCCGATGGGATGATATACGCCCTGCAACAATTGAAGCGGACCCCCGGACGCCACCTGTTGGTAGGTGGGGACATGTTGGAATTGGGCGACCATGCCCCTGCCGCCCACCAAGAGGTAATCTCATGGGCCATTGATGCATCGGTGAGTGTCATCTTTGGCTTGGGACCTCACTGGGGAACGGTTGATCCCCAAGGCATTCCGTTTGAACACTTTCAGGACCACGCCAGCTTGATTGATCGGCTACTGTCAGAATTAAAACCAGGCGATGTCGTATTGGTCAAAGGGAGTCGGGGCATGAAAATGGAAACGGTCGTTGAGGCGATCCGCCAACGCCTGTCATGAGCCTATTGATCGCCTACGTCATCGCATTGGGTTGCATCGGACTGGTTCGTTGGGCCATTCAACGAATCAAGGGCTATCAGCGTATTTATGAGTTGTCACCCGATTCCCATCAAAAAAAACATGGGGTGGTCACCATGGGCGGATTGGGCATTCTGTTGGGTACCACCCTGACCGCCGCCATCGTGGGACTGTCTCCAATGGGTTGGGGGGCCCTGCTGGCCATGTGGGGCTTTGGGTGCTTGGGACTCATCGATGACGCCCTGTCCTTGGCCAACCGAAAAAACCAGGGGCTCACCGCCCGCTACAAATTTGGATTCCAAACACTGCTCGGACTGGGTGTCGTCGCCGCCACCCATGTGACCATTGCCCCCCTCGACTGGTGGGAATGGGGGTGGTACACGTTTCTGTTCAATGGGGTGTCCAATGCCACCAATTTAACCGATGGGTTGGATGGGTTATTGGGCGGATTGGCCATTTTGACGTTTTTTGGGCTCATGGTACTGGGGCTGCATCAGGCCCCTGATATGATCCCTGTGTGTTTGATCATCATCGGGTCGTTATTGGCGTTTTTGGTGTTTAATACGCACCCAGCCCTGTTGTTTATGGGGGATACCGGCTCGCTGGGATTAGGGGCCCTGATGGTGGCCGTGGCCATGGCCTGTGATGCCCCCCTGATCTTGTTGCCATTGGGGGCACCCTACGCAATCGAAACCATCAGCGTCATCATTCAGGTGATCTCATTCAAATGGCGTGGTAAACGGGTGTTTAAAATGGCACCCATTCACCACCATCTTGAACTATCTGGGTGGTCAGAACCCAAGGTGGTGGGTGCGTTTTGGTTGGGAGGGGCCGTTATAACGGCCCTGACGATTGGGTGGCTGCGATGAAAATTGGGATCCTAGGACACGGGGTCACCGCCCAATCCGTTGAAGCCTATTGCCACACCCATCATATCCCCGTTGTATCACCCGAATGGGCCGATTGGGTGGTGGCAAGCCCCGGTATTCCACCCGCCCAATACCCCGAACTGGCCGGGTCCATTCCCCCCTCTCGCATTATCTCCGACATTGATTTTGCCTGGAAAATGAGGGCCGACGCTGGCAGGCCTTGGGACTGGGTTGCCGTCACCGGAACCAATGGCAAATCCACCGTGTCGGCCATGGTGGCCCATTTATTGGGTTGTCCAGTGGGTGGCAATTTTGGAATCCCCCTGTCATCGTTTATCGACCATGAAGGATCTCAACTCGTGGTGGAATTAAGCAGTTATCAGTTGGAAATCACCCGCTGGATCAAACCCCGCATCATGGTATGGACGAATTTAACCCCCGATCATTTGGAGCGTCACGGCACGATGGAAGCGTATGCCAATGCCAAAGCCAACCTGTTGCGATGCCATCCCAGTGCCCCGCTGATCTATGGCGAGGGAGCCCCATGGATCACCCCCCACTTGGCCGCACACGAAGGACCCTTGCACCATGTCACCGCAGACCACCCCCTCTACCAAACACTCCAACAGGCCACCCATCTCATGCGTCATCAAAAAAAAGGACATGGGTTAAGGGGGCATCATAACGGCCTCAATGCCACCATGGCATTGTTGGCCGCTGCCTCCCTTGATGACAAACCCCTCCCCCCTGCGGTGACTCACTTGCTTGACTACGAAGCCCTTCCCCACCGAATGGAGTGGGTGGGGGACTGGCAAGGCATTGGGATTTACAATGATTCCAAGTCAACCAATCCCGACTCGACCCTGGTGGCCATTGAGTCCTTTGACGAACCCGTTCATTTGCTGATGGGAGGAAAAGACAAAGGGCTTGAATTGGATGGGTTTTTGGCCCGCCTGTTTGAGAGCGTCGCCACCTGTTATTGTTATGGTGACATTGCCACACGCATTCGCCACTTGGTACCCCACCCTCCACCCCATCTACACTTTTGCGACACCCTGTTTGAGGCCACTGACCATGCATTGGCACATGCCAAACCAGGGGATGTGGTGTTATTGTCACCCGCTTGTTCTAGTTTTGATCAATTTAAGGATTTTATCGACCGTGGAAACCAATTCAAAGCCCATATACAACAAAAAATTAATTCTCAAACGCATTGATACCCCCTTGCTGGTGACCACCATTGCACTGGTTGTCATCGGCATCATGATGATTATATCCACCAGTTCATCCGTTGGCTTTGCAGCCCATCACGATAGTTACTACTTTATTCGACGCCACTTCATGTATCTGGGCATCGCCCTATGTACGTTATGGATGGGGATGTGCATTCCCCATACCTGGTACAAAGACCGGATTTGGTGGCTACTGGGCATTGGCACCGTGTTGGTGATGATGACCATGATACCCGGCATTGGGGTCATGGCATTTGGGGCCCGCCGATGGCTCAATTTGGGCATCATGACCTTCCAACCCGTGGAGTGGCTGAAATTTTGCGTCATTGTGTTTGCGGCCAAAGCCATTTCGGCCAAACCCGGCATCATGCAATCATTCCGAAAAGGCCTTTTGCCCTTGTTTTGCGTGATTGGTGTCCCATTGTTAATCACCGCCAAACAACCCGACTTAGGCAATGTGTTGCTCATGAGTGCGGTGGTGTTCTGTTTGTTATTTGTAGGGCAAGCCCGCATTCGGTATTTATTAGGGGGCGTCGGGGTGGGGGTGGGATTGGTGTCGGTATCCGTCCTGATTTTTCCGTATCAATTGCAACGCATCAAAACCTTTTTAAATCCTTTTGATGACCCATTGGGAAAAAGCTACCATATTATCCAATCGTTTACGGCCATCGGATCGGGGGGATTGTTGGGTCGGGGCCTGGGAGAAGGAAAATTAAAATACGCCTATTTACCCCTTCAATTTTCTGACTTTGTGTTTTCGATCGTGTGCGAAGAAGGGGGGTTTGTGTTGGCCAGCATTGTGTTGTTGTTATTGGGCCTCTTTTTAATCCGTGGGTTTGGCATTGCCCGTCGGGCAGCCCTTCCCTTTTCGTATTATCTGGCCATTGGGCTGACCCTACAAATTGTGTTGCAATCCCTCATTAATATTGCCGTCGCCACCGGTGTGTTTCCGACCAAGGGCATCCCGTTGGCCTTCATTAGCTTTGGGGGAAGTTCCTTGATCATGAGTTTGTTTGTGGTGGGGGTCTTGTTAAATATTTCGATGCTATCCATTCAGAAAAAGCCGCCCCACTCATGACACCCAATATCGTGCTCACCTGTGGGGGTACGGGCGGACATGTCTATCCCGCCATTGCCCTGGCCCAGGCGTTGGCCCAACACATTCCCCCTATTGAACCGCTGATGGTGGGAAGTGTGGGCCGCATTGATGCCAGCATTGTGGCCCGCTATCAGCTGCCCTTCATTGGCATTGCCGGCCGTTCCCTGGGGTCCTTGGGACTAGGGATACTCAAAAGCCTACGCATCCTAAGGCAACACCGGACCCGGGCGGTCATTGCGACCGGCGGGTCTGTCACCCTTTGCATGGGAATCGCCGCCGGGCTCTTGGGTATTCCATTGATTGTATTGGAACAAAACAGCCGGGCAGGGCGGACCAATCGGCTGTTACACCGATGGTCCAAACGGACCATTGTGGCCATGGACCCCACCCAAGGCCTGACGGGTCCCAAAGTCAGATGCTGGGGCAATCCAGTGAGGGCTCATTTTCATCATGAGCCTTGGTTGACCGATGCCCTTTTACCCATTACCCGGGCCATCCTGATCATGGGGGGAAGCCAAGGGGCCCATGCCATTAACCAATTGGCAACCCCCCACTTCACCGCCTGGGCCGAACAAGGGTATGACATCATCCACCTAATGGGTGAAACAGGCTATCGTGCCGCCGGGTATCAAGGCACCCACCATCGTCAGACAATCGGGTCGCGCCATTGCATCATCGCCCCCTATATTGAGGGAATGGACCAGGTTTACCGTGTCTCGGACGTGGTCATTTCACGTGCGGGGGCCACCACCATCGCCGAGTTACTGGCCTTTAACAAACCCGCCGTCCTCATTCCATATCCCCATGCAATGGACCAGCACCAAGATGCCAATGCCGCCTGGATGGTGGCCCAAGGGCGGGCCATTTGCTTACCCGAATCAAGGGGGCATGCGTTACCCCAGGCCGTCACCGAGTTGGCCACATGTCGGCCATTACCCGCCCCACCCCCCGCCCAGGATGCCATTGTGGCAGATATCATGACCCTATGCGACTGGCACTCATAACCAAAAACCCCCGCCTGTATACCTCGCGCCGGTTGTTGAACGCCATTCGAGGGGCCGGTCATCAAGGCATGGTCATCAACCCCTTTCGGTGCACCCTGACCACCCATCCCTTTGGCATTCGGCTGGGCAAGCGTCGGCTCACCTTGCCCGATGGGGCCATCCCGCGACTGGGGGCGTTGGGACACTGGCCCATCCTGTCATTGTTGCGTCACTTGGAAATGGCCGGTGTGTCATTGATGAATCGAACGGAGGCCATTGCCATTGCACGGGACAAGTGGCACACCATGCAATGCCTTCAACAAGCGGGTATTCCCATCCCGCCAAGTATGACCAATGTGGCTGCCGACATTGTTCACAGCCTGCAAACCGACACCGGATGGGTCATCAAAACCGTGGATGGGCTGCAAGGCAGCGGGGTGGTGTTAGGCCCCACCATGCCCAGTGCCATGAGTATTGCCACCCTGTTGCAACATGCCCATCTTAATGCCCTAATCCAGCCCTTTTACCCCGAAGCGTCCGGACAAGATGTCCGGTGTTTGGTGGTGAAAAACCAGGTCATTGCCAGTATGAAACGACAGCATGGAGGGGGTGATTTTCGTTCTAATTTACACCAAGGGGGTAAGGCCATTCCCTATCTTCCCACTCCACACGAAACCGAGTTGGCGGTAGAATCGACCCGCACGATTGGGTTATCAGTGGCCGGCGTTGACATGATTCAGACCCATCACGGTCCGTTGGTATTAGAGGTGAATGCCTCACCCGGATTGGAAGGGTTAGAATCGGTCACTGAAATCGACGTAGCCGCCCACATCATTGGGGCATGGATTGGGAGTATGACATGAAACGACCGTATCGATTTTCGAAATACCACGGACTGGGCAATGACTTTGTCATCCTCGATGGCATTCATCAACGCTTGCCGGAACACATGGCCACCTTAAGCATGGCGATTTGTGACCGTCACATGGGCATTGGGGCCGATGGGGTATTGCTCCTGTTGCCATCCGATCACTCTGATTTTCGGATGCAAATCTTCAATGCTGATGGGTCCGAGGCCCAAATGTGTGGCAATGGTATCCGGTGTTTTGCCACCTATATTTTTGAAACCGGCTTAAGTAGCAAAGAGGTGTTAAGCATCGAAACCATGGCAGGCGTCATGGTACCCGCCATCAATCACGTCAATGGCAAAGTCACGGCCATCGAAGTGGATATGGGCACCCCCCGCCTCACCAAAGGCATGATTCCCATGCAAGGGAACCCCCAAGATGCCGCCACGTCGGTGACCATCGACTTGGGCGATTCACAATGGGAGGGAACAGGGGTGTCCATGGGCAACCCCCATGTGGTGATATTCGGCGATGATTGGAGCCAGTTGGACATCGAAACCATTGGACCAGCCATCGAACAGCACCCGTTGTTTCCGGACCGAACCAATGTGGAATTTGTCACGGTTCACACCCCCGAAACCGCCACCATGCGGGTATGGGAACGGGGATCAGGTGAGACCATGGCCTGTGGCACGGGAGCCTGTGCCACCTTGGTCGCCGGGGTATTGACCCATCGCCTGGCACGACGGGCCACCATTCATTTGCCTGGTGGGGACTTATTGATTGAATGGTTAGAAAGCAACGACCACGTCATGATGACCGGACCTGCCGTTCATGTGTATGACGGCGTGGTGAATTTATAAAGGAGCATCCCATGAAACCCAGCCAACGCATTAAAAAAATCCCCCCCTATTTATTTGCCATGATCGACCAAACCAAGGCCGCCGCCCAAGCAAAAGGAATCGATATCATTGATTTGGGCATTGGCGACCCGGATTTACCGACCCCCGACTTGATTATAGAGGCGATGGCCACGGCCATTCGCAACCCGGCTAACCATCAATACCCACCCTACCAGGGTACGGCCAGCTTTCGAGAGGCCGTATCACGATGGATGAACCGCCGGTTTGGGGTCAGTGTGGACCCTCAGACCGAAGTGTTGTCATTGATTGGCTCGAAAGAAGGCATTGCCCATTCCTTTTTGGCCTATTTAGACGAAGGGGACATCGCCCTGCTTCCCGACCCTGGATACCCTGCGTATCAGGTCAATACCCTCATTGCCGGGGGCATTCCTTACTTGGTACCCGCCACCGCCGAAACCCAATACGAGCCCGATTTAGACGCCATTCCATCCGACATTGTCGCCAAAGCCAAGGTGCTTTTTTTAAATTATCCTAGCAACCCCACCGGGGCGGTGGCCTCCGACGCCTTTTATGAACGGGCCATTGCGTTTGCCACCCAACATGACATTCTGATTTGTATGGACGTGGCCTACTCTGAAGTTTATTTTGATGGCCGACGCCCCCGCAGTATTTTGGAATTTGAAGGGGCCAAAGCCGTCGCCATCGAATTTCATACCTTGTCTAAAACATTCAACATGACCGGTTGGCGGATTGGCATGGCAGTAGGGAACGCCACCGCCGTGCAGGCATTGGGTAAAATTAAAACCAATATGGATTCCGGTATTTTTAAGGCCATCCAAGACGCCGTGATTCCGGCCATGGACGACCCCGATGCCATCATCGATGCCCAAAACGCCATTTATCAAGTCCGTCGTGACATCATCGTCGACGGGCTGACCCAATTGGGATGGTCGATTCCCACCCCTGCGGCCACCTTTTACATCTGGGCCCCTATCCCACGATGGGCCCAAAACTCAGAATCATTTGCCATCGATTTGCTCAATCAAACGGGTATTTTGGTGGTGCCAGGCAACGGGTATGGGCCACGAGGCGAAGGGTATTTTAGGATCTCGATTACATCGCCTGATCAACGGTTGCATGAGGCCATTGCACGACTAACCCAACACGGCATCCGGTATTGAAAATTGCGGTCATTGGGTACTATGGGTATCAGAACATGGGGGACGATGCCTTGCTTGACCAAACCCTTCAATTACTCACCGACACATACCCAGATGCCACCCTCCACATTCTAGGGGCCAACGGGCAGCAGCATCCCCATCACCGTTGGGTCAATCGGTTTGGATGGGACGGGTTAAGGGCCTGGCGACAGGCGGATGTGGCCGTGTTTGGGGGGGGAGGATTGTTTCAAGATCACACCTCGCTCGCCAGTTTATTGTATTATGTGGCCCTGGTATGGCTGGCCAAGGGGCGCATCATCATGTTGGGCCAAGGGTTTGGGCGAATGCGTACAACATGGGGGGAACGGTTGTTGCGTTGGACATTGCCCCGTGCCCACTGGATTGGGTGTCGCGATGCCCACAGCCTCCAAACCGCACAACAGTGCTTACCCCCATGCCACCATCATCGCCTCACACTCAGTGCCGATTTGGCGTGGGGGTACCTCCGCCACACCTTAGCCCCCCCCCCACCCTGGCCCCCTGAGGGGAGCCTCATCATGGGATGGTCTTTGCGGCCCACCAACCAAAACGGGCATGACTGGCAGTCGGTTTTGACCCAACTGGGCAATCAAACAGGGGCCACCCACTATGGGGTGGCCTGCCAACCCTGTGACACCCCCCTACTACGCAACGCCGGTATCACAAAATGGAGTCAGGGCCCATTTCCACATCTATCCCCCACACCCCATCTCATGGTTGCCATGCGGTATCATGCCTGTGTCTTGGCCGCCCTGCATGGCATCCCCTTTTGTGCCCTTGCGTATGACGATAAAGTCCGTGCCTTGGCCCACGAATTGGGACAACCCTGCCTTGATATTCGGCATCAGCAACCCCACGATGTACAGCCCCTCATCCGCCAACTCTTGGCACACTATCAAACCTACCAAGTCCAACTCATGACCAACCGATCCCATTTATATGCCCGTTGGGAACAGCATGCCCATGTCTTGCGCACCCTGTCACGGGTTTGATACCATACGCTCACTTCACTATTTTATTCGTCGATCAATCCTCTTCAACGGTTAACATGACCCACCCAACCTTTTTGGCATGGGGTTGGATCGTTGGGGGGTGATAGGAGCTCATTCCATGAACCCAGTCTCCCCCCACTTGGGAGGTAGCTCACCCCCTCGTGCTGCATCCCCTCACGCCACCTGTTGGTCGGTTCGCCGGTCCGGGCCTCGTCGACCAGTATCACCCCCATCCCCACCGGGGGAACCCCAGCCCAGCATGGAGAATGCCGCCCTCAGCTCCCCACCAATCGAAAGGGTGACCCTACTTCCACCCTCCCCTCAACCCGATGTCTCCCCTACTGAGCCCCATGATGGGATAGGAGCACCCACCATGGAAGGCCGTCACCAGACCGGGCAGGATCCCGATGCAACAACAGGTGCCGGGGTTTGGGATTGCATCGTCCCGTGCCCTCCCTTCGATCAGGGGCCCCGCCTAAGCCAACCGACCCTCAACCACACAGCCCCCCCCCCAGCGGGCCGTCCAGACTGGCGGCATGTGGACGATGCCTCATCTGGGGGGCATGACCCCGTGCTTAGGCAATATAGACTCCCTCGCCATATTGGATACCCCTCAGCGGTAGAACCGTCACCCGGTCACGCCCCAAGGGACATCCTCTCCGCGCCATCAGGCCCATGGCCTGACCTTCTATCACACGCCATTCAGTTCACCCAGACCATCCAGAATCGTACCGACCCGGCCACCCCCGCCTTACTCAACGAAATAGTCAACAAGCACATCCCCCAATTGAATGAGTGGTTGGCCACCCTCCCCCCCACCACACGCGCTCCCTTACCGGCCCCCATCTGCGAGCGAATCGAGGCCACGGCCAACTGGGCCATCCGTATCAGCCACGATCTCGCCAGACAATTGGCAACGCCATCCATCAGCGTAACCGAACAACTAGCCCTCGACACCTTAACCGCATGGATTGGGTATCATGGGCTATGCCTGACTCTCAAGAACCATGCCTATTGGAAAATGCATCTTGACCCATTAACCCACTCTCAAGAGGCCATGAAACAGGCCGTGATCGGGGTAATGACCGGGCCTATCCCCACGCAATGGCTCGACACCCTTACCGAGGACACCATCGAACGAGACGCACCCCTTATACAAGCATGCCTCAGCCAAATGGCCGCATGTTTTCCTGCTCAAATCCCCACGACACTATCCGCATCTGAGCAAGCCCTGACCCTACTGTTAACCCTTCGTCGTCAGCAATGGCCCCAAGAAACCCACCCATCCTGCCTCGCATGGGTCCCATCGGGGATCATATCCCGCTTAAGCACCGACATTCACCCCACTTTACGGGTGTGGATCGTCACCGCGTGCCATGCAATCGAATCAGACCGTGTCAAACTCTTTCCTTTGATTATCGCCACTTTTAAGGCTCAAAAACAGCATCAACGCTATCCTTTAGAACACCTATATGAACATCCCAATTGGGACAAGATAGTGGACACTTGCCGCCAAGAAGGTCGGTTAAAAGCATGCAAAATGGCATTCCGAACCCAACGCCCCGCCACCCTTTACGACCTTAAGTGGCTCAAAGGATATGATGCCATTTTAAGGCATTACCCATCCAAACCATCGCGCCACACCGATGAAATCGACGCCTGGATCGCCAGTGACACCCCATTCGAAACCCTTGAGCAAAGACCCCGACACGACAACCTGACAGACCGATTGTATGCCCGATTTGACCATCACATCACCCAGGCCACGCCACTGGCCCCGTTGGCCATTCGACAGGCATTTTTGGCCCGTCAATGGGACTGGTTGTCCAAATGGGCCCACCCCACACCCCCGGCGTCACACGGTATCGATACCTTAATGACAGACCATCCCGATGATGCCATCAGCTGGTTGATCGCCAAGGGACAATCGCAATTGGCCGTGTGGCAACAGAACGGATGGGTCTCAGACGGGTTATGGGATCAGCTGTTGAATCATGACGCCTGTCGACCCATCATCTGGCAATGGGCAAGCCAAGCAACAACAGATGCGTTACCCCGATTGGTCTTGGCGTCTGGACGTCAAAAGCAGTTTCCGGAGAATGGGTGGAACACCGTGATCAGCAACCATCCCAACCGATACTCATGGCCCTCATTGCTTAAAACCAGTCTGGGAACCAGTGAAGCAAACTGGCAACAGTGGGGGGAGGCTTTCCCCCATGATGTACTCATCTATTGCCCCCTATTGACCGTCGTCGAAGGGGTGTTTAAGCAACACATGGCCACGGATCCCTTGGTCATTGATCACACACGGAAATACCGTGGGGTCGCCACCCTGACGCAATGGATGGGGGCTGACCCAGCCAAGTGGCAGCACTGGCTGACCCATTGCCACCGTGACGCCATTACCCATTGTCAACACCCCGACATCCTTAGCACATGGTTACAACGTGCCATCCAAGCCAACCAAATCGATCACATCGCCACCATCCTTCAGCATCAATCCCATTTAATACGAGACAACACCCTCACCCGTGAGGCGTACTTGACATGGTTTGGGCGTCAGGCCAACGAGGCCATCACCCATTGCAACGACCCCGTCCTGTTGGGCCACTTACTATCTGCCGCCATCCATCAACGAGATACCACCAGTATCGCAGCGTTATTAACCAAAAACATGGCACCCGATGATATCGCCAGGGGCTGGCAAGCCTGGGTCACGGTTGACCCAACAGCCGCCATCGACGCCGGTTGCAACACCCCTCACATGGCCATCATCATCCGCCATTGCACGGCATGTCCGGACATGACCATCGACCAAAAGCGTTCGGCATTTGGCCATATCATATCCAAATCGTTATCGGATGAATTACGTGAACTGGCATGGAAAGAGTGGTTGGCTTGTGACTCAGAAGGTGCCATCGCTTCCTCAGCAAGGCACCCCACCATCATCCCCCTGTTGGCCCATCAGTTGACAGCGTCTGGTAACGAAACAGAACTGCTTCGACTCATTCGAACCAATGGGTCATCCCCACCGGCCAACCAGTGGTTGCCCCACACCCTTCAGTGGGTTTGTCACTCATCAAGCATGGGTACCCGTCAAACGGTTTTGGAGTGGGCAATCCAACACGCTTTGGAGCATATCGAGGCACTGGCATCGGCAACCGATAGTGACGTGGTACTCTCCCATATCCTCAGCCCCTTACCTGACGCCACTCGACACGCCTTGTTCATGGGCGGTGAAAGCCGTTGGTCTGATGAGCAATTAACCCGCATTCAAGGGGCTGTCGCACCAGCGGTTTATCAAGATTGGATTCAAAACAACCCCCATCAATGGGCACGCTTGATTCAAACCCATCCGTCCAAAACCAAAGACTGCCCCCCTCAACTGGCTGGTCCTGTGTGGGAGATCTTACGCCAAGCCGACACCTTTTCAAACCGGGCGTTTTCAACCCTTCGCCCACTCATCATGAAGATGCCCATATCCGATCAACCCACTACCATTATGCACTGTACCAACCAACTCATCAGGGCGGCCGGATGGCCCGGTAACACATCGGAGTGGAATCCCTATTTACAACGTCATGCGTTTTTGGCATTGGCAGACGATGAGTTCAGGGGCTTAACCCAGGCCGTGTTAACCGCCCGTATTGAGAAGGATTCCACCATCATGAACCCCAACATCCTAAACTGGGTGGGGGAACATCATCCCGACCACTTAAGTATGATCGAAGATGCCAGCTGGTATCACACCGAGCAAGTCAAGACCCTGATTGAAACCCTTGGGGCCCAGCATCGGCATATCACCACCTGGTGGGATCGTGCCGTCACGCGCTGGCACCGGTATCCGGAAAAAAGCCGCGAATGGGTCCCCCTTTATTGGGCCATCCACCCCACCCTGGGGGACAATTGGCTATCATCATTAATGGGTGCCCCTAAGTCGGTGCTAAACCTCTTAACCCCCCCTGTCTGTCAGACCCTATGGAATCTGCCCGCCCTGTTATCAAATCCCCAGACCCTCAACCCGTTGCTATTACAATGGAATGACAACCCCGTCGTGGCAGAGAAGATGCTAACCGCCTTGATCGAGACATTAAAAACAGATGTCAAAAGCATGACCGATGCGACGATGAGTGCCCAACGACAAGCACTCATTACCCATTGCTTGTCACAACTCGAAGATAAAACCAGTGAGGCCGAACAGACCGCCTATAACCAAGTCGCCGCATTAAAACAAGCCGAAACGTTTCAATTCACCATCCCATCCGACCCCTCCCACCGAATGAATGCCGAGATGTTGGCCTGTATGGTGGGCAATTCGGTTTTTGATGACCACTGCACCGATCCAACCCCCTCACCGGTCACATTAGGGGCCTGGCTCCATGATCTGATCTCCTCTTTTGATCAACCAAATATGCACCCCTCTTTTCAATTAAAAACGAAGGCCCCCCGACAAACCATTCAATGGCTTCAAGAGGCCGCCCAACTCGCCCAATCCCCAGATACCATCACCCACCAAACGCAATGGGAACAGTTGCTCACCATGCCGCCCCATACCACCCGTTTGATCTCAATTGGGTCCCTCATTCCCAGTCAATCAGCCCAACCACGCCCCGCCTACACCGCCCTGGTGGCACACCGATCCGACACAACATGGACCCTGTACCACCTCGACCCCCAAGCCCCGCCCTTGATTCAGCATGCCCAACACACCCCCATCCAGCACAATGGGAAGGCTTTGGCCACCATCACCCGGTCCATTTCGTGGACAGGACGTGAAATCAAGGAGCAACTCCCCTCAAACGCACCGAATTGGTGGTGTACCCTGTTGCAGACCCATACGCACCCACACCCCCTCTCAAATGAGGTGTTTTATCATGCCATATGGTCACAAGTCCCTGGCACCACCCTGCCGCCCGCCCCTAACGGTTATCAATCATTGGGAAGGGGGCACCTGAGCAGTGCGTTTCAATTATTTGGTGCCATGGCATGGTTGGCCACCCAGCTAAACGGTGAATCACGCGCCGACCATGACCGCCTCATGTGTCTGATTTTTTTGGGGGCCGCCGAAGACGTCGCCGCCCCCGACAATGCCCACGAATGGCGGCACAACCCTGAACTCAATGCCATGACCGCTGAACTCAAACATGAATTAACCTCCCGATGCCTCAAGTACCTACAACACAATCAAAAGGATGGGTTTTCATCCACGCTCATGACCCACACCATCCGCTTGGCCAAGGCCATCGATACCCAAACGCCGCCACCAACCAAGGTGGCCATGGGGTGCCCATTTAATGTACCTGAAAACCCTGGCATCATGACCCTCTTTTTTCCGTACGTGCCCATCCCCAACGCCTCGCTGGTTATCGAAGAATTACCCACTTATCGTCACGTGGCCTACGCCACATTAGCTGAACTCAAACAAACAATTGATACCATCGGGTACAGTCAACTTGACCCCGCCACCCAACATCGGGTGTTAGAAGCTGTTTTTCACCATGTCAAGGCTGGGCTACCCGTCCTATCCCCATCGGCCAGCCAAACCGAACGAAACACCCTCATGGCCCAGTTATTGGGTATGGCCACTTTTTTATCCCATGTGGTCGACACCCAGCGTCCCCTTATGATTCCATCCTACAGCATGTGGCACCCCGTGTCATGGCACCAACTGGGGCTTTGTTTTTTGACCTTGTCTCAAACCGCCTGGCAAGTGGTGGCCAACGCCCCAGAAACCCGATCGGTCTTTGACAACACGCGACTATTTGAATGGGATGAGATGCAATGGGTCTATCAAGTCACCGACCCTGATTGGGTAACAGTCGCCAAAAAATGTCAGACCCATCCGACGCGCCATGGAACCCACCCGTCTCTGTTTAATAGCACCGCTCAGTTTGTTTCCAGGATTAATCAACACACCATCACCCCGGGACATGAGAACTATTGTCGGATGGACCATGGGATATATACCGCCATGAAAACCAAAGGGATAAACGATGACATGATCTTTAAACAATCGTTCAAGCAAACCCAAATCATCATGCCCTGGTTGCGCGACATGATCAGCATTGTAATGTACCGCTTCAATTTTTTGATACCCAACCCCCCCGCCATTAGCACGTTACCGGACTTAACCCGCCTGATAACCGAACGTGCCCCATCGGATTCGGCCGCCATCGTCACCACCCATGCCAACCCACCCCGCCGCTTGCCTGACATGCCCACCTCTCTTTATTTGCATCTCAACATGGCCCACAACACCCAAGCCCTGACCCACCATAATGGGTTTACATGGGCCAGCCGGATGGCCGCTTTATTGGCCTCGCGCACCCTGCAATTGGAACAATTATCTCACCGACTCGCCATAACTGCCGCCATGCGTGACTGGTTGGCTTCACACCCCACCATGGGAGCAGAAGCCAATGCATTGGCCAATCAACTGGCCTGTCAAGCCACCGTACTCACCCAAAAAGGCCCCTTGTCCAGTGCGGGATTGGCCTGGATTGCCAGCACCCTTTGTCAACTCAGTCGACACCCCCGCGCCACCCAACACATCAAGGATATGGCCCCCTCACACCGTCAGACAATTCGTCAAACCTTACTTGACTGGACCACCCATCCCGATCATCTCCAACGCACAGGGATTGTGGCCACCCATTGGATACTGACCTATCAATTTGACCCTCAACCAAGCGATCCTGCCCACTGGTTTTGCGGGTTATTGCGATGGCGACAAGCCCTCAGCCAAGAAAAACCCTTGTATTGTCCCTTGGATGATAGCAATACCAGCATGAGTGAAGAACATACCGAACCCACTGACCTTGCCAATCGACGACAAGCCGTCATCCATACCTGTCAGCGCATCATCTGGCAAGGCTTGGCTCACGTGAATCCCATGGCACCGGAGCATTTGTCAGGGGCATTGGCAAACCGGAACATCACACTACCCCCCCACACCATCTGGCAAGCAACGGCTGCCCATCCATATCTGTGGGGCACCACCGATGCCAACGGCCGTTGGCATGTGGATACCAGCACCGGAATGGTGTACCGTAATGGGGTATCGATTGATCGATTGCCCACCGCCATACTCCATCATCCCGACTACCAAGCCATTCAACCGAGCACCCCCCATGATTGGCAATTGATTGACGGGTGGTTCTGTGGGCAACCCCAAGGGGATCCATCGGCCCTGCGCTATCAATTGGCATTGGTGCCCCATGGTGTGACCTGTACACACACACGTGAACATCTCACCCTGGATGGCGATTCAATTCCCATCGCCACCGGCCACGATCAGGACATCGCCGTGATTAACGGCTGGCTTCATCCCTTCAAGTGTCAATGGAGACGGTACCAAGACCCAGGATCGCCCACTGCATGGCTGGTCGAGTACAACCCCCCCACCAATCGTCTGCCCCTCATCTTGGCGTATGAAACCGAAACCAACCAAATCCAGCATGTGACCCAATGGTTGCCCTATGGCCACACATGGATTCAACGGACCATCATGGCCCGGTATGAACATCGGTTTTTGGGAACTGAGTTACTGAGTCGACGGGGTCAAGATGTGGGGTATTTTCGGGATATCATGATGCCCACCACCCATCAATTGGTGATCAGAGAAGAAACAAAGGGGGTCTTTATTCCATCGTGGATTGGGGCCTGTCAATTACCGGGATGGTTGCATGACCCAAACGGAACGATATGGCAAACCGACGACCAACTTCACTTTCAATCCAATCAATTGAGGATTCAATCCATTCGGCCCGACCATGACCGACTGGCCCAGCACGTTCTAATCCGTCACCAAGACGGTATCGTGTTACCCTTACATGACGCCGCCCATACCCATTTTGGTCGTCAACCGATGTCCCATTTCGAACCTCACAATCACACCCTGTTGCTCGAAACGGAAACCGATTGGCAGTTGCGATTTTTACGACTGGGCATCAAACTCATTAAACCCAAATACCCACTTGATACCCCCGCCTATTGCCCCGAATTGGGGAATGCCCCACTGATCCAAACCGATCATCCCCCCATTTGGCCTGGGTTTGATTCTTATCTGTGTTTGGGCGACCCTTCCACTCTCCCCACCAGCACCATTGAACTAGACAAGGTGCCGTTTAAGGTGATAGTTGCCACCCGACCGCTTACTGACCTGACCAAGTCATATACCGATTGTAAAACCATTTTATATCGCGATAGCCACCCCCCCTCCCCACCCTATGTGGTGGGCCATTTTAACCCTGTCTCGCGTCGGTTTGATTCAGACAGCATCATCGGCCGATTGGTGCTGGCCCACTTGTTTTACCTGAGTGCCACCTTAACCCCCTGTCATTATACCCAGCTTAATGGCTATGAAATGGCGGCCTTATTACTCGCCGCCTGCCAGCCATCCGAACCATTTAGTGAATTAGAAACCGACCGATTACGCGATATGCTCACATACCACAACCCCCATCGAAATGCCTGTGCCATTCGCCTCAAAATTGTCGCCTTGTTAAATCAGAGCCATGCCATGAAAGGATTGACCAGCACCCCCAATAAACCGTCGATACCCTCGCATGAAGACATCAGTCGCTACACAAAATCTCGTTCTCGCATACCCGTGCTGTGCCAACTCAGTCACACGGAGTGGGATCGTATTCCCGCCCCCCCTGCTGCAAAACCTCACCTAGAACCCTACCGCCTCACCCAGGCATTAACGGCATTTATTGCCAAACCGGCCGATACCGTGGCCATCTGGAAAACGAAATCCCAGTCTCTCGTATTGGGCGGGTCCACCCACCCATTAACCGACCCCAATGGTCCCCGGTATCAGCCACTCGATGCCGTACCCATCCATCATGTATGGCTATCATGGTTACATGAGATTCAAACGTCCACACGACCCCGAGACGACCTTCGCACCGGCTTATGGGCCAGTGGGTGCCGTCTGACCACGGCGTCTGATACCACCATGTGGGCCATTTGTATGGCCCTGACCCATTGCAGCGACTGGTCCGATTTAGACCCGTTTCAAGAATTAATCCAACAAAATAGGTCTGTGTGTCATGCGGTCAAGTACCCTAATATTGCCACCACCTTTGACTTTTTGTCTCCCCAAGATCAGAAGATGGTCACAGACGCCTTGAACCATACCGTAGTGGCACCGGTCTGTCATGGGCAACGGGCCATCCATCGACCAAGTGCCCCATTGGACCAGCATCCATTAGACACCGTCAAACAGTGGTACCAACGTTTGAGCCCCAGCCACCAAGACAAAGTGAAAACAAACTGGGATAACATGATCACGCGTGGATACCAGGCCACCCAAATGTGGAAACTGTTAAACACCGTCTGTGACATGGCAATCAAGCATGTCCAATCGCTACAACGTCCCCCTGCATTCACCCCCGCATCCATCGACGTATTACCCGCCATCAACCTCTTAGTGCCCACCTCACTGTCCACAGCACCGATCAACCAGTCCTTGTTATCGCCCGATCAGTACACCACGCCCATTCAGACTGCCCTGGTCAAAGTGGCGGAATCCATCGATGCACCCCCGGACCCATCGGCCAGCATTGCCACCTTGGCTAAGGCCATTCAAACCCATTGTCTGGCGGTATTGCCTGCCTTACTCGACGGGGCCACTGCCACCACCCAACACCACACGGCCCCCTTTCCATTGGCAGAAATGAAACCCGTGCCCACCCATCAAGTATTGGTAACCGAATGGTGTGCCCGATTACGTGAACAATGGTCACAATTAACCCAGATCCAGCCCCCTCCGTTACCACCACTACCTCAGCTGGCCAATGCGTTCAATGAGATTCAACAAACCTGGAAAGAACATGAAGAATCCCTTGTATCGGTACTCGAAGCCGTCTTATGTGACAGCGTCAACAACCCCCAAGGGTGGCGGTTTCAAATGAAACAAACCCATGGTAGTCACCCTTTTATGTTACAACAGGTATACACGGGCCTGTTAAATCCAGATGCACTGGGCATGATCAACCCATTTATTCCATCCGACGCCCATCACACGGTGATCATTCCCATGATTCGGGTATTGGTGGGCATTCAAACCTTGTTGCAGCACACCAATCGGTGTTGCCAGGCCATCAAGCGGCTGGCCCACCTGCGTGATCAAGGGACACCCCACGACTTGTTACTACAAACCGCCCACACAACCTTGTATGACTTATTATCAACTCAACCCAGTCCATCCGACGATGATCACGCCTTATTTGAGTTATACAACAACATGAGGATACGCCCCATTCAGCGGGACATGATTCGATGGTTATTACCCCCCCAAAAAGTGAGCAACCAAATGAGCATGGATGACGAGAAGTCCGTGGTCACCCAAATGAACATGGGTGAAGGAAAATCCTCGGTCATTTTAATGGTCATGCTGTTACAGCTCATCACCCACAAAAAAAAGCCCTTGGTGGTCGTCCCCGCCTCCCTATTAAATGATGTCACCCAATTGATTAAAACCCGCCTCACCCCGCTAACTGGTGTCCACGTACTCAGACTCCCTATTACACGAGAGAACCTGGGCCAGTTGCCCGAGCATACCCAACAAGAAATCAAACGCCAACTGGCCAACCACGACCAAGTGCCTCTGGTGCTATTAATGACCCCCGAAGAAACCTTGGGCTTGCGATTGGGCTTGGAAGAGGCCATCCTGACTCACAACGACGCACTGCGAGCATTTTTAACCGTCATTCATCACCACAGTGACCATCTCATCATTGATGAAGTCGATGAGACACTCAATTTAACCAAAGAACTTAATTTTACGTGGGGCAACCGAACCCCCATCGAAAACAGTGAGGCCAGGGTCGTGGTGCCATTGACCCTGTTTCATCAGTTGGCCATCACCGACGGTGGCATCCGCCACATCCTATCCCCTGAGACAGTGGATCGGGTGTTATCCGAGCAGTTTAAGGTCACCTTACCCACCCCATGGGACCCCAATACCCTGCAACCCATCCAAGGCCTATCTAGCCAGATAGCCGATGCCATCTGGCGATGGCGCAACCCTCAATTGTTTCAGCACGTGGTGTCATTGCGTCCCCAAGTGGAATATGGGTTATGCATTGACAACCCGTATGACGCCCATTTGGCCATTCCCTACGAAGGCAAAGACACCCCCCTCATCGAGGCCATGTTTGAACACACGGATGTCAGAATTGGCCTCAGTATTTTGGCGTATTATCACCAAGGATTGGTGTTTTCACAGTGGATGGCATTGATCCGACTGGCCATTAGCCGTCCCTATGATGCCCACACCTGGTGGGCCCAATGGATAGAGGGCACCGACTGCCCGATTCAACGTTGGGACAGCCTCAATGTCTCGGACATCAACCAAGCCAAAACCTTGCATGCCCTATTGGGTCGGCGCCCAGTGGTGATTCAATCGTATCTCAGTCACATTGCCTTGGCCCACATCACAGAATTTGAAAACAAGTTATCAGCCGATGGCACCACCCTGACCTACCCTAGCCGCACGACACGCATTCTGGGGTTTTCAGGTACCACCACCACGGCATTGCCACATACCGTGGCATTCAAGCCCTTGCCGGCCTTGGCCCAAACCGATGCGTTAAATTTGAGATTATTTGCCGATCCAACCGTCGTCACACTGCGTGAGCAGCCCGTACCCAGCGACAGCATGGCCCTCATTGAGGCCTTCATCAGGGAATGTAACCACGACCCATTGGTCAGCTGTATTTTAGATGCCGGGGCCCTGATTACGGGCCAATCCAACCAAGAGGTGGCCACCGCCTTAAGCCGTGGCATCCGGCGGCCAGCCTTTCATGGGGTGGTGTTTTTTGGCGACAAGGGGGAGGTGTTGTTGATGCGTCCCGACAGTGACCTTGCCGTTCCATTTTGTGACACGGATTGCACGCCTGATCAGATCATCACCTATGTCAATGACATTCGAACCCGTGGCACCGACCGGGTGTTTCCGGCACTTGGTCGGGGGCTGTTAACCGTTGGTGAACGACTGGCCAACGATCGGCTCACCCAAGCGGCCATGCGATTGCGACAATTGGGTCGTGGGCAAACCGTGACGATGTGGGTATCGGATCGGATCAAAGCCGAGATTGAACAATGGTCCGAACAGTCCCCCCTAAGGCCCGTGGATGTCTATGGATGGAGCATGTGGCAATCAGCCTGTCGGGATGGGGACGCCGATGTCCTAAAAGCCATCCGTTACGAAGCCGCCCAAACCAAGTCATGGGTTACCGATCCTACTTTACCACCCAATCCAGACAGCCTGTTATCCAGCAAACAAACCCCATCCACCGGCACACACGGTGGACGCCTTCGGCTGCACCAACAATCCCGTACCCATATTCAAGTACAACAACAAGTACTCGATACCAACACGTTGCAAACAAGGGGGCATCAACCACGTCAAGAACAAGGATGGAAGTATGAAGAGCTAACCAAGAAAGAGTGGGACAAATACATCAAGGTAACCCCGGCCACTAGCATGGGATGGCCACCGGCGTTTAAGCAGGTGTTATGGAGCCCCAACGCACGAGAAGCCAGCCAAGTAAGCAAGGGAAATACCCGTCCCCTGATCCGTCCGATTCAAGAATATGGACTCTGTCGCCGATTCGTCAACGGGAAAGAAGAACCCTGTGTGCTGATCCTGACAGGCAACGAGGCGAGGGGCATCCAACACGCCTTTGAGGGGAAGGCATCGCCCATCCAGTTGTTGCAATGGCACAACCCCGGCGGGGTACCATCTGATGCCCATTCAGAGCGGCGCTCATTGGCCGATCACCAACGATTATGGGTGTTATTATCCATCATGAATGGGGAATGCGGGATTCATACCGATGCGGCCATGACCTGGTTAAAAACCGACACCTTATCAGCGGAGGCACATTGGCACACCATTGTACGGGATATTCTACTCCCGATGACCCCCACCGAACGGACGGCGTTTCAAGCCAAAGTGGAACAAACCCAAGCCGCATTATTCAAACAGGGCTTTACAAATAGTCCCTTACACCGTCAGATTCAACTGACCACTTGACAACCAGCATAAAAAGCTGTATGTTAAAGAATCTCCTTTCTCAATTTATTTCATTCTTTTGGTTATCCCCCATTACCGCTCAATGATGAGTGTTCACTTTGCTTCGGCGTTTTACCATGAAAAGAGGTTCACCCCATGACATTCGAAAAAATCATATCGACACCACTTCAACCCCGATACAGTGGATGCGTTCCCTGTGCCCGTGTGGAAAACCCTACCCAAACCATGGTAACCCACTTGACTCAAATGGATCGACTCGCCCCCACCAATCTCACCTTAACCCCGAGCCAATTAGCTGATCTCACCAAAAAGTTAGAAGGAACCAATGTGACGTACCCGCTAGATGAAACAAAGCAAATCAAGGTGCTAATGGGGGTGGCCAAAGCCAATGCCCGGCGATTGAGGTTACGATATGACCAACCAACGCCACCCCCTACCTCTCTGTTGATACTGAGTACCAACCAACCCATCACACAGCACTTGGGATTAGCCAGTCGATCCATGCTGAGTATCTGGTTGGGAGCCCATACGGTACGTGAGACCCCATCATTACCGCCTATTCCAGCCCCCCCTTATGCACCGTACCATGAGCCAACAGCACCGTATATTCCCCGTTCAGACTCAACTGCTGGTATGAGTACGGACGATGTAACCGCACAATTGAATAGACAGACCGCTCAAACGCAAGCAGAGACCCGCAAGAAAGCATTAGAAAACTTTCACAAGCAAAATCAAATCGTTGAGTTAGAAAAAACCATCAAAGCAAATCAAGCAGCCACTGCATCAAAAAATAGTCAAGATGCTATTGCACAAGAGCAGCAAGAACGTGAAGCGAAATTATTAGCTCACGTCGCGAGGGGCCCGGTAGGCCGTACCCGGTAGGCCGTACCCGGTTGGGTAGGAGATACGCTGGGTTAGCCTACAATCCAGCATATCCCCTACCCAACCGGAGATGGGAAGCCATCTTCTCAGCGGTATCATGTAGGGGCAACCTCAACGTGGCCTGATGGGGTGCCATCCCAATGAATACCCCCCCAGACACCGAACAATGCAGGGAGTGGGTGCCACCATGGCCATCCCGGCATACCCATCCCCACCATCCACGCCCCCCTGATTCGCCCAATGGGTGACCTCCCATTGGGTAACCTGTATACTGGCATCGCATGTGGAAAAAGAGTCGGTTGTATTTAGCCAACGGAAAAGTGGTGTTGTTGGGGTTGACCTTGGTGACCATTTTGGTAGCCAATAGTCCCTTATCAGATTGGTATTGGGCCATGGTTAACTGGCCGATCGGGATTGGGGGTGAGACTCATGCCATCGTCATGCCCTTTTCCAAATGGATCAAAAACGGGGCCATGACCGTGTTTTTCTTTTTGGTGGCGATGGAAATTAAACGTGAATGCGTGGATGGCCAATTAAGCGGTCTCAAAAAAGCCTTGGCCCCAGTGGTGGGGGCATTGGGGGGCATGATCATCCCGGCCCTGGTGTTTTTAGCCCTTAATCGGGGGGGGAATTGGCAAGGATGGGCCATTCCAAGTGCCACAGACATCGCCTTTGCGTTGGCTTGTTTAACGGTCTTAGGCCAACGCATTCACCCGTCCATTTCGGTATTATTGGTATCCATTGCCATCGTAGATGACCTGGGTGCCATTGCGATTGTGGCCTTTGCCTATGGCAGTGCCATCACATGGGAATGGGCCTTGGCTGGGGCCATGCTGGCAAGCGTGGGATGGGGGTTGAACCGATGGACCGCCATCCCATGGGCCTATGGGGCCTTATGCCTGATCAGTTGGGTGGTGTGGTACAAGGCGGGCCTTTCACCCACAATTGCGGGGGTGATCGTGGCCAGTTGGGTACCCTATCATGGCCACCAAGGGCGGTACCACCGCTTAGAAAAAACCTTGTCCAAGTGGTCGTATGGCCTGATTTTACCCCTGTTTGTGGTCACCCACGCTGGTGTCACCTTTCATGGGGCTTTATGGGAAACGGTGGCCACCCCAGAATGCATCGGCGTCATGTTGGGGTTATGTGTGGGCAAACCCTTGGGCATTGTGGGAGGGTTATGGCTGGGACAATGGGGCAAGCTCATCAGCCTGCCACCGGTGGGATGGCGAGGCATCATCGGCATGGGGTGTTTGGGGGGCATTGGCTTTACGATGTCGCTGTTTATCACCCATCTGGCCTATACGGATGCAACCCTCATGGCCCGAGCCCAAGTGGGGGTATTATTAGGATCGATGATCGCGGCCATCATGGGCATAGGGGTATTGCATCACCAATCAGTCACTCACGCCCCACGCAAACACCACTCATAAAAGATAAAAGGGCGTAACCTGAGGAGTACGGCCCATTCTACACCCCACCAGACCCTACAACGGGTTCTTCTGTGGCATCACGCAATGCCACGTTGGCCAGCATGGTCAAGGCATCCCTCCGTTGTTTTTTAGTGGGTCTACTAAACGCACTCTCCGGTAAATAAGGGCTCACCCTCGCGACATCGTTTCCAAGCGAAGCAGGCCGTTTATGTCCACTGAACTGACCCGAAGGGAGAATAGGTCGTGGGCGTTTTAAACGATGGTTACTGGTGATACCCGTCAGGTCACCAGGTTGCATCATCCGAGGAGGGGCCGTGAATACCCCCGAACCTGAAGGAGATGTCACCCCCACCGCTAATACAGACCCAGCGGGCTGAATGGACGATCCCCTTGAAACCTGGTCATGGTTAGAATCTGGTAGCACTTCACGCAATCCAATGCTCACATTGGGAAGCACTGGCAGCATGTGATACACCCCGGCTACCGCTGACGGATGAGATGATAGACGAACTGTATTAGCGAGCATCAAAAAGTCCTTGGTTTGGCGTCCTGAAGAATGTGGCGAAAAGAAGACCATAGCAAATCACACTGGGTCAATGAAATGAAAAAGATGGATATAACCAAATGGAAAGGCACGATGAGCGACAACACAACCCAGCCAGCCACCAACATAAGGGACATAACAGCCCCCCATTGCCCCCTCCCTCAGGCGAACCCGACTGCGTTGGGTGGGTATTTGGGTGGAAACAAGGGAAGGCTCATACCCCCTTGATCATCCCGCCCCACGTTACTCTTTAGACCCTGGGAATCCGGTCCCTCCCTCAGGCAACAGCGTTTGGGTGGGTATTTGGATGGAAACAAGGGAAGCCTCATACCCCCTTGATCATCCCGCCCCACGTTACTCTTTAGACCCTGGGAATCCGGTCCCTCCCTCAGGCAACAGCGTTTGGGTGGAAACAAGGGAAGCCTCATACCCCCTTGATCATCCCGACCCACGTTACTCTTTAGACCCTGGGAATCCGGTCCCTCCCTCAGGCAACAGCGTTTGGGTGGGTATTTGGGTGGAAACAAGGGAAGCCTCATACCCCCTTGATCATCCCGACCCACGTTACTCTTTAGACCCTGGGAATCCGGTCCCTCCCTCAGGCAACAGCGTTTGGGTGGAAACAAGGGAAGGCTCATACCCCCTTGATCATCCCGACCCACGTTACTCTTTAGAACGTGGGAACCCGCCCCTCCCTCAGGCGAACCCGACTGCGTTGGGTGGGTATTTGGGTGGAAACAAGGGAAGGCTCATACCCCCTTGATCATCCCGACCCACGTTACTCTTTAGAACTTGGGAATCCGGTCCCTCCCTCAGGCGAACCCGACTGCGTTGGGTGGGTATTTGGGTGGAAACAAGGGAAGCCTCATACCCCCTTGATCATCCCGCCCCACGTTAC
>Ga0209358_10000599_pt1 | contig 31095 bp, 32 predicted proteins | sample LauGreFa1BDMLBSN_2_FD_187574 | JGI IMG/M metagenome (GOLD analysis project Ga0209358, IMG submission 187574) | Freshwater lake microbial communities from Lake Michigan, USA - Fa13.BD.MLB.SN (SPAdes) (version 2) | ecosystem: Environmental > Aquatic > Freshwater > Lake | place: Lake Michigan, USA... | reverse complement strand
TTAGAAGGAGCAAAAGAAAAATGGGGCAATCATCTTTTTACTACTAGAGATTATAGAGAGCTTTTAAATAGAAAAGATATAGATGCAGTATTGATTTGTACTCCAGACAACTGGCATCAAAAAATTGCAATTGATGCTATGCGCGCTGGCAAACATGTTTACTGTGAAAAACCAATGGTTCAAAAAATAGAACAAGGATGGGGTATCATTAATGCACAAAAGGAAACTGGTAAAGTTTTTCAAGTAGGAAGCCAAATGGCCAGTGCAGTGGGTATTCTAGAAGCAAAAAAGAAATTACAAGAAGGTGCAATTGGTGAGTTAACCATGATACAATCTTTTTGTGACAGATCGGATGCTAGAGGTGCATGGCAGTATTCCATTCCATTAGATGCGTCTCCAGAAACAATTGATTTTAATACTTTTTTAGGAACAGCTCCCAAAGTACCTTTTGATGCAAAAAGATTTTTTAGATGGCGTAATTACAAAGATTATGGAACCGGCGCTGCAGGAGATTTAATTGTACACTTATTAACAGGTATTCATACCATAACAGAAGCGAAGGGACCCAATATGATTTCAAGTATTGCCAATTTAAAGCTTTGGAAAGATGGAAGAGATGCTTATGATATATTTAATGCTGTCATGAATTATCAAGCATCAGATAAGCATGGTGCATTTCATGTGACTACAAGAGTTAACTTGACTGATGGCGAAGGAAAGGGGCCATTTGGTCTAAAACTTATTGGAACAGAAGGTGTGATTGATGTTAATGGGAATGGATTCAAATTAAGAACAATTAAAAGAAGAGCTGTACCAGGGTATGGAGGATATGACTCTTTTGATAGTTTTTCTAATAAACAAAAAGAAGAATTTAAAAAATGGTACAAGTCTGAATACGGAGATGATACAGATGGCGGATATGATCTTGGCAAAGAAATGGCGTTTGATGCGCCTAATGATTACGACGATAGACTAGATCATATGATTGTATTTTTCAACGGCATAAGAACAGGATCTACTATACCTGAAGATGCATCATTTGGATTAAGAGCTGCAGCCCCATCCATAGCTTGTAACTTAAGTGCAGAACAACTAAAGCCAATTCATTGGGATCCTATTGCAATGAAATTAATTTAGTACACACTAAAACAACTCATATTGTACATAAGCAAACTTTGTTCCCTCTGGATTCCAAGAAGGAACATTGATGGTTCCTTGTCCACCATAAAATGGACCCGTTAAGTCTTTGATTTTCTTTGTCTGAAGATCTAATAATCTAATGCGTACTTGTTTGCCGAAAGGGTGCTTTTGTATTTGATCTTCATCATAACTAATGATGGTTGCTACTTTATTATTTGGACTGATATGTGCAAACCAATTCGACTTCTCATCAAAAGTCATTTGTTCTGGATTAGATCCATCACTATTCATTCTCCATATTTGCATATGACCTGTTCTAAAGGAATTGATATAAATATGCTTACCATCGGGGCTATATTCTGGACCATCATCCAAGCCTTCGGAAGTGGTTAATCTTTTTTCTTCTCCCCCATCAGTAGACATTGCATACACATCATAATTACCATTTCTAGCTGCACAATACACCATGGTTTTACCATCTGGTGAAACACCATGCCAATAAGAAGGCGTATTAGGTGTTAACTGCACAGGTTCACCCCCTGTTGCTGCAACTTTATAAATGAATGAACTATGTTCTTTAATGTTGGGTTTGCCAGATGAAATGAATAATTGCTTTCCATCAAAACTAAATCCATGATCATTATTACAATCCTGCACTGATCCTGTATTTAAATAACCCATTCGATCGCCTGTCATAGACATTTTCTCCAACTTTCCATAAGCATTGATTAAAAAATACTGCCCGTCTCTTGACCAATTAGGTGCTTCAAAATGTCTTAGTTCTCTGGTAACCAATTTAGATTGACCGGTACTCAAATCATATACATATAATGAACTAATGACTGATTTTCCTTCTGGAATTTGCGCGTTTACTTCAAAAAAGAAACTACATAATATAAATACCAAGTAAGTATTTTTCATTAGCGATTGTTTTAACAGAGAAATCATTAAGATTGGATATACTCCATTAAATATAAACAAATCTATTGCTACTTATAATAAATATGATAGAAAAAAATAATTTTAGCAAAGAAATGATGAACTTTATTATAGATGAACAGAACAGAGCAATTAGATCAGTTAAAATCAAATCCCCATTGGGATATTGTCATCATTGGAGGAGGAGCAACAGGACTTGGTTCTGCAATTGATGCAGCATCCAGAGGATACAAATGTTTATTAATTGAACAATACGATTTTGCAAAAGGCACTTCAAGTAAATCAACCAAACTACTGCATGGGGGTGTTAGATATTTACAACAAGGTAATATAGGTTTAGTACTTGAGGCGCTAAGAGAAAGGGGAAGATTGTTAAAAAACGCTTCTCATCTTTCCTCTATTCAGCCGTTTATCATACCAATATATAGCTTATGGGAAAAATGGTTTTATGCTATCGGATTAAAAATATATGATTTAATGGCCGGTAAACTTTCTATTGGCAAAACTACATTGCTCAATAAAAAGGAGGTCATCAGAGATATTCCCAATATTCAACAAACTAAAATTAAAGGTGGCGTATTGTATTATGATGGACAATTTGATGATACGGCCTTATGTGTTGACATGGCAGCTACTGCCATAGAATATGGTGCAACTGTATTAAATTATTGTAAAGCAATTGAATTCATAAAGACGAACAAAAAAATAACTGGTTTAAAATTTATTGATAGTATTAATGACGAAACGATTCAAATAAATTCAAAGGCGGTGATTAATGCAACAGGCGTTTTTACAAATGCAATAATGCAATTAGATGATGCCCATTTGCATGACTATGTAACATCTTCGCAAGGAATTCATTTAATGATTGATCCTTATTTTTTTAAAGGACAAAATGCAATGATGATTCCTAAAACATCTGATGGAAGAGTTTTGTTTGCAGTGCCTTGGTATGATAAAGTAATACTTGGAACAACAGATACGCCTATTGAAAAAATTAATATTGAACCAAAACCGCTTGAAGAAGAAATTGATTTTATCATTACGCATTTTAATCAATATTGTTCAACACCTATATCCAAGAAGGATATTTTATCTGTTTATGTAGGATTAAGGCCCCTAATTAAACATGACAATATTCAATCTGCCAAATTATCAAGAGCTCATGCTTTATCAGTTTCTACTTCAGGATTAATTACCATAACCGGTGGCAAATGGACAACCTATAGAAAAATGGCTGAAGATGCAGTAAATAATGCCATTTTTGTTGGAAAATTAATTCACGCAAAATGTGTAACAAAAGATTTAAAAATAGTCAACCCGATTTCCAAACCAAGTATACTCAAGAAAATAGTTTCCGAAAATCCTGAAATGAATCAACTAATACATGAAAATTTTGATTTTATAAAAGCAGAAATTATATATGCTATAAGACATCAAATGGCTATGAACTTAGAAGATGTCTTAGCTAGAAGAATTCGTTTACTTTATTTTAATGCAAAAGTAGCAATACAAGTTGCGCCAGAAGTAGCCAGAATTATGTCAAAAGAGATGAACAAAAATGCCGATTGGACAATAAAAGAAATAAATAGTTTTTCTACTTTGGCAAGTCAATATATTGTTTAAGTAAATCAACTAATACACCGGCTTGTTGCTTACCAGGTTGTCTCCATTTAATTTCTCCATTTTTAAATATCGCTAAAGTTGGAACACTAGACACATTTAACTCTGTGGCTAACTGTTGATTTCTATCTACATCTATTTTTATAATCCTGACTTGCTCGCCCAATTGTTGGTGTACTTTTTCTAAAATAGGTGGCATCATTTTACATGGACCACACCATGTAGCAAAAAAATCTACTAAAACAGGCTTATCTCCTTTAATGATTGATCCAAATGTTTCATTATTTGACATATAAATTATTTTAATTCAGTAAATTCATCAGCTTTAGATTCCTTTACGATACGGCTATTAAAATTATTATTTTTATTGATTGATACTCCACAACTAGCATCATAGCCACATCCAATTTTATATTTAGCACTTACTATAGAATAAATGATAAAAAAACCTCCGGCTAATGCAGGTATATAATCATTTGATTGATACCCAATGATAATCATTGAGCCACCCATCACTAAGCGCAACATTAAAATCCAGTCTATACTTGCTATTATTTTTTTCATGATCAATATTTATACAAAAGTAGTTTTAGTATTTAATTTCTTATGTGACATATATTACAATAAGCAGTATCTTCACATAAGAAATTTCAGAAAATGTTAAGTAAGGAAGAATTAGTTAAATTATTCCCAGATTGGGAAAAGGGCTTATATGATGCAGTTGCTGAGCATGCTGAATTAAGAACTGCTAAAGCAGGATCTATTTTGCTTAAAAAAGGCCAAAATATAAAATCAACCATGTTAGTAGTGGAAGGCACGGTTAAGCTTTTTCAAGAAAACGAAGAAGGTTCAGAGTATTTTATGTACCATTTAAATCCTGGAGAAGCATGTGCAGTGACTTTGGTTTGTAATTACCACTTAGAGCAAAGTCAAGTATTAGCGAAGGCCGTAACAGATATTAGTTATCTAGCTATACCTATTGAATTTATGGATAAATGGCTCAATGAATATAAAAGCTGGCATTATTTTGTAATTCGTACTTACAGAAATAGATACGAAGAACTATTGAAAACGATCCATGAAACTGCCTTTAAAAATATGGACGAGCGACTTGAATTTTATATAAATAGACAAGTTCAACAGTTTGGCAACACCATCAGGCTTACACATCAAGAAATTGCCAATGATTTAAATACCTCAAGAGAGGTTATCAGTAGATTATTAAAAAAAATGGAAAATAATGGGTGGATTGCATTAAGCAGAAACTCATTTGATTGGATTAAAAAATAATTTTTGAATGTGATAAATATCACCATTCTAAAATAATATTTGCAAGAAATTTGCATTAGTAAAAAGAAAAACTATGCAAAATGTAATTGAAAAAATCAAAGCAAATCAAGGAACTCTATTAGACGTTAGAAGTAAAATGGAATATGATTCGGATCATATTCATGGAGCAGTTAATATACCTTTAGATACCCTAGAAACTAAAATAAAAGAGATTCAAGAGCTGCCAAAGCCATTAATTGTATACTGTATGAGTGGAGGAAGAAGTGGAATTGCAACTAATCTTTTACAGCAAAATGGCATTACTGAAACTTATAACGGAGGCGGCATCTTTACTTTAAATAATATCATAAATAATAATTAATATGTTGGGATTTTTTAAAAAATTATTTGGTTCTAGTGCGAATTTTAAAGCATTGAAAGAGAATGGTGCAATTATAATTGATGTTAGATCACCTCAGGAATACGATCATGGTCATATTCAAGGTTCTAAAAATATTCCATTGGATAAAATTCAAAGAGAACTTAAGTCAATAAAAAATATGAATAAGCCAATCATTACTGTTTGTAGAAGTGGCTCAAGAAGCGGTATGGCAAAGAGAATAATTCAAAGTGCAGGAATTGAAGTATACAACGGAGGGCCCTGGAATGTTTTAATTGAAAAAATTAAATAAAATGATTTTATGACAAATTGGTTAATTAAAAACAAGTTAGGTCTAATTGGTTTATTAGTGGGTGCGATTGCTGGTTTCTTATATTGGAACTATGTAGGCTGTGCAAGTGGCACATGTATGATTACCTCCAAGCCAATCAATAGCACTTTATATGGAAGCCTTATGGGTTATTTATTATTCAACATTTTCAAAAAAGAAGAACAATTATAACTAATCTATGGCCCTGTTCAAAAAGTGAACAAGCGGTGTAATTATTTTAAAGTCTCTTACGATATTTTTTACCAAAGCTTTATCTGTTAATTCGGCATCTTTCATTGGACGAGTTACGATAAAGCTTTTTAATTTCAGGTATTCTAATGCTGGATGATCCATTTCAAAACCTTTAGGAGGACGAACCAATTTCAAACTATTATCCAAATCTCCAAAAGTTGTTTTAAAAGCAGACTTTTTTATAATTGTTCCAAACTCTTTAAAACAATAATCTATTTCTTGTCTTACCTTATTCAAATCAGGAGCCATCGGCATCCATAAGCCACCTCCTACAAAATTTGCACCAGGCTCTAAGTGAAAATAGTATCCTGCTGTTTGAACCTTCTTTGCCCCCTTGCTAAAACTTGCTCCAAAATTAGTTTTATAAGGATCTTTGTTTTTACTAAATCTTACATCTCTATTTAACCTAAAGATGCATTGTTTAGGCTGAAGCTCTATTAAGGTTGGATCAAAAACTTGTATTTCATTTAAAACATTTGTTACAAGGCTTAAAAAATCAGTTTTAGCCAATTCATAATGTTGTCTATTCTTATCAAACCACTCCTTATTGTTATTCTTTTTCAAAGATTTCAAAAATTGTATTGTACTGGATTGTAACATGCTAATTATTGATGATTATTAATTATATTTATACCTCAAATATAACTCATATGGGATTTCATATCAACGAAAAGAAAGCTGCAAAAAACACAGCGAATAACACCAAATCAACTGTACAAGGTGGAAGTTCAAAATTTATTGCAAAGGCAAATACTAAATCAACTGGGGCAAATAAGAAACCCATCAAAACAGGCGGGTCAAGAGGAAGTTGATTGTACATCTTTAGAACAATTCCACAAAAAAGCCACTCATATATGAGTGGCTTTTTTAGTATCATCAGCAAGTCAATTACTTTCTTGCAATTTTAAAAGACTTTAAGGCACTATTATCAGCCTTGGATTTAGAAGTTACTGTTACAGTGGTAGTACATAGTACTCCTGAAACAAGATTATCAATAGATACCGTATTTTTTGCAGTATTACTCGCAACACTACTAGAAGATACTGTACTTCCGTCACTATCTTTCGTGGTTTTTACATCAATGGTTACACCAGAACTGGGAAGTGTAGAAGAAATATTCACAGCAATTGATTGAGATGCACCCAATGAGGCAAAAATAGCAGTTCCTGGATCTGGATCAATGGAAAATGCAATAGTAGCTTCTGGCGTAGGTGCAGGTGGTGTAGGTGCAGGACTATCACCAGACTTACTACAAGCCATCAAAACAACAGATGCAAATACAAAAGAAATAAGGCCTTTTTTCATATTATGATTTTTAATCATTTTTCAAATGTAGCATAAAATGGCAATTCATGCATTATTTTAGCTAGTTTTTTATAAAATCGTCGACAAAATTCTTAAGCTTTCTTTAAATTAATTTTTTCTGGAGTTATTGGTAAATCACGAAGTCTTTTACCGGTTGCATTATACACTGCATTGGCAACAGCAGCCGAAAAGCCAATTAAAGCGATTTCACCTAAACCTTTTGCTCCAATAGAATTCACATTGTAATCAGGCTTATCTACAAACCAAACATCAATAGGGGGAATCATACTATGAAGCGGTACTTGATAAGTACCAAAGCTTGAATTGATAATTTGACCAGTAGTATGATCTATTTGAACCTGCTCTGTCAATGCCATTCCAATACCACCTACCACTCCACCAAGCATTTGACTTCTTGCTGTTTTTGGACTAATTACTTTCCCATTATCTCCGGTTGTTACTACTTTTAAAAGTTTCACCTTCCCTGTTTTTGTATCTACTCCTAATTTTACAAAATGTGCAGAAAAAGAATTACTAGTATACTTCATCTGTGAAGGGTTATTACCATTAGAAGTAATCGTAATATCAATAACTTCTTTATTAGATAATTTCATTAAATCTGTCACACTAATTTTTACAGAAGCATCAGTTGTTAAATAGATATATTCATTTTTAACTTCCATTTCTGTAATTAACTTGTTGGCAAATAATGGTGCAAACTGAATTGCCAACTCTTTTAAATTTTGTTGTAAAGTTTTACAAGCCATATCTACTGCAGAACCAACAGTTGATGTAGTTCCAGAGCCCCCCTGTGAAGGACCAGCTGGAAAATCAGAATCTCCTAATTTAAATTTGATTTTATCCAATGGCATTTGCATAGATGTTGAAGCAATCTTAGTCATTGAAGTAGTTGTTCCTGGACCCATATCACTTACGGCACATTCTAAAACCAATCTGCCATCTTTGCTAAATACTGCTCTCACAGAGGCAGTTCCTTTTCCTGCACCAAATACCCCAACTGCCATTCCATAACCAATATGCATTCCATTCTCTTTCAAGGTACCTGGTTTAGTCGGTCTATTTTTCCATCCAATTTTTTCTTTACCATACGCATAACAATCTTTTAAATTGATAGCAGAAAATGGCATTTTATTTTCTGGATTGATATCGGTGAAATTTTTAATTCTCAAATCAATTGGATCCATATTCAATTGATAAGATAGCTCGTCAATAGCAGACTCTAAAGCAAAACATCCAGATGCTTCACCTGGTCCTCTCATCCAAATTGGCGTACTTAAATCTAAAGGCAATACATTGTATTTTGTATCAACGTTATCTACAGCATATAAAAATCTAGAAACATTCACAATGCCTTCTCTAAAATCCTCATACTTTGAGGTATTGCTAATGGCTTCGTGTGTTATGCCAATGAATTTACCAGATGCATCAGCCCCAATACCTATTTTTTGCCAAGATTGCGGTCTATAACCAGCCAAATTAAACATTTGATGTCTAGTTAAAACAATTTTAACTGGACGATTCAATTTCTTGGAAGCTATACATGCAGCAGGAACATTGGCCCAACTTCTTAAACCACTTCCAAAACCACCTCCTACATTTTCAGCAATAACTCTTACGTTTTTTTCTTGTAAACCAAAAGTTCTAGCAACTGTACTCTGTGTGCTTTTAGGCCCTTGAGTTTTATCATATAAAGTGATCTTGTCTTCTCCTTCCCAATATGCAATGGTTGCATGCATTTCCATAGGTAAATGTACTTCGATGGGAATATTATATTCTGCTTCAATAAATTTACTAGCAGTAGCAAACGCTTTTTCCTGACCTCTTTTATAAGTCACTGCAGGTTTTAGTTTTGTTGGATCTTTTCTTAAAACATCAAAATTAGTTTCATGTTCTTCTTTATCATAAACAGTTTTAACCAATCTTATTGCAGCATTGGCGTTTTCAAAACTATCTGCTACAATCAGAGCAATGGGTTGTCCAAAGAAACGAACCTTGTTGTCATATAAAACCTTATGCCCTCTCCATTCATTTACATTTTTTGGTCTTTCAGAAGCATTTGGATTATATCCAGGAACTGCAGGGCAATTAGCATAATAAATTACATCTAAAACTCCTGGCGCAGCAATCGCTTTTGAAATATCTAACTCTTTAATGGTGCCTTTTGCAATATTGCTTGTCACAAAAACGCCATACGCTAAATTAGGAAGTTGATATTCAGCAGTATACTTAGCCTTGCCGTTTGTTTTATCTGCCCCATCTACTCTTTCGTCTTGTAAAATGGTCGTCTTAATATTATTATACATGATGATAGATTAAAATTGATTTAAATTTTTGTTCCAGATTTTGCAACTTCTTCAATAGCGTCTACAATATTTTGGTAAGCGCCACATCTGCATATATTGGTATCCATATATGATTTAATCATATCTCTATTTTTTGTTTGGCCTTCTCTAACACATGCTACTGCAGACATTATCTGACCTGAAGTGCAATACCCACATTGAAATGCATCATGTTTTAAAAATGCTTTTTGCATTGGATGTAAATCATCCCCTTTTGATAATCCTTCTATAGTGGTAATTTGATTATTTTGATGATTTAAAGCCAATTGCATACAAGACTTAGTTCTTTTACCATTTATATGAATAGTACAAGCGCCACATTGACCCATCTCACAACCTTTCTTGGTGCCAGTATATCCAATTTGTTCTCTTAATAAATTAAGCAAAGTGGTTCTTGCATCAATCTCCAAATCAAATACTTTACCATTAATACTTAGATGTAATTTTTCTTTTGGAATAGGTGCAGGAATGATTGTTTCTGCGGCAACTGCATTCACCAAAATAGAAGGTGTTAAATACAATGCAGCCAAAGAAGCGGTCTTTTTTAAAAAGCCTCTTCTAGCATCTGAAAAATGGCAAGGATTCATATACGTCGATTTGACGTAAGTTACTAAATTTTGAACTTATACCCCACACCTCTTATTGAAATAAAGAATTCAGGATTTTTAGAGTCTTTTTCAAAATACTTCCTAAAAGCAGTGATAAAATTATCAATCGTACGGGTATTTGGAAAAACCTGATAGCCCCATACTGTTTGTAAGATTTTCTCTCTAGAAACTACGGTATTTTTGTTTTCTATTAACAAACGTAAAAGCAAAGCTTCGGTTTTGGTTAATTGAATACTGGCGCCATCCGCTAAAATCACTTCCAAGGATTCAAAATTTATTTTATGTCCTGCAAATTCAAATGAAGCCAAAGCCTCCGAAGCACTGTTATTTGGAATAGCTTTCTGAATTAACTTGGCAACTCTTAAAAGGAGCTCTTCCAAATTAAATGGCTTATTCAGATAATCATCCGCTCCTAACTTAAGTCCCTGTACTCTATTGAAACTTGAATTTTTAGCGCTTAATACCAAAATGGGTGTTTGATTATTGTTTAATCTTAACTTTTCAATAATCGTAAATCCATCTACACTAGGCAACATAATATCCAAAATAATCAAATCAAAAACTGCATTTTGAAGCGTATCCAATGCCTTCTTTCCGTCCATTGCAGAACTCACTTCATAGCCTTCTAACTCTAAATTCAGCTTTAGTGCTTCATGAAGATGCTCTTCATCCTCCACCAATAATATTTGATACTTTCTTTCACTCATAAATACTCAACGAAGTTAGCGTTTCTGTATAATTTTTAATCTTAAATATCATTTATATCCGTAAAATTAAACAAGAAAAATATTGGCCAATTTAAATGTCATGATAGTGTCATTTTATCTAATTATTGCTCTATAAATATCCGTTAAATCAAGGCTAAGAAACGATCTATTGTGACCTTTGTGCCTCAATGAAAAAAAGGGCTTTCTATATAATTTGGGCATGTATTATTTTGATCAATTTCAATAGTAAAGCACAGATGAATTTTAGTAAAGATAGTCTTGGTCTATATAGTGATACTGTTTTTGTGACTGCTAATAAATCAGAAAGACAAGTAAAAAATATTTCTGTGCCAATTAGTATGATTACTGGTAAAAGTATTGTTCAAGCTGGGAATACAAGGTTGGCAGATGTATTGAGAGAACAAAATGGCATTACAATGACTTCTGGTTTTGGCGCAGGTGTGCAGTTACAAGGATTGAATCCGGATTATACCATCATATTAATAGATGGAGAACCACTGATCGGAAGGACTGCGGGCGTATTGGATTTAAATAGAATTGCAGTAGGTAATATTAAAAAAATTGAAATAGTAAAAGGCCCCTCTTCAAGTTTATATGGAAGTGAAGCAATGGCCGGTGTAATCAACATTATTACAGACAAGAAAAATACAGATGCCTTATCAGCAAATATTAGATATGGTAGTTATAATACAAAAGATGGGAATATTAGTATTTCAAAGAGAGTAAACAAGCTACATGCTCAAACATTTTACAACTATTATAGTACAGATGGATTTAGTGTAAGACCTAATAGTAACAATAGATTCATCACTCCAATTGCTAGAACAACCTTCACACAAAATATACAATATAAGTTTACGGATAAGACAAGTATTGATGGAAGCGTAAGATATAATACTGAGAATATCAAAAGCATTATTGCTGTAGCGAACAATGGCACAACCATTTATTCGAATGGCAATGAGAATAATAATGACTTAAACGGATCTATTGTTGTCAATCATAAATTTAGTGATAAAATAAAAACAAAACTAAACACTTACTATACACAATTCAAATCAAAGCAAGATCTTCTAACGGTTTCAGGAAATCCTTATAATGATTTATTTCAACAAAATTTTAAAAGAGTAGAAGATCAAACCGAGTGGAAGATTAATGCATCTTTAAATAGTATTATAGGATTTGGTTGGATCACAGAAAATGTGAACAGTTCTAGGTATGATAATATAGATAGTGCGAAAACCAATAATATTCAATACGCATTTAATCAATGGGAATGGAATAATGGAAAAAAATGGGTGGCCAACGCAGGATTTAGATATGATAAAAATCAAAATTTCGCATCTGCTTTTAGTCCTAAGTTTTCTTTAATGTATAAAGTAAACACACAACTTAGATTCAAGTTAAGTGCTGGGAGAGGATTTAAGGCACCTGATTTTAGACAATTGTACTTGAATTTCACCAATGCAGCAGCCGGTAGTTATAGTGTATTTGGTGCAGTGGAAGCACAAAAAGTAATCAATAGATTAATGGATTTAGGTCAGATTGGCAATCTATTTAGCAACTTTTATCAATTAAAGAAACTAGAACCAGAATATGCAACTGGTATCCATGTATCAGCTGAGTGGGAGCCTAATCAAAGCAATGAAATTCAAGTTCAATTTTTTAGAAACGATATAAATAATTTGATTGACGTACAACAGGTGGGCAATTACATTAGTGGAAGTCAAATTTATAGTTACTTAAATATCAAAAACGCTTTCACTACAGGATTTGAGATTGAAACAAAGCAAAAATTTGCAAAAGGATGGACTAGTGCTATTGGATATCAATTTTTAATTACTGGAGACAAAGATCAAATTGCAAGTATTAAAAGCGGAACAGTATATACAAAAAATGATAATGGTACAAGTAGATTACTTAAGTTAAGCGATTATGTTGGCTTGCCAAATACCAGTAAGCACAGATTACAAGCAAAATTAAATTACGAAAATACGAAAGGCTTTTATGCAAATATAAGAGCCATCTATAGAAGTAAATGGGCTGTAGCCAATACAAATGGCAATGAAGTATTTGATGAGGGAGATCAGTTTGGTGCTGGCTATATTACTTTAAACTACTCTATGGGTAAACCCTTGAAAAAAGGTTGGGCCATTCAAGCTGGTATAGATAATATCAATAACTATATGGATGGATTGAACCTGCCCAACTTAGCAGGTAGAACCTTTTATATAACATTAAAATATTCAACACAAAAATAAAAAATAACAAAATGAAAAAAGCAATCTGGAAAAGTTTAGTGGTAGTAATGACAAGCGTTTTTTTATTCTCCTGTTCTAAATCAACTACAACAGTTGTAGCACCTTTATCAGCAACAACAGTGAAAGATTTACCAGCAGATACTATTATTGGAATAACACCTCAGGGACAACCTTTTGGCACAGGTAAATTTACCTTTTATAGTCTAGAAAAAAATACGATTATTGCTAATTCAGATAGTGCAACTACTAAATGGGACCTAGCATTTAACGGTACCAAAATTTTAACCAATAGTGGAAATAGTGGTAGTGGATTAGGTGGTGCATTTATTCAAATTGGTTTATTTGAAGAATTAAAAACAATATCTAGTGATTCTGTCTTCAAAACTGATAATGGTCCATCAAGCTATGCTGTAACTTTTGGAAGTGGTAGAGGTTGGTATACATACGACCCAATTAAAAACTTAGTTACGCCATTAGCAGGTAGAGTTCTAGTTATTAGAACAGCGAGTGGAAAATATGCAAAAGTAGAAATTATTGCATACTACAAAGGTGGTGCAACATTAGCAGCAACTGCACCAGATGCTGAAAAAATTTCTAAACAACGATACTATACTTTTAGATATATTTTCCAACCAAATGGAACTCGAAATTTCTAAAGTATTATCCTTCCCCTAAAACAAAAAGGTCTCGATAAATCGGGACCTTTTTGTTTATCTATAAATGATCTTGTACAAATTCATCACAATACACTTTAATCAAATTTCTTACTCTTAAAAATTCAGCATGTATCTCATCGTCTGTTCCATTTAATTTGGATGGATCTGGAAAATTATAATGAAACTTTTCTGCGTTGGATGGAAAATATGGACACACTTCTTTTGCATGATCACAAACAGTGATGACATAATCAAAATCAATATCTTTATATTCAAGCACGTTATTAGAAGTATGATGACTTATGTCAATATGATCTTCTTTCATAATTGCAATAGCCTTGGGATTAACCCCATGTGTTTCCACTCCAGCACTATACACATTGGCATGATCACCATAAAAATGTTTCAAATACCCATGTGCTATTTGACTTCTACAGCTATTTCCAGTGCATAAAACCAAAATATTCTTCATCAATAAAATAATTTAAATCTTTGTAATTCAATTTAGTTTAACAACAACCTCCACCTGGCACACAAACTTTTTTATCAGTCAATGGCTTTTGAGCAAACACAGTTACAGAAAAAATACCCGTTGAGCCACTATTGAATTTATTAATTTCTTCTGCAGATAAATAATTGACTAAGATATCATTGGGAATAATGATCGGTTTTTCTTTTTGTATAGTTATATTTTCAAAGCCATTGGCATGAATAAGTTCTAAGTATACTTCTTTTTGAATGGCACCAGATACACAACCAGCATACATTTCAGCATCTTTTCTTAAACCTTCAGGCAAAGCACCAACAAGAACAACATCTGATATACTAAAATGACCTCCGGGTTTTAAAACTCTATATATATCCTTTATTACAGCATCTTTATTGGGCACTAAATTTAATACGCAGTTACTTACAATTACATCTGCGCTATTTGCTGTAATGGGCATATTTTCAATATCGCCTTGTCTAAACTCTACATTATTAAATCCTCTTACTTCTGCGTTGGCTCTTGCCTTATCAATCATTGCAGGCGTAAAATCTACACCAATTACTTTACCAGTCTCTCCTGTTTCATGTCTTGCTATAAAACAATCATTCCCCGCACCACTTCCTAAATCAACCACCACATCACCTTTTTTAATTTTTGCAAATTGAGTAGGCAATCCACAACCTAATCCTAAATCTGCATCAGCATTATACCCTTCTAAACTGGTATAATCATCAGACATAATATTATAAACTTCTGTAGAACAACCTCCTGCGCCGCAACAAGATGACATATTGGTTTCCTTGTCTTGTAAAGCAATTTCACTATATTTTTTTCTTACAATTTCTTTTAATTGTTCTTCGGTTTGCATAAAATTTATTTTTGATTAACAACATTTTTGAGCGTCTACTATGTATGAATCAAATAGCTGCTTCAATATATAATTAGCTTTATTCCACTCTTCTTGGTCGATACAATAACATACTGAGGCACCATCAATATCTCCTTTAATCAATCCAGCTTCTTTCAACTCTTTTAAATGCTGTGATACCGTGCTCTGAGCTATAGGCAGTTCCTCAACAATATCTCCACAAACACAGGTTTGTTTGTTCAAAAGCACATCTAAAATTGCAATTCTAGCAGGATGCGATAAGGCTTTGGCGTATTTAGCAATCAAAACTTGCTTTTCTCCGTATTCATTTATTTTACTTGCTCCCATATTAATCGCAATATTACGATAATTAAATGACTTAGAATGAGACTTTTCATAAAATATTCAGTTTTGTCGGTTAGAAAGATATAACTACCTGATTTTTAAGCATATTTTTATAACTTGCTCACATCAAACCATACAATATGAAGAAAAAGAACATTATTAGCTTATCTATTGCCTTTGCATTTATTGTACTAGGAACTACCGGAATACTGTTATATATCAAACAAAAACCACATTTTGTAGAAATAACCCATACCATATTTGGACTAATTTTCTTTGGTTTTGCTATTTTCCATATAGTGAATAACTGGGGTTCTTTAAAAAATTATTCAAAAGACAAGACAACAGGTTCTTTCAAAAAAGAACTTATCGTTGCGAGTACCATAGGTTTAATCGTTTTAACGCTTGCTTTAACTGAGGTATTAGAACCAATTGCTGAATTTGGAAGAATTTTTGCACCCAAAAAAGGACCAAGACCTGATGCAGGAATTAGTTTCCTAGAAAAAACAACTTTAGATTCTACCAATGGACAAGCTGCAACATTTATCTTACAAAAAACTAAAGAAAACGAAGCTGCTAATTTAAGTATTGAAGTTGCGGATAGTACCGGTAAAGTAATTGAAACACTTTATGCTGCTGATAAAGATGCAAAAGGTCCTGGTGCTAATTTAATTTTATCTACAAAAATTTCTACTGCAACTCCATTTACTTTATTGGTAACTGCAACCACTATTACAAAAACAGAAGAAGAGGAAGAAGAAGGTAAGCCTGGTATTGAAACAAAAACTCAGGAAAGTTTTAAAATACAAACCCTTGCGCCTGGAGTACAATTATTAAATTTAGCAGATTCTAAATTATTGAAAAGAGGGATTATTGAAATAAAATAATCTTACATAAAAAACAAAAAAGCCTCTTCAAGTTTGAAGAGGCTTTTTTTATCGAGCTTTTCGCATAGTTGAATGGTTTCTCTTATTGCCTGATCTAACTAATTTTGGAGCATAATTTGGGGTTTCTCCAAATTCTTCAGGTACAGTTCCTTTTAATACAGGCGCACCCAGCAGGTCTTCAATTTGTGCAAACTTTGATTGCTCTTTTTGCCCAACTAAAGTAAAGGCAGTTCCTGAACTAGCTGCCCTAGCTGTTCTACCAATTCTATGAATGTAATCTTCTCCATCGTTGGGTACATCATAATTAATGACTAAATCAATATCATCAATATCAATACCTCTACTTAAAATATCTGTAGCAACAATAATGGAGATTTTTTCATTTCTAAAATCTTGTAACGCTTGTTCTCTTTCTTTTTGTTCTAAATCGGAATGCACTTCTGCAACAGAAAGCTTTGCATGTTTTAAATCTGCAGTTAACTTTTTTACGTTTTGTTTTTTAGAGCAGAAGACAATCACTTTCTTGTATCTTTTTGAACCAAGCATATCTTTTATGATAGCATCTTTCTGCGTATCATACACCACAAATGCTTTTTGGGTGATATTTTCAGAAGCTTTTGAAATTGCAATATTAATTTCTACAGGATTTACCAATAAATTTCTAGCTAATGCCCTCATTTTTGTAGGCATAGTTGCAGAAAACAATAAATTCTGTCTTTGTTTAGGCAAGTAGGTAATGATCTTATTGATGTCATCATTAAAACCCATATCTAGCATTCGATCAGCTTCATCTAAGACTAAGTACTTTAAGCCATTAAGTTTTACATAACCCATATTTAAATGAGCGATCATTCTACCTGGTGTACATACCACTATATCTACTCCGCTGGTTAAAGCTTTTTTCTCTATAGTAAACGAATTCCCATCTCCACCTCCATAAACTGCAATTGCACTAACATCCGTAAAATAAGATAGTCCTTCAATACTTTCTGCGATTTGAATAGCCAATTCTCTGGTTGGCACAATAATCATCGCATTAATATCAGATGCCTGGTGAGGTGATGTAATTAATCTATGCAAAAGTGGTAACAAAAAAGCAGCTGTTTTACCTGTTCCAGTTTGCGCTGCTGCAATAATATCTTTTCCTTCTAAAATGGGCACCATCACTTGTTCTTGAACAGGTGTGGCATTTTCATAACCCATTGAATCAATCCCATCCAGAATTCTTGGATCTAATCCTAAATCAATAAACTTCAAAATACACTGTTTTTAATAATAGCTACAAAGGTACAACTAAAAAGCCCGATAGCATATTAACTTTCGGGCTTTATGAATTAGTAAAATAAAATATTTAGAATATATATTTTGTGCTTAAGAAATTAGAATGATGAGATGATACAATATCATTGATAATTTCTTTGTTATCATCTGTTAATTTAGCAGCTACTAAAGATCTGATAGAAAAAGATCTTAAAGCGTCCACTACAGACAAAGTGCCCTCCGCACTGTCTTTACGACCAGTGAATGGGAAAGTATCGGGACCTCTTTGACACTGACTATTGATATTCACTCTGCTCACTTGATTTACCAATGGATCAATTAAACTAGCTAATTCTTCTTTATTCTTAGAGAACAAGCTTACTTGTTGGCCATGGGTTGAATCAATTACATATTGAATAGGCTCTTCAATATCATCAAATGGAATCACAGGTATAATTGGACCAAACTGCTCTTCGCTGTATACTTTCATTTTATTATTCACGGGATATAGTACTGCTGGATAAAAGAATGATTCTTTAATAGTACCACCGTGTTCGTTCATTACTTTAGCACCATGCTTCTTTGCATCTTCAATTAAATCATTTAAATAAGCAGGCTTGCCTGGTTCTGGAAGTGGGGTTAATGTTACACCCTTCTCCCAAGGTAAACCAAATTGCAATTTACCCACTGCTTCATTCAATAAGCTAATGAATTGATCAGCAATAGATTTATGAACATACACAATCTTTAAAGCGGTACATCTTTGACCATTGAAAGATAATGAACCCAATACCGTTTCCTGAACCGCTAATTTGATATCAGCGTCTTTGGTAATGATTGCAGCATTTTTTGCATCTAAACCTAAGATGGCTCTTAATCTATTTACTTTAGGGTGTAATTTTTTCAATTGGTTGGCTACTTTACTAGAACCAATCAAAGTAAGTACATTGATTTTGCCAGATTCCATCAAAGCTGGGACAATGGCATTACCTCTACCATAAATAGTATTTACAACTCCTTTAGGAAAACAAGACTTAAATGCTTCTAATAAAGGATAGTGTAATAAAGTACCATGTTTTGGAGGTTTGAATAACAAAGTATTCCCCATGATGATCGCTGGGATCAAAGTAGTAAAGGTTTCATTTAAAGGATAATTGAATGGCCCCATACACAACACTACGCCCAATGGCGATCTTCTGATTTGTGCAGCAATACCCTGTTCAATAGTGAATCTTGAAGAATCTCTATCCACATCTTTCAATGCGTCAATCGTTGCATAGATATATTCAACTGTTCTATCAAACTCTTTCTCAGAATCAGCATAGGTCTTCCCAATCTCCCACATAATTAATTTAACTACAATGTCTTTTTGTGCTAACATTTTTTTGACGAATAGTTCTACACAGCCTATTCTTTGAGCGACACTCATAGTAGGCCATTCTCCTCTACCTTCATTATAAGCAGCACAAGCAGCATCTAATGCTATCATTGCTTCCTTCTCTGTGCAAATTGGATATGAGCCAATTTTCACTCTTTCAATGCCATTCGCAGTTTGAATACAGATAGGCGAGAACACTTCATGCGTAGCTCCCTTCCATTCAATCATTTGACCATCAGACAAATAGCTTGTTTGATGAATCAACTCATTTAATGCATACTCGGAAGGAATAGCTTCTTTAGTAGTGATTAAATGATCTAGTTTATCTTGAAATGACATAGTCTACATTTTTGATTTATAGTAAGTTACAAAATATTTAATACCTTAACTTTATAAGTAATAACATAATTAAGCTAAAATTGTTCAAATGACACAGGAATTAAGCACTTGTTTATGGTTTGATAAAAAAGCAAAAGAAGCATTTCAATTTTATAAAGATGTTTTTGGAGATGTAGAATTACTATCCGAAAATCCAATGGCTGTTGTATATAAAATTTATGGAAGAAGGTTTATGAACTTTAATGGCGGCCCGGAATATTCAATTAATCCTTCTATTTCATTTTTTATTAGTGCAGCAAATCAAGAAGAGATTGAAGTATTTTGGAATAAACTTAGCAACGGTGGTAATATAATGATGCCTTTAAATAAATATCCTTGGAGCGAACAATATGGATGGTGTGCAGATCAATATGGAGTGAACTGGCAATTGATGCTTGGCCATGAAAGTAGTTGTAAAATAATGCCACACATGATGTTTGTAGGACAAAATGCTGGTAAAACCGAAGAGGCAATTCACTTCTATGCAAATATTTTTGACAAAAATAAAATTGTAGCTATTAGTAGATACGAAGAAGGAGAACCAGACCAAACCGGATTCATAAAATATTCCCAATTTGAATTACAGGGATTACCTTTTGGCGCTATGGATAGTTCAGCAAATCATCAATTTAATTTTAATGAAGCAGTTTCATTTGTCATAACTGTAGATACACAAGATGAAATAGATCACTATTGGAATAAATTATTAGAAGGTGGCAAAGCTGGTAAATGTGGTTGGATAAAAGATAAGTATGGAATCAGCTGGCAAGTAGTTCCTTCTATCTTAGGGAAAATGATGACCAATCCAGAAACCGCACCTAAAGCAACTTATGCTTTTTTACAAATGTCAAAATTCATCATTGCAGACTTAGAAGCTGCTGTAAAATAAAAATTATGAAAAAGAAAATCATTTACTTTTTTATGTTCTTGGTTTTATTATCTGAAAAGACAATTGCCCAAGTTGAAAATATTGCACCAGCTATTCAACAAATATTTAAGGAAGAAAAATTAGTAGGTTTATCCGTTGCAGTAGTAAAAGATAATAAAATTATTTATACCAATTCATTTGGCACAAGCAATTTAGAAAAAGGTACACCACTAAATAATAATAATATTTTCAGAATTGCATCTATCTCTAAATCTTTCTCTGCAACATCCATTATGCAATTAATTGAAGCAGGTAAATTAGATTTAGATGAAGATGTAAGTAATTTAGTAGGATTCCCTATTCGTCATCCAAAATATCCAGAAACTATCATCACGCTTAGATTGCTCATGTCGCATCAATCATCTATTAATGATAGCGAAGGTTATTTTAGTTTAGATAATATTAACCCAGCTAAAAATCCGAATTGGCAAAAATGTTACAATGATTACGAGCCTGGGAAAGGCTACCAATATTGTAATTTAAATTACAATATGATTGGCACTATTGTTGAAAGAACTTCTGGGGAGCGATTTGACCAATATGTAAAACATCATATTTTAGATCCATTAAAATTATATGGAGGATACTGTGTTGACTCTTTAGATAAAACAAGGTTTGCAAATATATATGAGTATAATGCAGACTCTGCAAAATTTATCATTTCTCCCAATGCATATGCACCTAGAAGTGAAGAGATTGCTAATTATACCATGGGATATACAACACCAATATTTTCTCCTACTGGTGGCATGAAAATCTCTGCAACAGATTTAGCAAAATACATGTCCATGCATATGAATTATGGCATATATAAAGATGGTAGAATCATTACCAGAAAAAGTGCCAAATTAATGCAAACCCCTTTTTCAAATGTAGAACAATATGGTTTTGCTTTAGAAAATACCACTAGTATGGTTGATGGAGTTAGGTTAGTTGGGCACACAGGATCTGCTTATGGCTTGTTCAGTGCAATGTTTTTTGATCCCAAGAAAAAATATGGCATTGTAGTAATAAGTAATGGCTGTCATCCAGCCTATAAAGGAGATTATAATAATGTCATTAAAAAAGCAGTGAATGTGTTATATGAAAATCTCATTGCACATTAACTGCTTTTAAAATATTTGTAGAATTACTCTTTTATAAGTTGTTTATAAAAACCTACTGTTCTATTAAGATCTGAAATTCCCACACGCTCATCGATACCATGAAAACCTTTTACATTTTGCATGGGCGTGAAATTCAATACCGCTTCACTAAAATCTCTAAAATATCTAGAGTCTGTAGCGCCAATTAATAAAAATGGGGCAACAATCACATTGGGAACTGACTTGTATAAAACAGTTTCTAATTTTTTAAATGCAGGATTGTCAAATGAAGTGATTGCAGAAGGTTCCATTAAAGAAATAGTTTGTTTTTTAATACTTACTCTTTCGTCATTGACTGCTTTCTTAACAAATGCAACAACATCATCACTTGTCTCTCCCGGTAAAATACGGCTATTAAATGTGGCTTTTGCCACAGAAGGTATTACATTGTCTTTGATACCAGAATGAACAATAGTAGGCACTAAAGTAGTATGGGTCATCGCATTGGTCTCTTTGGTTTTGCTTAATTCATTTAAAACAGCACCATTAAATAACCATAGATTACTTAACACCATTCTTTTCGTAAAAGATTCTGCAGACTTAGTTCTATTGAGCATTTCAATAATGGTAGGCGGGATCTTGCCTGGCATTTGATTTTCTCTGATTTTTACGATTGCTTTATTTAATACATCTATTGCTGTTTCCTTACTTGGCATTGAAGAGTGGCCACCTGGAATTTCAACTGTTAAATCAATATTTACATAACCCTTCTCGCTAGTTCCAATTAATGCCATTGGTCTTTTTAAATGTTCAAAATGTTTTGTATCTATTTGACCACCTTCATCTAATACTAAAGCAGGCTTAATATTATTGTCTTTAAACCATTTACTATAAATTTTAGCGCCACGCTTTCCCGAAATTTCTTCATCATGTCCAAAGCATAAATATATCGTTCTATTAGGTGTGTAATTTTCTTTTAATAATTGTTCTGTAGCTTCTAAAATGGCAATTACTGAAATTTTATCATCTACTGCACCTCTTCCCCAAATAGTATCATTTTTTATTGCACCGCTAAAAGAAGGAACAGTCCATTTACTTTCTGCTACTGCTTCTACTGGCACAACATCCATATGTCCCATTAAAACATAAGGCGCTAAACTTGTATCCTTTCCAGTCCATTTATATACATAACTAAACTCGTTAAATGTTTGTTTAGGAAGCTTAGCGGTAATATTTGGATAGGTGGTTTCAATGAACTTTCTAAATTTCAAAAACTCAGCTGTATCAATTGCTAAAGTATCTCCAAAAGAAACAGTTTTGATTTGAATAGCTTGACTAAGATGTTGTGCTGCTGAATCACCACTTGTTTCAAAAGATTGATCAACTGTATAAGTTGGTAAAGGTTTATTATCTCTTAAAGTATTAACAATTAATACAACGATTAATAATAATAGTATAGCAGCTAATAAAGAGAACAATCTTTTCATGGTTAATTTTTTATGAATTTACTTATTTTTTCTTAACTGAATATTTTTGGGTTCTAGCATCTTTAATCACTCCTTTCCAGTTTAAACCAAATCCAAAGTCATAGGTATTACCTTGTGCATCTTTATAAGGAACCATATCATGTGGTACATCTTCAAATTGCTTTTCTACAGTACTCATATCTTTTGGCATTTGTAAAGGAAGTAAACCAGATGGCTCTGTTTTTCCAGAAATAATATCTAATTGCGCATCTATCTGTACACCAAATTCACCTACAATAGCATCGACTTCTTTTTCAAATTCCCCAAATACCATTGGATTAGTAATTGAAATAGAAACAATGACAGGTTTACCATTCATTGCCTTCTTAGTTTCTAAAATAGTATTTAAATCGGGATAAGAATTAGACTTAGAAGTTTTGCCTTTATATGATCTATTGGTAATTGTTGGATCAATTACTGGATCACCAGCAGCAATACTTTGCGCTCTTGCATCCACAGCTGTATAATCATTTAGTTGCAAGCTAATAGGCACATAACCATTTCCGCCGGCCTCTCTATCAGCTCTGCTATATCCATTACTTATTGGACTCTTAATAAATACAATAGCAAAATCTGCCTTAGAAGCATCATCAGTAACATTATAATACTTCTTAATTAATTCAAGATTTACAGGGTACTCTGTTTTTTCTGGAGAAGGCATTCCAAAAAAGTTAATGCCTGCTGGTGTCGTTCTTTTTGGAATATACACTGTTTTGCCTTTCGCGATTGGCAAGGTTTTATTTTGATTTTTGATTAATACAATCGATTTTAATTGTGCTTCATAACCAGCTTTCATATATTCTGGCTTACCCACAATTTGAACAGACTCTTTTGGATCTAAATATGGATTTTCAAATAAACCTACTCTAAAAATATTTAATAATAATCTCACAGCTGATTGTTCAAAACGCTTACGCATTGTGCTTTCCCCAAGATCTTTAACGCCCATTTGATAAGCTGCTAAAACAGGTTTGATATCATTGTTTCCACCAAATTGATCAGCTCCCGCCATTAAAACTTTATAGTGCCTTTCAACCACATTTAATTTTTCTGCACCCCAAGATTTTCCAACAAACATATCAGGCTTTGGACCTTCATCTCCAGTAACCAACCAGTCAGTACAAACTACTCCATCATAACCATATTTATTTCTCAATAAGTCGGTGATTAAGTATTTACTATAAGCATTACCAACGTTTTCATTGTTCTTGATGTCTTGATTATAAGATATAGTATAATAAGGCATCACTGCGGATGCGCTCTTTGTACCTCCTGTTAATTTGAACGCTCCTTCAGTAAAAGTTTTTAAATGAGTTTGAAAATTGTTACCAGGATATACTGCAAATTTACCATAAGCAAAATGAGCATCACGACCACCTTCTTCTGGACCACCACTTGGCCAATGCTTTACCATGGCATTCACACTCTTATTCCCCCATCCATTATAAGAACCAATTGCTTGAGGAGAAGTTTGAAATCCGTCTACATAAGCTCTAGCCATATCAGTAGCTAATACAGGATCTTCTCCAAAAGTGCCAATAAATCTATTCCATCTTGGTTCTGTTGCAAGATCAATTTGTGGCGATAATGCAGTTGCAATTCCTAATGCTCTGTATTCTTTAGAAGCTATTGCACCAAATTGTAAAGTAATTGCAGGATCAAATGTAGCAGACAATCCTAACTCCTCTGGCCATTGAGAGATAGTACCTCCTGAACCTGAATTATACTCTGCGTCTTTATTTGCACCATGTCTTGGATCAGAACTATTATTTGCAGGAATACCTACACCAATTCCTTCAACCAATTTTTGAACATTGTTATTCCATGTTGCAGCTACTTCAGGATTTTGAACAGAAGTCAATAAAACATGTCTTAGGTTATCATTGGATAAAAAAGCAATCTGTTGATCTGATAAATCAGAAGCTTTAGCGCCGCTTTCGCTAAATGGCTTATTGCCATAAGTGCCAGCAAACATACCTGCTTCTTGTGCAGGAACAGCTTGATGTCTGCTATATAACATTAGTCCAGCTATTTGATCTACTGTCATTTTAGTTGCCAAATCTTTAGCACGATCAACCACGTTTGCTCTCCAGTCTTCATAGATATCTAATTGACCATTTTTATTAAGATCTTTAAATGGCAAACCATCTTTATAAATTATTTTCACTCCAGACTGAGTAGAATACCCCAATATAATTTGGTTATTTACTTTGATCATTTTAACATCATTTGAAATAGATGTTTCATTAAAATTGGTTTGAGCGGATAATAAAGACGGAATAAAAAATAAAAACAATAAGCTCTTTTTCATAATAGGAAAATATTTAGATTATAAGACGGGAGAAATATTGGAATTAAAATTAAATATTAATTGTGTCAATTTAACACATTCTGTTATCTTTTTTGAGATATACAGGTTTAATTGGCATTCAATAAAAATACATAATTTTACCTCACATGAAATCAGGAGTAGAGCAGTTTATACAGAATGCCAAAAATTGGCAGCCTGAGATGACTTTATTGAGAAGCATACTTCTAGAATGCCCTCTCACAGAAGTAATCAAATGGGGTATGCCATGTTATACCTTCAATGAAAAGAATATAGTGATTATTCAAAACTTTAAAAATCATTGTGATCTTGGCTTTTTTAATGGCGCTGCCTTGTCGGATTTAGCTGGATTATTGGTTAAAGCAGGAAAAAATACACAATTCGCAAGTCAACTTAGATTTGAACATCTAGAAGATATCAAAAAAAAGAAGTCACTCATAAAAGCATATGTTAAAGAGGCTATAGAAATTGAAAAGAAAGGAATTAAAGTAGAGGTAGAAAAAGCGCCGACAATTGAGCCATCAGCTGAACTTCTTTCTGTTTTCAAAAAAAACAAAGCATTCGAAAAAGCCTTTAATGCTTTAACTCCAGGAAGACAAAGAGGATACCTATTATTTTTTGATGGTGCAAAACAAAGTGATACTAAAATAAGTAGAATAGAAAAATATATCCCAAGAATATTAGATGGAAAAGGGATTAATGATTGTACTTGTGGACTTTCAAAAAGAATGCCTAACTGCGATGGTTCTCATAAATTCTTAAAAACCAGGTAGAATGTCGTTATTTGTCATTGACGAAGTACATCTAAATCAAGTAGAGCAGTTGCAATCGATTAGCAGAGAAACCTTCTATGAAACCTATTGTTCAATGAATACTAAAGAAAATATGGATAAGTATTTAAATGAAAATTTATCTATATCTACTTTAGAAAAAGAATTAAAAAATCCAAATTCACTGTTTTTCATCATTAGGGATCTAGATAAAAATATAGGTTATTTGAAATTAAACATGGGACCTGCGCAAACAGATATTAAAGATGCTAATGCACTTGAGATAGAAAGAATCTATGTTATTAAAGAATATCAAGGTAAAAAAGCAGGTCAGCAACTATATGAAAAAACAATTCAAGTAGCTAAAGAAAAAATGTTAAAATATATTTGGTTAGGTGTTTGGCAAGAAAATCCGAAAGCAATTCAATTTTATACTAAAAATGGTTTTGAAATATTTGATCAACACATTTTTAAATTAGGTGATGAAGAGCAAACCGACTATTTGATGAGGTTGTTCATTTAATTCTTTCAAATCATTCATTGTTACAAAAAAAATCCCCCGAAAAATTCGAGGGATAAATAATTAAATTAGTTTCAATTTATTTGAATCCAATATTCGCTAATCCTTTATGGCTAATGACAATAGCTTCTAAGGGTGTTTCATTAAAACAAGCATCTTGTTCAACAAAGTAATACTGCATTCCAGATAAATTCTTATTTGCTAAAATTCTCTTGAAATCGATTTTACCATTACCCACTGGCGCGAATCGACCTTGAACATCCATATCTTTCACATGCCAGATCTTAAATCTTCCTGGATAACGCTTAAAATATTCTACTGGATCAGCTCCAGCCTTAGTTACCCAATATAAATCCATTTGAAAATTTACAATACTTGCATCGCAATGCTCCAATAAATAATCAATCACTACATTACCCTCTCCATCTTTTGCAAATTCAAAATCATGGTTATGGTATAATAATTCTAACCCAGCTGCTTTACATTTTGCACCAAGAATATTCAATGTTTCAGCTAAAGCTTTTGCACCCCCTTTCATTCCCATGCCTTTCTTTACTGGATCATAAATGAAAGTGCCCATTGGAGGAACTGGAACAACAAAATATTTGAACCCAGCTGCTTTTAAGTCAGCAATTTGTTGGTCTACATTTGCAAAAGTTACAGAACCTTGGTGAGCTGAAATAGGGGTTAATTTCATTTCATCTAATAAGGTCTTGAAATCTGCAGGAGATAAATTATAAAATTTTCCATTATTGTATCCAGCTGATTCTACATTCACATAACCTGCTTGTGCCACTTTCTCTAAAGTTGCTCTTGCATCTTTCATCATTGCATCACGAACTGTATATAATGCTAAGCCACCAAAAGGCTTGTCTGGATTAGGGGTTTTGTTGATAGGCTTAAATGCCATTAAGGTTAAAGCGATAAAGGCAGAAAACACTAAAGAAGCCTTTAATAAATGGTTTGTTTTCATAGCAAGCAATTGTTTATTAATAGTAGTTATTTGAAACTTGAATTTACTGAATTTGATATAAATATGTACTAAAATCATGAAGTTTTATTTGGCGGGCTTGAAATAGTTATAAAGCAAAGTAATTTGAACAATTTACTGCGGCACTTGTTTATAATAAAGTAACATTATAAATGCATCATGTCTAATTCCGTATCCCTAATTTTCCCCCATCAACTGTTTAGAAACAACCCTGTTGTTCAAAAGGGAAGAAAGGTTTACTTAATTGAAGAAGTCCTCTTTTTTACACAATATCATTTTCACCAACAAAAGATTGTTTTGCATAGGGCAAGTATGAAATTTTATGAAGATGCTCTATTAAAAAATGGGTTTGATGTTAGCTATATCGAACATCATGAAAAAGAGGCTGATTGCAAAAGCTTAATGGACGTTTTAGCCAAGAAAGGAATCACATCAATTCATATTACAGATGTAGTGGACAATTGGTTGATGAAGAAATTAAATACTGCATGTAAAAAGCAGGGAATAAATATTCATATAAGTGAAACTCCATATTTTTTAAACAATATGAATAGTGTTACTGATTTTTTCAGCAAAAGAAAAACATATTTTCAAACAGATTTTTATACTTGGCAAAGAAAAGAACGTAAGATTCTTTTAGAAAAAGATGGGAAGCCTGTTGGAGGCAAATGGACTTACGATGCAGAGAATAGAATGAAGTTCCCTAAAAAAGAATTGGTACCATTACTCCCAAAAATTAAAGAAGATAAATACTTAACTGAAGCAAAAGCTTATACCAAAAAATATTTTTCAAAGCATATTGGAAATATTAGTGATGCTCCCTTATTTGTACATACATTCAAAGATGCTGATCATTGGTTAGAAGACTTTTTACAAAGTAGATTTGAAAAGTTTGGCATTTATGAAGATGCGATAGTTGCGAAAGAAAAGGTATTGTATCATTCAGTATTAAGCCCCATGTTAAATATTGGCTTACTTACACCAAATCAAATTATTGATAAAGCCTTAGCCATTGGGCAAGAAAAAAATATACCCTTAAATTCATTAGAGGGTTTTATTAGACAAATCATTGGATGGAGAGAATTTATAAGAATTGTATACGAAAGAGAAGGAAGCAAGCAACGCACCACAAATTATTGGAAATTTAAAAGAAAAATACCTCCAAGCTTTTGGACTGGAACTACTGGTATACTACCCATTGATCAAATAATACACAAAATTCTAAAAACGGGTTATTGTCACCATATTGAAAGACTTATGGTGCTAGGCAATTTCATGTTGCTCTGCGAATTTGACCCAGATGAAGTGTACAGGTGGTTTATGGAAATGTTCATTGATGCTTATGACTGGGTGATGGTGCCAAATATATATGGCATGACACAGTTTGCGGATGGTGGATTAATGACTACCAAGCCCTATATCAGTGGAAGTAATTATTTAATGAAGATGAGTGATTACGAAAAGGGAGATTGGCAAGCAATTTGGGATGGACTATTTTGGAGATTCATGGACGAACATAGAATCTTCTTCTTAAAGAACCCAAGATTAGGAATGCTTGTGGGAACATTTGATAAAATGAGTGATGATAAGAAAAAAGCACATTTACAGAAAGCCAATGAATTTTTAAATAAGATTGATAATGGAACAATATAAGCATTTAAATTTCCCTACTGAATACGAAAAGGTATTAGAAAGAGTCAATACTATTGACCCCATCAAATATGCTAGAACCAGAAATTTCATCAATGGACAAATAACTTATTTATCACCATATATCTCTAGAGGCGTCATCTCCACCAAACAAGTAATGGAGAAAATAATAGAGAAGCAATATCCCTATCCTGCTATTGAAAAAATTATTCAAGAACTGGCATGGCGTGAATTTTTCCAAAGAGTTTGGCAATCAAAAGGACTTCAAATTTGGGATGATTTAAAACAAGGCCAGCAAGAAGTAGTGCATCATCATATGATTTCTTCTATTCAAAAAGCAAATACTGGTATTGAAAGTATTGATTTTGCAATTAATGGATTATATGAAAAGGGCTATTTGCATAATCATAGCAGAATGTACCTGGCTTCAATTGCTTGTAATATTGGGAAAGCGCATTGGTTAGAACCTTCAAAGTGGATGTATTACCATTTGTTAGATGGAGATATTGCTAGTAATAATTGTAGTTGGCAATGGGTAGCTGGTGCCTTCTCCAGTAAAAAATACTATTGTAACCAAGAGAATGTCAATAAGTATACTTTTTCCAAACAGCAAAATACTTTCTTAGATAAACCTTATGAGCAATTGGTTGATATGCCCATTCCAAATACTTTACAAGAAACAACTGTATTAGATTTAAAAACAAACCTGCCTAAATTTAATACTCCAAATATTGACACAGAACTACCTACTTTAATTTATAATTCATATAATTTGGATCCCATTTGGCGTAAATTGGAAAAGGTAAATCGTGTGTTGTTATTAGAACCTTCTCATTTTAATCAATACCCTGTTAGTGATAAAGTGATTGAATTCATCATTGATCTTTCAAAAAATATAGAAGGTATACAAGTATACACAGGGGAAATAGCAGATATTGAAAACTTATATAAGACTAACAATACTTGGGAAAATCAGAAAATTATATCCAAAGAACATCCTGCATTTGCTTATTATCCAGGAATAAAAGACCAAAGAGATTGGATGTTCCCAGAAGTAAATGGATATTACCCTTCCTTTTTTGGCTTTTGGAAGAAAGCTGAAAGAAGTTTTAGAAAACTTTTAAAATAGCATTAAATTAAGTTAGCAACCACCCTTACCTGGTATACGCTTGTATAATAATTTACCTTCTCTTTCTACATAATCACCTGCAACTATTGGATATGCATATTTAGGTGCATGTGATACGCTATGGCTCTTTATAACAATTTTATCATTGACTTTTAAGCCACGAATTTGGTCAAACTCATTTTTTAGAGCTGGGCCAAATGAAAGTATAAAATCTTCATCTTTAATTCTTACCATTACTCCGTAACCTAATCTTGATCCAGCTGGAAGTGTTAAAGAAGTAACAATGGCTTCCATATTACTAAATTCTTTGATAGACTTTCTTATTCTTGCCTCACTAGCATACACTTTTTTACCTGCAGCAGATGATTCCCATTTCTTAAAGAATATACCCTCTGGAGTAGCCTCCCATTTTTTTAATGCAGCTTTATTATCCAATTTAGATTCATTATTAGCAAATGCTAGATTACTTAACATGAGCATTGAAAATAGAAGTAAGTGATTTGATTTTCTCATAATCATAAATATAGTTTCTTAATTTGTATTATTCTTAAAACGACAGCTAAAACATAAAGTTACACTTAAAAAACAATGTTTTAAATAAAAAACCCCTTGCTATTTAAATATGCAAGGGGTTTTGTTAATTAGAGCTAAATTACTTAATTAACCCATAAAAGGTTTGTTCAATTTTTTTATACTCATCTTCTAGA
>Ga0209358_10000598_pt1 | contig 31099 bp, 39 predicted proteins | sample LauGreFa1BDMLBSN_2_FD_187574 | JGI IMG/M metagenome (GOLD analysis project Ga0209358, IMG submission 187574) | Freshwater lake microbial communities from Lake Michigan, USA - Fa13.BD.MLB.SN (SPAdes) (version 2) | ecosystem: Environmental > Aquatic > Freshwater > Lake | place: Lake Michigan, USA... | reverse complement strand
TGCTTCTGGTGGGCATTGACTGCGCCCTGATCTGGCACGGCTTCAACAGCAGTGTGAGCTTTGCGGAAATGGCAAACCAACTGTGGGATGACGAAACCCAGGCTCTGTTCGCCTCGATCATCGCCTTCCACTTTGGCGGCAGGGCGTTTGGCAAATGAAGCTCAGCCCAGGGGCCATCAAGGTCATCTGTCACCATGAAGGGGTGCGGTACAAGCCATACCGATGCCCAGCACAGCTTTGGACAATAGGAGTAGGTCATGTTCTTTACCCAGATCAAGGCAAGCTACCAATGGATCAAAGAGGGGCTTACCAGCTTCGGCCAGAAGATAGCCGCACGTTTTCAAAGGAAGAAGTAGATGGGATTCTCAGAAGCGATCTTGCAAGGTTTGAGCGTGGAGTGGCTCAGTTCTGCCCCGTTCCCCTTACACAAGGTATGTATGATAGCCTTGTTAGCTTTAGTTTCAATGTCGGTCTTGGAACACTCCAGCGTTCAACGCTTCGTCAAAAGCTTCTTCGGGGCGATAAAGCGGGTGCTGCGGATGAGCTATTGAAATACTGCCTGGGAGGTGGGAAAATACTCAAAGGGCTTCAAAATCGGCGCATTGATGAACGAGCCATGTTCTTGTCATAAGGTAGATCATGCCACTCAAAAAAATTCAACTCAGGCCCGGTGTAAACAGAGAAAACACACGGTACACCAATGAGAACGGGTGGTATGACAGCGACAAGATTCGTTTTCGCCAAGGTACGCCAGAGAAGATTGGCGGCTGGGTTCGTATTTCTGCCAGCACATTTGTTGGTATCTGCCGCTCTCTGTGGGCCTGGGTAACGCTGGGCGCTGCCAACCTTTTGGGGGTTGGCACAAACCTGAAGTTCTATATTGAGAACGGCGGGGCTTACTACGACATCACCCCGGTCAGATCGTTATCCACGCTGACCAACCCGTTTGCCACCACCAACGCATCAACCACCGTCACTGTGACGGATGCCGCTGGCGGGTACATCACCAATGATTACGTCACGTTTACAGGTGGAACGGCAGTGGGTGGCCTGACCATCTCAGGCGAATATCAGATCACTGTTACGGGCGCAACCACTTACACCATCCAAGCCGCATCTGCGGCGACATCCACTGCCACTGGCGGGGGCACTGTCTATGCCGTGTATCAGATCAATGTTGGCCCTGCATATGCAGTTCCTTTGGCAGGCTGGGGCGCAGGCCCGTGGGGTTCCGGAACGTGGGGGTTTGGTACAACGTCCACTGACTCCCTGCGTCTATGGAGTCAGTCCAACTTTGGCGAAGACTTGATCTTTGGCCCCCGAGCCGGGCCAATCTATTACTGGGACGCTTCGATTGGATTTCTTGGCTCTACCTTCACTGTGACAATTGCCGTCCCTGGCGTGCTGTCCACCAGTTTAAACCTCACAAATGGAACAGCTTTGACGTTGACCACCACCGGGGCTTTGCCCACTGGCCTACTGGTGGGTACGGTCTATTACGTTGTAAACGTGTCTGGTACGCAGTTCAGCCTTGCCGCCACCTATGGCGGGTCGGCTATAACCACCACCGGAACACAGTCGGGCACTCATTCATTCTCCCCTAGAGGCGTTGCCCTGACAGCTTTGGGGGGCGGGTCAGACGTACCCACCATTCAGAACTTTATCCTTGTGTCCGATGCAAGCAGGTTTTTGTTTGCTTTTGGAACAAACGACTACGGAACGGCAACGCAAAACCCAATGCTGATTCGCTGGTCAGATCAGGAGGCTCCGGTAACCTGGACTCCAGTCGCCACCAATCAGGCTGGTAGCTTGCTTCTCTCCCATGGCTCAGAGATCGTCACCGCTATACAGTCCCGGCAGGAGATATTGGTGTGGACAGATTCCTCCCTGTACTCTCTCCAGTACGTTGGGCCACCTGTTGTGTGGGGTTCCCAGCTTGTGGGAGATAACATATCAATCGTGTCTGAAAACGCAGTTGCCTATGCAAACGGTGTTGCGTACTGGATGGGCGTGGATAAGTTCTACAAATACGATGGCCGCACGCAGACGCTGAATTGCGACCTGCTCCAATACGTATTTAACAACGTCAACAAGCTTCAGTTCCAACAGGTGTTTGCCGGGACGAACGAGGGCTTCAATGAAATCTGGTGGTTTTACGTCAGCAATGACAGTCTGGACTACACCATCGACAGCTATGTTATCTTCAACTACTCAGAGAATCAGGGTCAGGGATGCTGGTACTACGGGTCACTTGCTCGTACAGCGTGGTTAGACACTGGCTTACGGGATAACCCCTTGGCCGCTACATACAGCTACAACATCGTCAACCATGAGCAGGGCGTGGATAACTCTGAAACAGCAACGACTCTGCCCATTGAGTCCTTCATCACCTCGTCTGAGTTTGACATAGAGGACGGGGACAGGTTCGGGTTTATCTGGCGGGTGCTGCCTGATATGAAGTTTGTTGGCTCCACAGCCGCAAACCCACAGGTCACCATGTATCTCAAACCCATGCAGAACTCTGGCTCTGGGTACAACAACCCCACATCCTTGGGCGGGTCTGATAACGCCACAGTCACTCGCACGGCAACGGTTCCAATTGAAGCGTTCACTGGTCAGGTATACATTCGTGTGCGGGGCCGTCAGGTGTCCATGGAGTACAGATCAACAACCTTGGGTGTGCAGTGGCAGGCTGGATCACCACGGATCGACATTCGCCAGGACGGCAGACGCTAATGGCTACGGTCATCACCCGGTTCCTACGCAAGTTTGTAGCGCCTGCGTTACCTGCGTCCCCGCTTGAATACATCCGCACGGATGAGGATCAGTTCCGCAACATCCTGCGTTTGTACTTCAACCAGATTGATAGCACCTTTGGGAATCTGCTGGACACAACCGGGGGTAAGTACGTTAACTTTCCCTACGGGGCGTTTTCCAGCGATCAGGATCAAACTACCACGGCCAACACGGCCACGTTGATGACTCTAAACACCACGGACTTTGCCAACGGGGTAAGCATCAGTTCATCCGAAATTACGGTGGAGAACGCCGGTATATACAACCTCCAGTTTTCAGCGCAGTTCCAAAACACCGACACCGCCTTTCAGGATGTTTACATCTGGTTGCGGCAAAACGGGGTAGATATACCGGGTTCAACTGGCTTTGTATCCATCCCTAACAGACACGCTGGAACAGATGGACACACAATTGTCGGTTGGAACTATTTTTTGAGTATGGCAGAGAATGATCACATTGAAATCTATTGGTCTGTGTCCAATGCTGCTGTGAGCATCCAACATCTTGCCGCCTCTGGCACTCCCACTAAGCCATCAACCCAATCGGTTGTGGCTACGCTTTCGTTTGTCTCAGCTTTACCGGTAGCATGATATGAAAATGACCATCAAAGAAATCCTTGCCGCCGATCTGGCAAAGAACTACAAGGGTGAAGATTACAACATTGATACATACTACAAGGGTTTTAAATTGTTGATTGATCGAGGTACAAAAATGTACCGGGTGGGAAATACCATTTACATGGTTGATAAGTCGGGGAAAGACACCGTTGAATTTCACACATGCAACGCAGAATTTTCACTTGATGCAGTAAAAAACACCAATACTTTTTTTAAACGCTTAAAAACGGACGGGGTAAAAAAGGCAATTGCATATTACGACAACCCAAAAATAAATGCCCTTGCACAACACAGCGCCTTCCCAACTAAAACTAGCAAAGTTGATGAAGGTAAATATAAAACATATAAAGCGGAAGTGAGTCTGTAATGGGAGCGGCAGATCAAGCATCAAACGAAGTTTCAAAAACACTGGGCACGGACAGCGGCACGGCTGGCACTGCAAAACTTGCATCTGACGCAAAATCATCAGTAAGCCAAGCCCTATCCGACTTTGACAAAACCGTTGGCATATCTGCCGTAAGTCGGGAGGCAACACAGTTTTCTAAGGACATTGGCTTAACTGGCGCTGTCAAGGAGGTGTCAGATGTTGTACACGGCATTGGCAAGGCCGCTGAAAAAGACCCGCTTCAGTATGCCGCCATTATTGCCTGTATTGCGGCGGCTCCGGCTACGGGTGGCGCTTCCTTAAAACTTATACCTTATATCCAGGCCACGGCCAAGGTAACGAGCAAAGAAACGTCCGTTGAGGACATGATCAAAGAGGGTGCAAAAGCCTATGTTATTTCTTCGGCTTCTGCGGCGGCTGGAGACTACGTTGCAGGCGATCCGGTCACTGGGGATATAACGGGCGGCTACGTCCCTGCAACTGGTGTAACTGGCGCAACTGGCTCCATGGCAGTGGGTAAGGCGGCTGGGAATATATCCGCAAATGTTATTGCCAATGCCGCTAAGGGCGGCAAGGCCACGGTAGGAGAGATTGTTGCGGCAGGCGTATCTGATGCGGGTCTGGCATATCTTGCAAAAGAATACACCCCGAATTGGACAAGTCTTACGCAGAAAGAACAAGTCGCCGCTATTGATGGCGTAAAAACTGTGCTGGGCGATAAATCTGCGGCCTCCAAGCTTGTAAATGATGCCCTGTATTCTTCTATTCAAGCCGCCTCAAAGGCCGCAATGGCCGTGGGCTATGACAACCCCTGGCAAAAGCAAGCGGCAGAAGAAGGTGGGTTCACGGATGCCAAGACGTTTAAAGCCGCAGACAAGCTTGGCATTACCAACATCGGAGAATACGATGAGGCAATCAAAGGTGGGTTTGCCAGTGGCGATGAATTGCGGGAAGCCAAGGGCTATGGCATAGCCAACAGAACAGACCTGATGGATCTGAAGGCCGGTGGCTTTGATGACCTTTTCCAATTAAATGAAGCACGGGCTGGTGGCTTTACAGAAAAGAATGACTTTACTGATGCCAAGTATTTGGGCATTGCCAGCTTAGACCAATACAACAAGTACAAAGACGGCCAATGGACTGACCCCGAAGAGTTTAAACAAGGGGTGGCAAAAGGGTTTACCGATAAAACAACCTATGACGATGCCACCACCAGAGGGTTTGAAACTCAAGCGGACTACACCAAAGGTACGGATCTTGGCTTCAAAACAGGCCAGGACTTTAAACTAGCCACCGACAATAACATTGATGCCAAAACATGGAATGAGAATAACGACAAGTCCAAAACGGCTGGGTGGGATAACTACGCAGACCAAGTAAATGCTGAAAAAATAGGTTTTACAAACCCTGACGAGTATAAATATGCCAAGGCTGTTGACCTTGAGAATGAAGGGTCAGACATAACCCAGAATTACTTTGCCTCACAGATAACAGAGGTTGGCGAGGACTTATACGCTTTGCCAGAAAACGCAGGTCTGTATAACGCCAAAACCGGAGAGGTCACGGACTTTGATGGCAAGGTGATTCACAACATGTTTGAGGGCATCGTCAAAGAAATAAACAAGCTGGATGTCAATCAGTTTGTACAGAGACCCAGAGCCACCACAGGCCCCACAGGCCCCGCAGGCCCTACATCTGCCACGGACGCATTGTCCCAGGCGGCACAGGTCATCCCAGACTATCTACAAGACCCCAGCCAGATTGCCAAGCGCAAGGAGCGGGGCACACCTTACTCAACAAATCCTGAATACAGCGTGTTGAACCCGCAGGCCCCATTGGCCCAGCCGACTCAACCCCAACAGAAGCCGCAACCCCTCGCATTGCCCAACCCGGAAGTGGTGCAATCGGGGCTGTTTTCTGGTATTCTTTCCCCGTATAACCCGCAGCAAGGTGGCCCCTATGGATGACGAAGAAGACTTTTCCCGCTATTTTACGGATGAGGCCGAGCAATCAAACTACAACGCACCTGCGCCGTCTGATTATTCCCGCTATTTCACGGATGAAGCGGAGCTATCAAATTACAACACTTCTGCGCCATCTGGACTCACACGGTCTTATGCTGCGCCATCAGATCAAAACTATGTTGCGCCTTTCGATATGTCAACATATCAAGACCCTGAAATTACTCAGTACATGAGGCAGGCATCAGGCGGGGATCCTGAGAGCGCAATGTATTCTGATCTTCAGAAAATGATGCAAGATAGACAGGTGGTTGGACAGGCCAATCAAACTGCTCCAGGCGGTGATCAACCAACCAAACTCAGTCCCTTTGATGCCCAAACAGAATTTGATCCAAACTCTGAGCAAGCAAAAAAATATCTACTTGATAAAACAAACTTGCTGAAGGGTATTCAGTCTGCGTTGCCTGGGGCAAAAAAACAAGTTGACGCAGGTCAAATGTCCAAGAAGGACATGTTGTCCCTGCTCATGCCCATGCTGTTGGCAATGATTGCCAAGAATCAAGGCGGTGGTGGGTCTGGCATGTCTGCGGCCCAACAGGCCACGCAACCGAGTATTCCAAACTTGACCGCCAAGCGGGAAATGACCCCCTATGCCCCAACTTCCCGTCCGGGCGCTGGTGGCAATAAGTACTTTACCAAAACTGAATACAAGGCCGCTGGTGGCGGTATAGGTGACCTTGGTGGCTACTCAGATGGCGGTAGGCTATTAAAAGGCCCAGGGGATGGTGTTTCTGACTCAATTCCTGCGAAAATAGGCCAATCACGACCAGCGAGGTTGTCTGATGGGGAGTTCGTTATCCCCGCCCGTATCGTTTCAGAACTTGGTAATGGCTCCACAGAGGCTGGGGCAAAGAAGCTCTACGCAATGATGGACAGAGTCAAGAAGGCCCGAAATCATAAAAACATTGCCGCCAACACCAAGGCCGACAAACATTTACCCGCTTGAGGTTTAAACATGGCAACTCCCCCTACCGCAACCCCAGGAATGACCACCACCGTTGGTGGTACAACCTCATCTGGCCTATCTGATTGGGCGCAACCGTACATTGTTGGCACTGAATCTGACCCCGGCTACCTGACCAAGGCAAAGGCTGAAGGCAACAAAGATTATGAGGTTTATGGTGGGCCATTGACCGCAGGTACATCTGATCTTCAAACCAAGGCGTTTCAAGGTATTGGTGGGCTATCGGTTCCAAGTTCAATTGGTACAGCCGCAACCACGGCGGGGAATGTGGCAAACAAGTTTGCAGGGATGAGTTACAACCCAGCGCAGTTTGGCAATCAATTCACTGCACCGGGCGCATACCAAACTGGTCAGTTCACAAATCAGTACCAAGCCCCGGACGCTTATCAGGCAGGTCAGTTTGACACCAGCACCTTTGGTGCTGACCAAGCCCAGCAGTACATGAACCCGTACTTGCAGTCTGCGTTGAATCCTCAACTGGAAGAGGCCCGTAGGCAGTCACAGATTACCCAGTTGGGCAACCAAGCCAAAGCAACTCAAGCCGGGGCATTTGGCGGTGGCCGTCAGGCAATCATGGACGCTGAAACCCAGCGTGCTTTGGGATCCAACCTTGCCAACATTACCGGGCAGGGATACAACACGGCCTATGACAAGGCCATGTCGCAGTTCAACGCTGACCAAGCCCGTCAGATGCAGGCCCAACAAGCCGGGGAGCAATCTAGGCAGTTTGGCGCAACTCAATCGGCTACAACCGCTGACCTTATGGCGAAGTACGGCCTGTCTGCACAGCAAGCGCAGGAAGCCTCACGACAGTTTGGTGCAGGTCAGGCCATGACTGCCGCCCAACAGGCCGCTCAGTACGGTTTGGCAGGACAGCAAGAGGCAGAGAAGTCCAAGCAGTTTGGCGCAAACTACGGCCTGGAATCCTTGAAGAATCAACTTGCCGCCGCACAGGCGCAGGGTCAGTTGGGCCTTACCGAGAACACGGCCAACCTTGCCAACCTCCAACAACAACTCACTGCGGGTGAAGCACAGCGCAGGATTGAGTCCGAGGGGGTTAAGGCTGACCTGGACGAATTTAATGTGCAACGTGAGTTCCCGTATAAACAGATTCAGTTCCAGCGGGACATCCTGTCGGGCCTGCCAGTGTCTGCGATCACATCCCAGGCCCCACAGATGAATGATGTGGCGGCATTGGTTGCAAGCATGGGCGGCATGCCAAAGATGCTGGACACCGCTGCCACCAATCCGTCCGTGAAGAAACTTCTCAAATACCTGGGACTTGACCTAGACGAGGCCGTGTAATGAATCTGATACAAGTACAAGACCGCTTAAAGGACATGCCTACACAGGCAATCATGTCCTATGCCAATGGATCAAACCCGGACGTTCCTCCTTACCTTGCTCTAGGTGAATTGAACCGCAGAAAACAGATGGAGCAAAAGCAGGTGCAGGCTCCACAAGGCACGGTCAAAGATCAGATAGAGCAGTCCGTCAAGCTTGCCCAGGCCCAGAAGGCCGCACAGGCCCAAGGTCAGCAGAAAATGACTGAAGCCATGGGGGCACAACAGTCTCCTGTCCCCGGTGGTACACCACAGCCACAGGAGCAACCTGAAGCTGGCATTGCCCAATTGCCCACAGGCCCCATGAATTTCCGTGATGGCGGGATTGTTTCATTTGCAAACGAGGGTTTGGTGCGTGGCGAAGATGAAGACTTTGAGACGTACAGGAGTAGGGTGTTGAGCGCCGAGAAAGCGGCGCAGACGGCACGGGAGAATGACGAAGTAATGGCGCAAGAAAGCGCAAGGCAGAAGGCGCTACAAGGCCGAGAGAAATTCCCAATTTCGCCCTTTATGAAAAGACCGCCTGATATGCCAACCCCGTCATATGAGCGTTTAAAAGCCTTAGATACATCAAGATATGTGCCTGAAAGCACTGAGCGTGCAACCACATCTACGGATGATGTAAACGCAATGATTAGCGGAAGTCAACTTGGGCAAGCACCAAGAGCACAGCGTGGGCCAAGCGCTGGCCCCCGTGCTCCAAGTTCTGGTGACGCTGGCAGGGCTGGTGGTACTGGCGGGGGTAGAGCGCCCGGTGGAGCGCCACAGGCCGGTGCGCCAGCGCAAGATGATGATCTGGCAATGTTGAGAAAGATGCGTGATGAACTCAAAGCGCCCACGCCTGTTGACAGGGATGCTGAACGGGCTGCATTTGCCAAAAACAATCCGTACCTAAACACTCAGCCCGGATCAAAGCTGGAAGAAATGCACACAAGGATTACACAGCGTGACGAAGAAGATCGTGCACGGTTCCTGAAGAACGAGGAAGAGCGCAAGCAAGGTCGTTTAAACAGAGGATTGATGGCTGGTGCAGAAGCTACCCGAGGCCAGGGCGGTATTGGCGCTTTGGGTTCATTCTTTATGGGGTTCAACAAAGCTGGCGAGGCAGAGGACGAGTCTGCAAGAACCCGGATGGATGCTCAACGGGTCATGGAGCGTCAACAGGAAGTTTTGCGTGCTGAAGTCATGGACAAGATTGAAAGCGCCAGACGGGCTGAAGCACGGGGTGACTTTGCCACCGCTATTCAAGACAAGAAGGATGCCGCCACAGCCACCGCTAAACTGGCCGAAACAAGGTTTACTTACCAACAGGCCATTACAACTGCGGCTGAAGCAAAACGTCACAACATGACCACGGAACAGTTCCAGCGTGAGCAGTTGCATTACACAAGAGTGGCCGCTGAAAAGGGGCCTCAGATTGAACAGAACTACAATTTCATCCGCAAGGCCAGACCTGATCTAACACCTGCCCAAGCATATGAGCAGGCAGTTTCGTTAAGTCCTGGCGGCATTGCTGGAGAGAAGCTTCAGTCCAGGGAGATGAATGAGGCAGAAAAGGAGTTTGCAAAAGATCCTTTAACCCCAGGATTGGCCCAAAAGGTCAATATGGCAAGGTTTAGCGAAAATAAAGCCAAAATTAAAGCGGCAGAAGATGAATACGAAGCACACAGGAAAAGGTTTTACAAAAATAAAAACCTACCTTTACCGGAAGGATCTGGTGGTACTGCTGTAGATCTCAGCCAATTTGGTACGCCACAAAAAGTTAAAGGCTGAACATGCCGACTTACAGAATTGCCGCTCCGGACGGGAACAGCTACGACATAGAAGGCCCGGAAGGCGCAACAAAAGCGCAACTTGTACAGGTATTGCTTGCCAAGAATCCATACGCAGGTCAAACAACCCAGGAACTCAAAGAAGCCCCAAGCGCCCCATCCAAACTCAAGGATGTGGGCATCGCCGCCCTCACAGGCTTGGCAGGTGGCGCTCAGTCCCTGACTGACCTATTTGGCGCAGGGAACATTGCATCCAGGGGCCTGTCCAGCGTTCAGCAATCAGCGCAGGAAGGTCTATCAGAGGCCCGTAAGGCAGAGATTGCCAGGGACGAAGAACTGAAGAAACGTGCTGAAGGTAGCTTCTTGGACGAGGCTGGCGCTGGCTTTCGTTCTTTTGCCAATGCCCCATTTCAAGAAGGCATTCAGGCCCTATTCTCCTCCGCTCCTATCATTGCCGCAGGCGCATTAACAGGTGGTGCTGGTGCTGTCCCATTGACTGCCGCCCGTGCAGGTCTTGCCGCCCGTGCGGCACAGGCTGGACGAGTCGCTACAAGCGGCACAGGGGTTGGTGCGGCCATGGGCCTGGGTGGTCAAAAGGGTCAGGACTACGAGACAGTCAAACGGGAACTGATGAACCGTGGCATGCCAGAACCCGAAGCAGAGGCCAAGGCTCAAGAGGCGGCGGCTTACAGTCTTCAGAACCTACCCCGTCAAGCAGTTGCCGCTGGTGCTGGCGCATTAGAAGGCCGTTACGGTGTTGAGGGTGCGCTGTCCAATCTGATAAAGAATCGTGCAGTGGCTTCCGCTGCCGGTAAACCGTTTACACCAGAGCTGCCCCCAGGCTACGGTAAGGCCGCAGTTTCATCAATATTCGGTGAGATGATCCCTGAAGGTATCCAGGCCGCTACAGGGCAAGTGGGCACTAACATCGCATTGACACAAGCAGGCATACCAACTGATGCTTTAAAGGGTGTGACCAGCGCAGTGGCCCATGATGCCGCTGTTGCCGCTTTGCTTGGCACGGCAGTGACCCCGTTCCAGAAAATCAACATGGTGCGGGAGTTCAATCAGACAATGATTGAAAGACAGCAGAAGGCGATTGAGGAAGATGCCAAGAGGCGGGAAGAGTTTGAGCGCAAGAGGCAGGAAGAAATTGCCAAGACCCGCCAAGAGTTGGGCATAGAAGAAAAGCCGCCATTGCTTCTGGAATCAGACCTGTACCTGGATGAAAAGACAGGGGAACTCAAGTCCAAAACCAAGCTGGATGCCGCAGCGCCCGTCACCGATCCATTGATTAACCCATTGGGTAACTTAACCAAGGACGAACTTGGTCAGGCTATTGGTGTGCCCGATGTTTACAGGTTTGTAGACAATTACCGCCGAAAAAACAACTTACCTAAGCTTGAAACTTATTCCATTGAAGACCTGAAGGATGCCCAGCCGGGATTGGCAGAGGTCGGGGAGAAGGGTTCGCTTGAGTCAATCCTGACGTTTAAAACAGGATACGAAGCCAACACACCAATATCTGCCGACAATGTTTTAAACATTGCGCTACATAAAAATGTTGAGACAGGAACCAAAGGGTGGAATGACTTCTTGGCCCGAACAACAGGCAACAACTCCCTAGACACCATGTCTGGCCCTGAGTTGCTTGCAGTCTCACAGGCTTTAAACAGATTGCCTGACCCGAAACCAGAATCTGCGCCCATCATTCTGCCCGAAGGCACTAACGCCAAACTGTTTAAACAAAGCCAATACGACAGCGCAGTACGGGCCGTTGATACGGCTCTGTCCGGTCAGGGCTTGTCTTTGACCCCTGGGCCAATGACTGAGCAGGCTACGCTGGACGTAATTAAACAGGCCACTGGCCTGACCTTGGATAAGCATGCCAAGGCCATCTTGGACACCGCAGTCAAGCAAGGTGACTTTGACCTGGAGATGACTCCACGGTACGAGGTCACTGACCCAGCCACTGGTGTCAGAGTTGGTGATCTGTACGAAACCCGCAAGGAAGCGCAGGCCGCTGCCAAGCCCAAAGGTTTAAACGTCAATGAAATAACGGAAAGCGCAGTCGTTGCGCCCAAGACCGCCACCGTCCTGCCTGATGAGTTTGACATCCAAGAGGGTGAGTTCAAAACCGGCGAAACGCCCGAAAGCTTTGACATCATGGCCGGGAATACGGTTCTTGCCAATACAACGTCTTACGAAGATGCCGCAGGAAGAATTGAAGGCTTTACCAAAATAAGAAAGCGGATGGCTGACCAAGCGTTAGCCAGGGTTACAAAACTGCAAGAAGAAATTGCTAACAGTCAGAGTGACCTTGAGCAAATGGAGGCCAGGGGCGAGGCAAACACCCAAGAGTACATTAATGCCCGTGGCGCTCATGCAAAACTGCTTAAAGAGCAGGAAGTCAAAACAAACGAAGCATTTGACGAGGCAGATAAATATAACCCGGAGACAAATCCGATCTCCATCAAGCCCCGCAAGTTAGCTCCTGTTCGCCGCAGGGGCCTAACTGTACTTCAGAAGGGAATCCCTTCTGCTACCTTCCCCACCCGGACAGCCGCAGAAGAGCACATCATCGCCAACATGTCCGATCAGCAACTCAAGAAGCTGACCAAGACTGAGGGCCGCAGGACATTAGCAAAACGGGCGCTGGCCGAGTTGCAGGCCCGTGAGGACAAGAAGGCCGGGATCACCAAAGGCATTGCGGTCAAACGCTCTGAGGTTGAGGGAGAGCCAGAGGTTTCCCAGGAGGTTAAAGACAAAATTGCCGAACTGGAGAAGTTTTTGCTCCCAGCCTTGCGTAAGCTGGGTTTAAACGATGTTGCCCTGAAGATTGAGCAATCCATCGCAGGCGGTAGGGCAGGAGGCTCCTACTACAAGAGCCTGATCAAGATTGCCATGGACGAGGAGAATCCTCTGTTGACCATGCGCCATGAGGCGTTGCATGCGCTGAAGGCTCTAGGGTTCTTCACACCACAGCAATGGGCCACCCTTGAGCGTAAAGCCCGGACAGAATGGGTGAACAAGTACCTGCTTCAGCGTAACGCTGATGGAAAGCCAATCAAGCCCAATGAGGCATCCCGTTACGATGCTTACGAGCGCATCAACATTATTGAGCCAACCGTTTGGAATCGGGAGAACCCTGATAAGCCCCAGAGAACGGTCATGTCCCAAGCGGACTTCATGGACTTGATTATTGAGGAAGCAATTGCCGATGCGTTTGCCGACTTCACTGTAAACAAACCCCCACCTGGGATGATCGCTGCGCTGATGCAGCGTTTAAACAAATTCTTTGAAGCTCTGCGTAATGCCATGGCTGGCGCTGGGTTCCAGACAGTGGATGACATCTTTGGCAAGGTTGAGGCCGGTGAGTTGAAAGCCCTGGGTCAAGGCCCTGCTGAAGCCAAAACAAAGCTTTCGGTGACTGCCGAGAAGATTGAAGAAGTTGATCCCAAAGACGTTGGCAATATTGTCACCAATAGCGCATACAAAGATGCCGGTATTAATGTACTAGGCTCCCAGATTGAAAAAACTTCAAAGCCATTGGAAGTTGATGATGTTGGCAAATTGTTTGACGATGCGTATATGGCAGAGTTTGGCAAAGCTGGAGATTGGCGCAACCCCGTTGATTTTAAACGTGCTGTAGTGCAGGCTGTAGATGAGCTTAAAGTCCAAATGCAGCAGGCAAAATCTGGTCTAGATTGGTATGACGAGGATGTTGCTGAAGCGTTTAAACTTACCCAGCGTTACATACCAAGTTTAAAAAATCCTGAAAAGCGTGCTTTGTTTTCGGTTATTGCAGGGATCATGTCCCCTAGCACTAACGCAAGAGACAACTGGGTAATTGCCGCCCAAGCCTATCAGCACTATGAAAAAACAGGAACTTTGCCTGGAACCAATCCTGCAACAGGTGGGCTTTGGATGGGTGGCCTGGAATCGGCCAACAAGAAAAAGCAATTGGACATGCTTAACGCAATGCTTCAACCAAAATCAAAAATTCAAATCGGTGGCGGTGGTTTAGGCGAGAAGGGCGCTATTGAATGGTTGCAGGGTGTGCATACAGTTGCAGAAATCAACCAATTCAGAGCCAAATACGGCGGCATGGGCAAGTCTAGTACTGGTGGCAAAGCAACAGATATTCTGCCCGGTTTCACCGCCTTTGGCCCAAAGGTTGGGCCATTCGTTATGAACATAAATGGTATACACGAAGTAACTGTTGATGTGTGGATGACACGCACCTTCAATAGATATTTTGGACAAATGATGGGGCCTGATGGTAAGATGGTTCGTGCCCCAACAGAACCACAACGTGTTGCAATTAAAAACCTTGCAGTTTTAGCAGCGCAGCAACTTGGCATCAAGCCTTACCAAGTGCAGTCAATGCTTTGGTTCATGGAGCAGCAAATATTTAACAAGCTTGGAACAGGAGCGAAAAGCTATGGGTTCAGTGACGGGGCAACCAAGTTCAGCGAAACGCAGGGAGGAGTTGGAGTATCAAAAGTGCCTCCTGCAAACATCGGCGCTAATGCGACTGCGAACAAACCAACCAGAAAGCAAGCTGTCGGATCTGGCGTTCAAGCGGGTAAACTCTCAGTTAGATCAACTGGACAAGAAGTAACAGATGAAAACATACGATCTGCAAAACCTACCGTTCGACCCAGCGGTGGAGGCAATGAAAAAATCAACTACGGGCCGAAGTACTCCCTCAGAGGGGACATCCGATCTTATAGAGCAGGTGATGAAGAGACACCAACTCACACGGCAAGAAGCCTTGGAGATGCTGGAGGCGTTCGGGTCTTAGGCGCAAAGCCTATAACGCAGTACACCCCTGCTAACTCATTCAAAGGTATTGTTAGCCAATACGGGTATCAATCCCCTGCGTTTTATGAAATCAGCGGCAAAGACGCTGATGTGTACGAGCAAGCAATACAAGACGCAAAAAATTCCAGCCCTTATGGTGCGGCTGTCTACGTCTACCCCGTAGATGAATACGCAAACATGCGCCTCTTTTTGACAGAAGATGGCAAGTCTGGATTTGCCCTAAAAGGCGATGACATCGTTTCAGTCTTCTCTGGGCCACCACACAAAGGCTCTGTCAATTCTTCAATTCAACTGGCCGTCCAAGAAGGTGGCAGAAGGCTTGATGCGTTTGATACTGTACTCACAGACATCTATCATGCCAACGGTTTTCAAATTGTTGGGCGCATGAACTGGAATGAAGAGTACAAGCCTGATGATTGGGACAAACAAACATTTTCAAAATTTAACAGTGGTGAGCCTGATGTTGTTTACATGGCCTACAACCCAGATGACAACAGAACAATATTTGAGAACCCAGGTGAATATTTTGATGACCCTGATGAGCTTGCACAAGCTCAAAGGGACGCTGTAAACGCATACTACAACGAAGGAACTGGCTATGGATCTGCACAGCAAGCTGAAGCGTCTAGAAGACTCAAAGCCCAAACGGGAACAGTTTCAAGGCAAAGAGGAGTTCGAAGAGGCGTACAACTACTGGATGAACAGACAAGGGCAAAGTATCCCGGTCTTGAGGAACCTGTTAAAGGGTTACCAGCAACGGTAAAGGTTGACGGCGTTGATGTGACGTTTGGCCCCTACATTCCCGCACGGGAGGCGGCGGTTTTGTACGCTGAAGAGTCTGGTCTGCCTTACCGACAGCAATCAAGCTATCACAAGCTTGACCCAGAGTTCTCCAAAATGCTGGCAAGTTCTTATGCCCGGATGATTGATGAGCCGAATGCTCCTCAAGTCAAGGCCGCATACAAAGCATGGGCAGATGAAACTATTGCCCAGTACAAAGCAATGCTCAAGACGGGCATCACGGTTGAGTTTTTTCCGGATGCCATAGACACCTACGGCAACCCAAGAAATTCCATACTGGATGTTTTAAACAACAACCATCTGTATGTGTTCCCTGCTGATGGCGGGTTTGGCAAAGACGCAATCACTGACGAGCAGATAAGGAGCAATCCTGCGCTGGCATTGACCGACATCGTTATTTCTGGCCGCAGGGCCAGGGTGGTCGAGGTGTTCCGTGCTACACATGATTTCTACGGTCATATCAAAGAAGGCTTTGGCTTCCGTGCCGAAGGTGAAGAGAACGCATTCCAATCGCATGTAAGAATGTATTCTCCTTTGGCCGCACGGGCCATGACAGCAGGAACCCGTGGACAAAACTCTGAGGTGAACTTTGGCCCCAATGCTGACTTCAACAAAACAGCATCTGGCAAGGACACAAAATACGCAGATCAAAAGATTGGTTTATTGCCTGAATGGGCATCGACCATGGAGATTGAGCCTGACATAGTCGCAGAACCTGCGTCTGTAGTAACGGGCAAAGGTGTTGTTTTAGGAACCCTGCAACCTGGGGCGGCAAGCTTCAAGGGCGCTCACTATGGAAACGCCAAGGTAAACACCCTCAATGGCGACAAGTATGGCACTGGCATCCGTGGCGCAGAAAGCAAACGGCTGGCCCAAAGCAATGACGAGCGCATCAATCGCCGGGTTTATTTCTATACCCAAAAACCAGACGGAACCATGCCTATACCGGAAGCCGGTCTGGGTCAGTACGTTTACACGCAGCAGTTTGACAACATTCTTCCTCCGGGCGTAGAGAGCGACAGACTGTCTGATCAAGCCAAAGGCAACTCAAATGATTTTGAATCATTGGTTGTAGACGCTGGCTACGATGGATATGCCATTCCAAATATGGGCATGATGGTTATCCTGAACCACAACGCACCTGTTGAATACCGGGGAACCCGTGTTGAAATGGCAGAGCGGGGCGAGAAGTTAAGCGTCCGTCCCCCGCCCTTGATTGGTCGGATATCCCCCAACACACCAGAATTTAAACGCTTCTTTGACGGCAGCAAGGCCATCAACGATGACGGCTCACCAAGACTGATGTTCCACGGAACAGTGGAAACGCCGGGTGAAGAGGGTAATTTATTCAGCGCCTTCAACCTGTCTGATGATGGAAAGCTTGGATCTGGCGTTTACACAACCTCTGTGCCGGTCTATGCAGAAACATTTGGGTTCTCCCAGCCTGCGCTGATGCCCCTGTACTTGTCGGCCAAGAACCCCTACAACATCGATCTAGGGGACTTCCCAACCCGGATGAAGGGTGGCAACCTTGTCCTGACGGACGAGGCATTCAATGCCTTAGAAACGCAGATGAAAGAGGCCGCCACCAAGCTGTCAGGTAAACGCCTGATGGACTTGGAGGGTAGTCAAGTAAGGAAGATGTTTGAGAAGGCTGGCTATGATTCCATCATTGCCAAGGACAGCTTTGGCAACATCATCGAAGCCCTTGCGTTTAAACCTGAACAGGTTAAGTCAGCCACCGGCAATGTGGGAACCTTTGACCCCACCAACCCCGACATCCGCTACAGCCTGCGTGCCCCGGACACCAAAGAGTTTAAACAATGGTTTGGCAGCAGCAAGGTTGTCAATGCTGATGGCACACCTAGGGTTGTGTACCACGGAACAACAAAAGATTTTGATACTCCTAAAACTACATATAAAAGGGAAGAGTATGCAAAATTTGGTTTCCATGTTGGCACAGAAGAAGCCGCCAACACACGCTTGGTTCAAACAGAAGGTTTAAACGCTAAGGGCGCTAACATCATGCCCGTGTATGTAAAGGCTGAAAATCCTTTGCGTATAGATGAAAACCGCCTTGGTCGATGGGGTATTGATGACATCATGTCAGAGGTGATGGAGAAGGCCGATAAGGGTGAAATTGATGGCATTAGCCCTGATGCTATAGAAGATTTCTTTAACGACAGATTTGATATTGAAGCTGAGGTTGGGGTTGAAGACAATCTTGCAGAACCAAGAGTTTGGCAAGATGAGGATATGTGGATGCCGGGAGAGCGATCTAATTACCTAAAGGTATTTTTGCAACAGTTGGGCTATGACAGCATTGTTTACAACAATGAATTTGAAGGTGGTGGTGACAGCTACATTTTGCTAGATCCAAGGCAAGTTAAATCTGCCACAGGCAACAAAGGTACATACAATCCTGAAAATCCCGACATTCGTCTGAGCGTCCGCAACATCATCGGTGACCAGAAGGTCATTGATGCTTACCTGTCTAAGACCACGGCACGGGAAGAGAAGGGCCATGCGGCCCGTATGCTGGAGGCTATCACCCCGCCCACATACACATCTCTGCGCCAGATGTTCCTGAATCAGTACGACTCACTGGCCCGGTTGGATAACCGCTATGCCAAGGCCAAGGGCATCGTGCGCCTGATGGCTGACTCCAGTGCAGAAGCGGCGGCGTTGATGTCTGACATGGCCGCTGGTGTGGCCGCACGGGTTATCGGTATGGGTGGTAGCCCCGGTGGTGCTCCCGTGTACCGCAATGGCGCTACCTACATCGACAACAAGAATGGCACGATCAAAGGCCCCGCAGAAATCTTTGCGCCCCTGGCAAAGCGTAACGACCCTGAGATATACCAAGCCTATCAATACTGGGCTGGTGTACAGCGTGGGTCACGCTACATGCAGAACCCCAACGGAACCTACGAGGAAAAGCTATTTAACGACCCAAGCGACATTGCCTACGCAAATCACCTGCTGGACAAGTTTCCTGAGTTTAAACAGGTACAGGCCGATTGGAATGTTTACAACGATGGGCTTGTGGACTACATGGTCAGCACGGGTGTTATTTCCAAGCAAGCTGGAGCGGAATTCAAGAAGCACGGGGATTACATCCCCTTCTACCGTCAGCTTGAGGGTGAGGAAACCATTGGCCCGAAGGTGTTCCAGAACATCTCTGGGGTCAAGCCTCCCAAAAAGGCAAAGGGTGGCGAGGCTCCATTGGCCGACTTCCTTGAGACGGTTGTAAGGAACACGCAAGCCGCCATTCAGTCGGGAATGAAGAACGCCGCCGCCGTCAGGACTGTGGACATGCTGGGTGAGTTGGGTGAAACAACCAAGATCCCCAAGCCCTCAGGCATCAACACTGTGTCCCTCCTGCGGGACGGTAAGGTTGAGCATTACCATGTAAACGACCCGCTGCTGGTGGATAGCCTGAAGAGTTTAAACCTCGCCAAGCTACCCGGCCTGGGGTTCCTGTCAGGCCCTGCCAATCTTCTGCGTTCTCTGGTGACCAAAGACCCAGGGTTCATGCTTGCCAACTTGATGCGTGACTCCATGTCTGCATGGGTGACCAGCGGTCAGAACTTCAAGCCCGGTATTGACACCATCCGTTACTTTGGCAAAGCACTGGCCGGGAACTCACCAGAGGTTGAGGCCCTGCTGAACTTTGGCATGGGTGGGTACGAGTTCTCCAAGGGCGTGGAACAGAGTGGCCGGGACTTGGCCGATACCCTGAAAAAGAAAACTCAAGGCCCACGCACGTTTGGTCAGAAAGTCCTCAATGTCGGCCCATCCATTTGGGAAGCCCTAGAAAAAGGCACAACCGCATCCGACATGGCAACCAGAGCGGCCATCTACAAGAAGGTTATGGAAGAAACTGGCAACGAGACTGAGGCCCTGATGCGTGCCCTTGAGGTGATGAACTTCAACCGCAGAGGAAACTCAGTTGTGGTGCGTATAGCCACAGCCGCCATTCCCTTCTTTAACGCCCGTATGCAGGGCCTGGATGTGCTGTACCGGGCAGGTATACGCCCGTACATTCAGGGCAAGGATGCATCGGACTACGAGAAGCAGGTTGCCAAGACCTTTGCCATCCGTGGTCTGACCATGATGGCCGTGTCATCCCTGTACTGGGCCATGACCCATGATGATGATGAGTACCTCGCTCAAGAGCAGGAAACACGGGACAACAACTGGCTGTTGCCCAGCCTTGGCATGCGGGTTCCAATCCCGTTTGAGGTGGGTGTGTTGTTTAAAGTCATACCAGAACGGTTGTTGGAACTCAGCTTTGGCAACGACACGGGCAAGGACTTCAGCGAAGCAATGGTTCGCAACATCAAGAGCAGTCTGTTCATGGACTTGATGCCCCAGACGATCAAGCCCATCTACGAGGTCACCACCAACTACAACTTCTACACCCGCCGCCCCATTGTGGGACAGGGCGCAGAAGGCTTGGCCTCCGTTTATGAGGTGGGGCCTGGGACATCGTCCTTTGCAGAAGGCATCGGCAAGATGCTGGGCTTTTCCCCACTCAAAGTTGACCACCTGATCAAGGCTTACACCGGAACCATTGGGATGTACGCCGTAGACACTATTGATTTGGTCATTGACGCAAACAGTGATGTGCCCAAGGCCACCAAGCGGTTTGAGCAAATGCCGTTCATCAAACGGTTTGCCCTTGATGCAGAGGCCCGTGGGAAGGTCACGGCCTACTACGATCTGAAGAACTCAGTGGATGAGGTTGTCCGCACCGTCAATCACCTGGAGAAGGCCGGGAACTATGAGGAGATGGGCGAGTACATGCAGGACAACATGCGTATCCTGGCATCCAAGGATTACATCTCTGCGCTTGAGAAGGAAATGAAATCATTCCGGGAGGTGGCATCCATGATCCGCAACAGCAGGATGAGCGGGGACGAAAAGCGGGATGCCCTGCTTGCCGTCACCCAGGCTCAGAATAAACTGACCGGGAACATTCAGGAAATCAAGAAGATGATAGCTTCAGGTGATTGAACTCAAACAACCACCCAATCGTCTTCCGGTGAGCCTCATCCCAGGCGTTTAAACGCATCTCCTTGGACATCGACTTACCCTGGTCGATTTCCATATGGCAGTGGTAGCAGAGGGCCGCAATGCGGTAATCGTGGGCCTTCAACCCCCTGCCCTTGCCGTCCCGTAGCTGGTTGGAGTGAGCGGCCACTATCGTGCCATCCTTGACTCCGCATAGCTGACAGGGCGACTCCCGGACAATTTCAAGGAGTTTTTGGTTACGGTACATCATGGGTTCTTTTTGGGTCTGCCCCGCCGCCTGTGTTTATCTCTTGGGGCGCTGGTAGGTTGCTCAAGGGTATTGAAGCGGTGTTCGTTGAAGCACTCCCGGATTCTGTTTACACGGGACTCTACCTTGCGCTCACTTCGTACAACCACCGTTTCAACTCCACATTGAGGACATTTCATTTCTTCTCCTGTTTAAACTGACACTGCTTCAGTTTGCATGGGTTTGCGCCGTTTGATTGCATCATCCATTTGCTCAAGCAATTCCACCAAATCTGAATCTAGCAGATGTAGCTTGCCCTTCCATCTGGCAATGGTCAGTTCAATATCGTGTATAAGTTCAGCCTTCATATACTCATCGTTTAAAACATTGAGCGTGAGCCTATACCCGCCACCACTTTCTCTGTCTGATGGCAAGCTGACAAATGCCCGAATGTGAGACGGGGAACGATCAAGCAATGTGATTCGGCATCTTTGAATTAACGACCTTGCCTGATCCTTGCGGAATTGTCTTGCCGCTTCGTTATCGTCCCATTCAAAGTGCTTGTGTAGCACACAGCTTTCGTCCTTTGCCGCTTCAATTACATCGTCAACCATCAACACGCCATTGTTCTGTCGTGCCATCTGTTCCAAAAAATCTTTTTCGTCTTTCATGTTTTTCCTTGTTAAAAATGCCTGCTGTACCCAACCGATACTTACCCAATCGATCCATGCCTGCCTTACCAAACTCCACCACACCTCAACGCACCTTGCCACGCCTGCCTTTCATTACCCGGCCTTGCCCAGCCGATCCTTGCTAGACCCATCCACGCCTGCCTCACTCCGCCATGCCCCGCCTATCCTGGCTACGCCTGCCATGACTAACCTCATCGAACCTTACCTCGCCATGCCTGCCGTGCCCTGCCGCACCGAACCTTTCCTGGCCTGTCCGTGCCGTGCCTGCCCTGCCGTGCCCCACTATGCCTTGCCTCGCCCAGCCTGCCTGAACGCACCTTGCTTTACCCAGCCGTTCCTCGCCTTGCCTGCCTTGCCTAAACCTTCAGCGCCGAACCAAACCTCGCCCCGCCTCGCCTGCCAAAATGGGCCGAACCGCACCGTGCCAAACCGAAACGCTCCTAGCCCAGCCTGCCTTGTTTAAACAAAACTCTTTGATTCGCCCAAAATAGAAAACTTTTTGCGAACTTCTTGTTCACGATCAGAAGAAACTACTTGGAACAAACCAAACCCACAGCCAGCACTGGACTTACTATCAGGACGGCCAGCACCAATGCCCACTTGCAGACCGCATCGGCTCAACAGATTTAGCACATCAACAGTCTTGAACTGATCCATATCAAATCGAACCCGAACCTTGCATGCCCATTCGCTATACATTGGGCGTGACCGGACATCGACCACGCCAGTGGCATTTCTTGTGTGGGCCGTGTAGGTTTTGCTCTCACCATAAACACGAACTAAAGGGATGCCGTCTTGTGCATCGTATCCATCAGCCTCAATGAAGGTAGACAACTTGGCAAGGGTCATCTTGAATCCAACCAATCGGCATGCAGAGATCATGGCGCAACGGAATGCGGCGGCATTCATTCCCTCCCACCCTTCGTGACTGCGATACCGGGCATCCTCTGCCTCTTTCTCATAGTCCCTTGCGTCCCGAACCTTTCTGTTTCCAGCGGACTTGCCTTCGGCCATCTTTGCCATGAGTTCAGCTTTTTTGCTGAACCGCTCAATCACCAGCGGGGCAACACCCTCAATGATGAAATCAACAGTTGCAAACTTAGGTGGTGAAATAACGCAGTTTTCGTTGTGCGATACACCAGGGATATTTTCTCGTTTCATTGTTCACTCCAAAAAAAATTATTGTTTAAACCTCGGGTTGCGTGCATTTGTGTTCGTTGGCTGTACTCCTGTTTTGAAAAAATAAATTGCATTTGGTGCAACGCCATGTCTGACCGCTTGTGACTTTTGTGCTGTCACCTGACTCCCTTGTCTGCCATGTGCGGACAGGCTCAATCACGCCGCACCCCGCATCTCCCAGCCCAGCAGGAAATAGTTCCATCTGGTCTGCATGGCGGCGTTTACATACCTGCCTTTCTCCATCTTGAAGTCGGTGTCGATGTAGCCTCTGCTTCGCATCACTGCGTGGAATATTTTTTCTGGTCTCATTTGCGCCCTTGTGCCAAGATTGTGCAAATTGCGGTGCTTGCGGCGTGACCATCCAGCGCACAAGTCACGACCATCGGGTCTGCACCGTTGCTCACGGCCTTGTCCCACTTGTCAAGCTTGTGCCACGCCAAGACTGTGGCACACGAAATGCCTCCCATGAGGAACGCCAGCACCATGCCCCAGATGCCAAGCCAAAACTTCTGATCACTGTCCATTCTGCTTCTCCTTAATTGTTTCTACCAAAATATCAAACCATTCTTGCGTGCTCTTGCCTTTGCCCAGCCCCTCCATCGGGCTGATCGCAGGGCGCAGTTCCTTGATGAGTTGCAGGATTGTTTGAAACCCATCTTTAACCCCTTGGTCATAGCTTTCCATGAGCAGCTTGGTGAGTTCTTCTTTTGCGTTCATGCGTTCTTCTCCTTGAGTTTGGCTTCGGTTAAATCAAAAATACTGCCCTCTGATCTCAAAATCGTATCTCGCTCATCTTCCGTTAGCCCTACCCACACACGTTTTGGTTTAATAAGTTCTTCCTTTGCAAAAGTCATGGCTTGCCCCAGCTTCTTGACAAGTACATCTTCGATCAATGGCACTATGATCTCTTGCAGATATTCACGCAACGCATCTTCTTGTTTTGGTGTCATGTGTTGCGCTCCTTGAGTTTGCGCTCGACTGCCGCACCGTAAAACACCCAATCAGCACTCATGCAACCGCACTCAACAGCAATGTCGGTATGTTCTTTTTCTGTTAACCCAATCCATTTTGGCTTAATACAAGGCAAATTCTTTTCCTTTAATTTAGCTTCAATGGTTTGCACAAACTCCTCATCACCTGTATATGCTAAATGGATTAAGTAATCAATCTCATCGTCATTCAACCCAACCCATGTCTGCTGTGGTGGGGTGGTGTAAAGGTCTGCTTCATGCTGGAACTGTTTATCTGCTATCCAGTTAATCACACCATGACTTGCAAACGCCACAGGCTCTTGCTCTGGCTGTGCTTTGCATTGGTCACAATCGTGATTCACACAACCAATCTTTGGCTCTTGCTCTGGCCCAAGGCGCTGCACTTCACGCATGGCGTGTTCCGCCAATGCTTCTTTGATGGCGGTGATGTGTTCAAAACATTCCTGTCTGTCATATCCGTACTCATAGAAACCTTCCAACGCCTCAAGCGCTAGCTTCATGGCATCAATTTGTTGTGGTGTCATGCTTGTCCCCTTGCTCTGATGGAAACGCCAATTTGATATGCCGCACTTGATTGCATAGGCGCAGTCAAAAGTGCATTTGTATTAAATAATTGACTATCAGCAATCTTTGCACACGCCTCACGCTCTGTTGATCGCTCCTCGGCCAGTAACTTCTTTATTCTGTCGCCATACATCGACACCACAATGCTTGGAATGCCAATCTCTCTGGCTCGGTCGTACAGCTTAATGTCATCCAGCGTTAAGGTAACAGTTATCTCAGGGTGAATCATGCTTGTCCCCTTACCCGAATCGCTTGGGCGTTTGATTGCAACAGGCTACGCATGATGTGGCTTTCACACGCCATAGCGTTTGCGTCAAGGATGGCGGCGCATGCTTCACGCTCGGCCAAGACTGCTTCATCAATCGATATTTGCACCAAGCCCAACAGGTCTGATGCAAATTTTTTAGCTGTAATTGGTTTGTTCATTTCACCCCTCCTTAATGTTGATTAACCAAAGGGCTTGCCATGACCTTGACCCCGTCAAGATAGCCTTCGTCATAAGCCTTGGCAACAGCTTCTTTGCGTACACTGTCTGGCTGGTTTATAGCCGTGTAAACACCGTTCTCCCAGGCAATTTCACACATTGCTTTGCAGTGGTCTTCCCAGCTTCTAACCCTTGGAATGTTCCCCTCTTCATGCCACCATCGTTCAAACGCATCATTCATGCTTTGCCTCCATACCATCCATCAACATACATATCGTAGAAGCCCCATGCAAGCAACCACTTCCAACTTAGTTCCTGGTTGCGGGGGTAGGTGATCTTTGCCATCATTAGGCAAGCGCCTTTTCCTGGTGGTGCTTTCATTTATCGCCCCTCAGTTGTTTCTGTTGAATATCAAACGCTTCTTTCCACTTCTGGTACTTGAGCGCACAGGCTTCGCAGTCACACTCCCAGGTAAATTCATCGGGGTCAGCAATGCTGCCCTCTTTCTTGATGGGCGCTAGGCCAAAGCCAAACTTGAAGTCGCTCATGTCTTATCCACCTCTCCGTACATGAGACAAGAGCCAAGCCAAGTCACCACCCCTAAAAACACAATAGGCCAAGCCAACCAAGGCGGCAAAAACTCAAGCGCCGCTCCAACGACAAATGGCGTGAAGACTATGTACAGGTGTAAACGCAGTTTTTTGCTCATGGTTGGTTCTCCAGTTGTGGTTGAGGTAGCTTGTCAATGAATGCCTGACCCATGCGAATACTGTCTGCGTTCCAAATATCCATGTCGTTAAGAAACGCCTCCTCCATTTGTCCGTGGCAGTACACACGAAACCGCTTTTGGTATGTGTTGATGTCATATTCGGACTCCATGCGCTCCACTGGCGTGTTGCAGATGGCGCATAGCGGCACACCATGCAAAGCCAAATCAAATTTATTCTGTGCGGAGATGTTCATCGCTTCATCCCCCGGATGTATGCAACAAAGCTCTGCACCGTGTCACGACCGAACGGCAAAGTGAACTTTGTCTCCAACTCCACAGCCACCTCCTCCAGCGTGTCGTTGCGGTGCAGGTGGACAAACTCTGCGGGGTGGCTATGCACATCCATGTGTGCGATCTGCTTCTTGCGCCAGCCGCTGGTGTGTTCCCATTGGCCCTGCTTCAAGGCCAACTGTTCAAACGCTTCGTCTTCCGGGTCTTTCATGTTCTCTCCTGTGGTTTTGCGTGTAATACGGCTTCAAGGTATCTCAGTTCAGTGGCATTCATGATGCGCCCATGCTCCTGTTTAAATTGATGCAACACTTGACCTAGCCGAATTGAACGATTAAACAATTCACCTACGTCAGCACATCCAGTTGCTTTTATCAGGGCTTCAATTTTTGGGCTCATGCTCGCTCCTTCATCCGTTGCATCCGCTCCAGCCTCTTGTGGTGCGCCGTTACATACACGACATATTCCATGTCTGATCGAACACCATCCCAGTAAGTGCCCTCTGCTCTTGCTGGCTTATCCATAACGCCGTTGTCGGCATCCTGTCTGGCCTTGGCTTCGATGACACGCATCCGTGCATCCCCTACAATTTCCTTGGCGGTGTCGATGTCAAAACTCTTGGGGGTCATGTGTTCTTCTCCTTGGGTGAACCCCATTCATCTACATCACCCCATGACGCAAACAGCGCATGGACTTTCTTATCCACTGCGGGATACCAAAAGCGCACACCGCTGGCAGTCACGACAAACCTAATCAGGTCGCCGTAGTCATCGGTGATAAACCATATCTTTCTCATCTATCCCTCCGATCTTTCTCGTCCATCCAGAACCACAGGTGCATCAGCCCAACAAACACAAGACCGCAGACAATGAACCCAATGCCACCCAACAGAATCGTTGTCAGAATCGTTTCCATCATTCCTCCCCGCATTCGTTTAAAGCCGTATTGGTCAAGTCCCTGACCAGCGCCAGCACCATCAATGGGTCGGCATCATGTTTGAAGTAGCTACGCACCGTTAGTTGAATGTCGATCAATGCGCCAACTGCCTTTGACCCGTTTAAAGCATGACGCAGTTTGTCCTGATCTTCCGGGTAGGTGAACTCAAGAACTGCTTTCATTCTTGTTCCTTACAATTGGTGTCCAACCAAACCTTGCCCACGTTGCCCGGACATCAGTAGCCGCAGAGGGTGTGTATTTAAACGCAGGGTCAAGAATGCTCTTGGGCCTATAAGTCGTGGCAGGTGGCACGGCCTTCAGTTTTGTCTTCATGCTGTCTCCTTTGGATTCCAATCCATTTGTTTACCAACCCAGAAGCCATGGGCGTTTACACACATTCCCTTGGCCTCCATCTCCTCCGTGGTCATGCATCTGCGGTTGATTCCAAACTGCCCAATGCGGTGCTTGTCAAAAGCAAATGTGCTGTTGAAATATTCCTTGCATCCCTGGCACTGGTTTCTATCACCCCTAAGCGGCTTCATGTGGAACCTTCGTCAGCATTTCTTTGATCAGGTCATCCTCAATGATTTCGCCAAACGATCTGCCTGACGGGAACCGCATGTTGGATGCTTGATTGGCCTTGAGTACATCGATGGCCTTGGTGATGCCATTGTTGTACCCGGTTAGATACTGCTCACCAGAGGAAACCCGCATGGTCACAGCCTCCCTCATCAGTTGCGTCATGGGGGTCTTTGTCTGAGCGGAGTACTTCTTGAGCATGGTGTATTCACCCGGTTCAAGGTATGACAGGAATGGTATTTTTTTAGAAGGGGTCATGGTCAGCTTTCCAACTTTCAAATTCTTTCAACAGGTCATCAAACAACTCCTTCGCCACCTCATTCCCGTACAACTCGGAGCGGGACACAATCCCACATCGTTTACACAGTTCTGCGGCAGCGGAATCTTCGGTTTCAAACCCTATGAATTCTTGGAAATTTGTATCCTTGCACAACATCCCAGCCCTCTGGACTTTGTTGTTGTACTGGGTGGCAGACTCATCATCTTGAATCCGAACCACGGCACATGCGTACCGTGTCCCGACAAAGTCCCGGAGGAGTTCCTCTGGGATTTCGTCAGGGTGCAGGGACAAGGTCAGGATGTACCCTGTCCTGTCCTGCTTTAGCGCAACCTTACGGGCCTCAAACTGGAGAGCCATGGCTGGTGCTCTTCATGCCAAGCTGGTTTTCCAGATAGGAAATCACAGCCTGATAGCCAACAATCTGATGCTTGAGGCTATCCACCTCCCGGTGAAGCATGATGACCTCATGGCGAATGATTGGAACACCTCTGTCCTCAATTGCAGGTAGCAAAATTTGCTTTAACTTGTAGGTGAAGTTGTGAACGTCCTGTGGTTTGACGTTAACTGCCGCACAAATTTCTGCGGTGGATGCATTGGGGTTTGATTTGACAAAGGCCCGGATGCGGCCTTGTGCTGATAGGGGGCGTGGTTTTTTCATGCTCACTCCTCAAAAGGGTACGTCATCGGCCATGTCATCAAACCCAGATGACTTTGCCACAGGTTTTGCAGAGTCGGCTACCTTGCGCTTGATGCCAATACTCAGGTAGGTCTTCCCGGCCTTTGACTGTTTCTTCCAGCCGCTGAGTTTGAAGACATGCAATCCATCCACCGTCTGGACATTTGCCATGTCCTTGAGGTTGATTGCAATTTCCCCGTAGTAGTCAGGGGACAGTTGGGACATCTTTGATTCGGCGGCCATGAGGCGACCAGCATCGGCTTTTTGTTTAAACGGTTCCATCAGTCTTTTCCTTTTCGTTAAAGTTTTTCTTCACGTTGGTGAAGTGAGCCAAGACCTTCTTGTAAAGGTCGTTATGTGAGCGTTTGAGGTCATCCAGTTGGCCTTGGTTGGCCTTCCAGTAGGACTTCAATGCGCCCATATCCTTGCAAATATCACAGTACTTGATCATCCCGTCAGCAAACAGTTCCTTGTTTGCAAGGTCTGCATCCCCGGTTTCCACGGCCTTTTCGATGGCCTTGGTTACCATGGCCTCAACCTCTGCTGTATCGGCCTTTGTGATGACCTCTGCGTCCTGCATCGGGAGATCATCTCCGCTGTAGATGTACAGGCCAAGTCCGTGCAGGGCCAGCGCCTTGGTCATGCAACGCATGATGGCGGTGTTGACCTCAAAGGCATTGGGAGCCGGGATGGGCTGGTTGCGGTGGTTCATCACCGGGAGCATGCAGGTCATTGGCTTTTCAAACATGGTGACGGTTACCCACACCAAGCCCGTGCCGTTTACATCCATATACGCCTTGCCATCAAAGGCATGCACATTGAATGAGGCGGCGGGGTCAGCCTTCAAAGCCTCTGCCCATGCCCATGCCCATGACAGGTAGGTCAGACCATTCTTCTTTTCGGTATGGTCGTTGACGTTCAGTTTCAGCAGGTCAATTACGTTCATTGATTTCTCCTTGGTATTGTTTACACCACTGGGCGACTGAGCAGTAGTTGCCTGTGCATCGCTTGGGTTCGGCGGGTCGTTCTTCGACATATCCTTTTTCCTTCACAGCCAGTTCATCGGCCTCTTCACGGGTTTCAAATAAACGGATGGCTGTTTTGCGGCCTTCACGTTTCACGGCAAAGACGGGGGTTGATTTCCATCTTTCTTCATCGGAGCAGAACGGAAGTTCTTCCCCAAAGTCATGGGACACCTTGGCGTTGCGGTGCATCTCAAGGCGTTCCCGGATATAGGTTTCGGTGGTGACTGCGTCCCACAGGGGGATGTCAACCATGTCAATGGATGCCCGTGGGTATCCCTCTTTGACCTGTCTGCGGTTGAAGTCCCGAATGAAAGCGCAGATCTGAAGCTTGATGACCTTCTTGCGCTTGACGGTTTCAACCAGCCATTTGTAAATGTTCAACTGCTGTTGCCATTCAATCTTTTCCTGCATGAAAGCCCAGGCGCTGGTGAACTTGTAATCGGTGATGACAACCCCTTCCGGGGTTTCCTCTTGCAGGTCAATGGCCCCGCTGATGGTCACGCCATCCACATTCACGAACAGGCGTTCCTCATTGATGTGCTTGTCGTTCACTGCGTTTTCCATGTTGATATGGATGCCCTTGCCAATGAACTGCCAACCCAGGTCAGTCACATCCACCTCAATCACATCATCGTATTGTTCTCGCAACCTTCTCACTCGGGGTGGACTCATCAACTCTGTGACGCTATACTGGGATGCGCCCTTTGAGTATGTATCTTTTGACACCAATGAGACGAGGGGCGCTGGTAAACCGTACTTGTTGGTAATCTTCATTTGCTCTCCAAAGGTTCGTTATGACATTACAACGCAATGATAGCGATAGTGTTGACAGCTTGCAAGCACTTTCTCAAATTATTTTTGGTGAGCCTGCCAGCAAGGCCAACTCAAGGAGGCTTGTTCACTTTGGCGGCATGTCCCGACTGATCAAGTCAGCCAAGGCTTTGAGCTATTCGGATGTGTTTAAACAGCAGTGCAGGCCATTGGCGAAGCTGATGGAGGGGGATCTGCGTGTGACCATGTGGATCTTCTATGCCAGCCGCAGACCAGACCTGGACGAGTCGTTGATCTTGGACTTGATGCAGGGCCTTATATATGCCAATGATCGGCAGGTGAAGGAGCGGCATACCTATTGGGGCCTTGACCCCGATAAACCACGCACAGAGATCCTTGTGGAATGCATTCCGGAGGTGGCTCCAAAAAAAAGCCCCACCGGGCAGGGCAGGGCTAAATCCAGGAGGAACATCTGAAGGCCCCAGTTTACACGGAAAAACTACAGGCAGCGAAAACACTGCTGTAGGTCATGTTTAAATTTCTTAAGGAGCAGGCAATGCTGAAAGCGGACGGATTTGACGAGGCAATCATTGGACAGGCGTGTATCTGGAGAAATCAGGGTATGCATAACGTCTTGGTATATGACGCAGAAAAGATGCGATCCATCCTTATGAAGCGTGATGGCATGGAGGCCGACGAAGCCAGGGAATACATTGAGTTCAACGTTGAAGGGGCCTATGTCGGGGACGAGACTCCCGTTTACGTTTGGACTGAGGACTACCTCCCGGAGTAATGTTTAAACACACTGGTCATTTCAGATACGCATCTGGAGTACCTGTTTTTTATTTGACGTTATTTGACTGAGGCTATGCGTTTAAACGCAGGTTTACCTGGACTTCAGGACATGCAGGACATTGAAATCGATTATTTTATTTTGGTGTTTAAACGCTGTGTCATTCCAAACCGGCAGTTTCAACATACAGACACTCCGGAAACCCCTCCGAAATCTCCTCCCCCCTTATAGGGGGGGTGGAGAATTTCGGCGTGGAGTTTCTCCGAAAAGTGCCAAAACGGAGTATTTCGGCGTGCTATGTTTAAACGCATGAGAAATTTTATGGTGGCACAAGATAACTTATTCCAGTGGTAACTTGGTGGTAGGTACGTCTCGGCGGGTATAGGTACGTCTCGGCGGGTA
>Ga0209358_10000596_pt1 | contig 31207 bp, 33 predicted proteins | sample LauGreFa1BDMLBSN_2_FD_187574 | JGI IMG/M metagenome (GOLD analysis project Ga0209358, IMG submission 187574) | Freshwater lake microbial communities from Lake Michigan, USA - Fa13.BD.MLB.SN (SPAdes) (version 2) | ecosystem: Environmental > Aquatic > Freshwater > Lake | place: Lake Michigan, USA... | reverse complement strand
ATACGCATTGTCACCCTCGCCTGTGTAGCTTGATTGCGCATAATCCACGCCGAAGTGCAGAAGTGTGGCAGGCAGTGCCTGTACGGTATTGGACCAGCGCAGTTCACGCTGCGTTCCCGTGGACACACCGTTTTTCCAGGAGCCGTCGCCCGACGTGTACAACACCCCATTGAGCGAATCTTCGTAGCGCATTTGCGAAACTGCAAAATCCAGGGTGCTAGACCAGTTTGGTGTCCATGCGTGCTTCACAAACGCGCCTAGGTTTTGTGTTTCCCGCTTCAATAGATTTTTGTCGGTAGCTGTACCGTACGCATCGTCATAGTCATCCGAGCTGCTACTAAGCTGGTAGCGCAAGCCTATGGCAGTATCGACATCCAGGTTTCGATCCACATTCAGGCTGAAAAAATTACTGATGTAGCCGTCTTTGTCCGGATTAGCATTTGTCTTTTTGCTGCTATCGATTGCCGAAGAGCCATCCGAAGAAGACTGGCCGAGGTTTAGGTTCAAGCGAACGCCCTCAAATTCCCCTGCATACCCGGCTTGTACTTGGCGCGTATTCGCAGAGCCTAGGCCTACCGACCCATAAGCCCTCGGCTTGCCCTTGCCAGTCACTGTCGTGATGCTTATGACACCGCCGACTGCCGCATCGCCATACAAAGCGCTGGCATTGCCGCGCAAAAGTTCGATACGTTCGATTTGGTGGAGCGGGATATCAATCACCAGCAATGCGCCAATTTGATCGACCGATGAGCGTACGCCATCGACGACGATCACGCTGTTAATGCTATTTTGACCCCGCAGAAAAAAAGAAGTCACAGCGCCCGGTCCGCCATTGCGAGCGAACTCGAAGCCCGCTTCGCCTTGTAATAAATCAGCCAGTGACTGCGCTTGCGAGCGCTCAATATCTGCACGCGTAATTACCGAAACAGACGACAGCACATCGGCCAGTGGCTGCTCGACCCGCGTCGCAGTGACCATGACTTGCGGCAAGGCCAGTGCACTGTTATCGGCAAGCGCATGCCCAGTTGTAAAAATAAAAGAACATGCCAAAGCTGCGCGCAGCACAGCAGAACGCACGGCAAAAATACCATTTTTCATAAAGATTGAGACCATCAACAAAACCCTCGCCGTCTTCCCCGACAGCGCATGGGCGTTACGGTGATGCGCGGACGCACCACCACCTTGTTGGCCGGTATCCGGGCTGGTGGCGCAACTCCCATCGCCTTCCCAAGCGCTTGTTCAAGGCACTCAGTGGCTGTGATGGGAGCGAAATCCTCGCGGATTTGTCCACTTACCGTTGCGGGGGCAGCGCAGGTTAGGTTGGCTTTGCGGGGCCTTCCCTCCTGCTTCCCGTTGAACTGCGCCATGTGAACCACAGCGCGAGCACCAACGCGTTCATTGTAGGCCCAGGTCAACGCGGGCCGGGGCGCTACTACAATCGCCCCCCATGGAGCAGGCATCCCCCATCGACCAAATTGCCGAGCGCGTTGAGCGCTTGCTGCTGCGTTACGAGGAATTGCAACGCACCAACGCCCTGCTGAGCCAGCAAGTGGCCACGCTTACCCAAGAACGCGACTCTTTCAAATCCCGGCTCTCTGCGGCGCGCTCGCGTGTCGATGCCTTGTTAGAGCGCATTCCTGAAAATGCCGCCCCAAGCGCAGCCGCACCCACCGATAGTCACTTTTGAATGCCATGAAACAACTGGAAGTTCAAATCATGGGCCAAAGCTACTTGCTCGGTTGTCCCGAAGGGGGCGAAGCGCAGTTGCTCAAAGCCGTCCAGCGGGTAGACGCGGGCATGTGCAAGATTCGCGACGCCGGCAAAGTGCGTGCGCGTGACCGGATCGCGGTGCTGGCGGCGCTCAATCTGGCCTTCGATGTGGTGTCCGCCAATGGCGAACTACCTTCCGAGCTGGCAGTGGAAAGCGCCCCGGCGCTGTCACTTAACCGGCGCCAGAGCGATCGGGTGCTGGAGCCGCTCATCAAGCGGCTAGATAAAGTGCTGGCCAACGACGGCCTTTTGTTTTAGCCACGATGGGCCATTGGGCGGCGGGCCACAGGCGCTGCGCCCCTACAATGGTCCGCGTCTGCGGTTCCTCCGGGTTTTTAATTTCCTGAACCAATGCTCATTGAGCCAGGGCTTGGAATATCGCTCCCCAGGCGTGATCATCTCGCGTTAGATGGACCCAATGGGGCGCTGACCTCGCCCACCTAAACTGCGGTTTAGGATGCGGGCCCGGTGGCCCACCGCAGACACCTTTACTTCTTCTCCCCACTACTTTCCCCGCCCCCTTATGTTCGAACCCCTCATGGTGATAGAACTGGCCGTGCTCGGCTTAGGAGCAGGCCTCTTGGCAGGCATGTTGGGCATTGGCGGGGGCATGCTGATTGCGCCCTTTGTCAGCATCATCCTGGAGCGGCGCGGCGTGAGCACCGACATCAGCGTGAAGATGGCCATTGCCACTTCCATGGCCATGATTGTGTTCACCAGCCTGTCCAGCGTGCGGGCGCACCACCAGCGCGGCACCGTGCGCTGGGACATTGTCAAAGCGCTCGCACCCGGCATTGCGCTGGGCGGTGCACTGGCCAGCGCTGGGCTGTTTGCCATCCTCAAAGGCAGCGCACTGTCGCTGATATTTGCCGCCTTTGTGGGCTTTTCGGCCACGCAAATGCTGCTCAACCGCCAACCCAAAGCCAACCGCGAGTTGCCCGGCTGGAAAGGCCAGACTCTGGCCGGAGTCGCCATCGGTTTTCTGTCCGGCCTGGTCGGCGCAGGCGGCGGCTTTGTTAGCGTGCCCTATATGGTGGCGCACAACGTGCTCATCCTCAACGCAGTGAGTACCAGCGCCGCGTTGGGCTTTCCCATCGCGTTTTTCAACACTATCGGCTACATTGTGTCGGGCTGGCACAACGAAGCCTTACCGCCCTGGTCGCTGGGCTATGTCTGGCTACCCGGCCTCTTGGTCACCGCATCGTGCAGCGTTTGGACCGCGCCACTCGGCGCCAAACTGGCGCACCGTCTCAACCTGGTCATGCTCAAGCGCATCTTTGCCATCATGCTCTATGGCTTGTGCGCTTACATGGTGCAAAAGGGCTTGAACGCCTAAGCCAGGTCTGCATTAGTCCGTCATCGCGAGAAGCGAAGCGACGCGGCGATCCATAAGTGATTGATTGCCAAGCAAAAATGGATTGCTTCGCTACGCTCGCAATGACGGGTTTGGACTTATGCAGAGGTTCCCTAGCATCCTGCCAATTGCGCCCATGAAAAAGGCCGACGCGAGCGTCGGCCTTTTACTGAAGGCTTATACAGCCCGCAGTGCATCAACCCATGTGCAAACCGCCGTTGACCGAGAAGTCAGCGCCAGTAGCGTAGCCGCCTTCTTCCGACGCCAGCCAGGCGATGATGGAGGCGATTTCGCTGGGCTCGCCCAGGCGTTTGACTGGCACGGTGGCGACAATCTTGGCCAGCACGTCTTCGCGAATGGCTTTGACCATATCGGTGCCGATGTAGCCGGGGCTCACCGTGTTCACCGTCACGCCTTTGGTAGCCAGCTCTTGCGCCAAAGCCATGGAGAAACCATGCATACCCGCTTTGGCAGCCGAGTAATTGGTTTGGCCCGCCTGGCCTTTTTCGCCATTGACCGACGAGATGTTGATGATGCGGCCCCAGCCTTTTTCCACCATGTCGGCGACCACTTGCTTGGTCACGTTGAACATGGAGTTGAGGTTGGTTTCGATGACCATGTCCCAGTCTTCGCGGCTCATTTTCAGGAACATGCGGTCGCGGGTGATACCGGCGTTGTTCACCAGCACGTCAATCAGGCCATGCTCGGCCTTGGACTTGGTGAAGGCTTCCACGGTGGAATCCCAATCACCGACATTGCCCACCGAGGCGTAAAAGGTGTAGCCCAGCGCAGCCTGTTCGGCGATCCACTTGACGTGGTCGCGCGTAGGGCCGCAACCGGCGATGACTTTAAAACCTTCTTTGTGCAGGCGCTGGCAAATGGCGGTACCAATACCACCCATACCACCCGTTACGTAAGCAACTTTCTGAATCATAACTGTCTCCTTCTTTTTTAGATAAAACTAACGCAAATTTCAAATTAACGCTCGATGGTGAGTGCAACACCCATGCCACCACCGATACACAGGCTAGCGATACCTTTTTTGGCACCACGGCGGCCCATCTCATGGAGCAAGGTCACCAAAATGCGGCAACCGGACGCACCAATCGGGTGACCAATCGCAATCGCACCACCGTTGACATTGACTTTGGAAGTGTCCCAGCCCATTTGCTGGTTAACGGCGCAGGCTTGGGCGGCAAAGGCTTCGTTGATCTCTAACAAATCCAGGTCTTGCGCATTCCATCCGGCGCGCGCCAGGGCTTTTTGTGAGGCAGGCACCGGGCCCATGCCCATCATGGCCGGGTCCAGGCCGCTGGTGGCAAAGCTTGCAATGCGACCCAGCGGTGTCAGGCCCAATGCGGCGGCTTTTTTAGCCGTCATGACCATCACCGCGGCAGCGCCGTCGTTGATACCCGAAGCATTACCGGCGGTCACGCCACCGGCTTTATCGAACGCGGGGCGCAGACCGGCCAGGGCTTCGGCGTTGGACTTGCGGTTGATGAACTCATCGGCCGCAAACACAATCGGGTCGCCTTTTTTCTGGGCGATGCTAAAAGGCACGATTTCATCGACAAACTTGCCCGCGTCTTGCGCGGCAGCGGCTTTTTGTTGGCTGGCAAGCGCCAGCGCGTCTTGCATATCGCGGCTGATGCTGTGGGCCTTGGCCACGTTCTCGGCGGTGATGCCCATGTGGTACTGGTTGTACACATCCCACAGGCCATCGACGATCATGGAGTCCACCATATTCCAATTGCCCATGCGCTGGCCGTCGCGGCTGCCCATCAACACATGGGGCGAAGCGCTCATGTTTTCCTGGCCACCGGCGATGACGATGTCGCTGTCGCCCCAAGCCACCGATTGCGCTGCCAGCATCACGGCTTTGAGGCCCGAGCCGCATACGGCATTGATGGTCAAGGCAGGCGTTTCTTTGGCGAGGCCGCTTTTCATGAGCGACTGGCGTGCGGGGTTTTGGCCGGAGCCTGCTGCCAGCACTTGGCCCATGATGACTTCACCCACCTGGTCAGCGGCCAGACCGGTGCGCTCCAGCAGATTGCGGATGACCGCGGCGCCCAATTCAGGTGCGGCGACTTTGGACAGGCTTCCGCCGAATTTGCCTACGGCGGTGCGGGTGGCGGCAACGATAACGATGTCTTGCATTTTTTATGTCTCCAAATAGTGAAAGTTAAACCGACTCAATGAATAGCGTGTGAAAAGCCTGTGCCGTTCTTAGGCCTTGGCCAGCACATAGGTGCCGGGCGCTGCAAAAGTGGCTTTGTATTCAGCGCGGCCATAGGATTTGGGCGCGGCCACTTGCTTGCCTGCGTGGGACTTGAGCCATTGGGCCCAATCGGTCCACCAACTGCCAGGGTGTTCTACCGCTTTTTGCATCCACTGCGCGTGGCTGGCGGGCAGTTTGCCGTCGGCGCGTATCCAGTGGCTGCGCTTGTTTTTAGCGGGTGGGTTGATGACGCCGGCGATATGGCCGGATGCGCCCATGACAAAACGCTTTTTGCCTGGCAGTGCTTGTGTCGATGCATACGCGCCGCCAATAGGCACGATATGGTCTTCGCGCGAACCATAAATATAGAAGGGCGTATCGAGCAAACCAAAGTCAATCTGCTCGCCGCAGACCGTGGCTGCACCGGGCTGCACCAATTTATTTTCCAGATAGGTGTTGCGCAAGTACCAGGCGTAATAAGGGCCGGGCAGATTGGTGGCGTCCGAGTTCCAGTACAACAGATCGAATGGTGGGGGCGTTTCGCCTTTGAGGTAGTTGCCCACCACGTAATTCCAAACCAGATCATTGGGGCGCAGAAAGCTGAAGGTGGAGGCCAGGTCCTGGCCTTTCATCAAACCACCCTCGCCCATTTCCTGCTCGCGGAATTGGACGAAGGACTCGTCAATAAACACATCCAAAATACCGGTGTCGGTGAAGTCCAGCAGCGTGGTCAAGAGTGTGGTGCTGGCCACCGGATGCTCGCCGCGCGCCGCCAGCACAGCCAGCGCGGTGGTCAGCATGGTGCCGCCTACGCAAAAGCCCAGCGCATTGATGCTGTGGTCGGTGCCGCGCTTGCCAACGATGTCTTGCGTGACGCCAATGGCTTGGATCACAGCCTCTTCGATGTAATCGTCCCAGGTCTTGTGCGACAGGGAGGCATCCGGGTTACGCCAGCTCACCACAAAAGTGCGGTGGCCTTGGGCTACGGCGTAGCGCACCACCGAGTTCTCAGGCTGCAAGTCCAGTATGTAGTACTTGTTGATGCAAGGCGGCACCATGAGGAAGGGTTTTTCAAACACCTTAGCCGTGAGGGGCTTGTATTCAATCAACTGAAAGAGTTCGTTTTCAAAAACGACCGCGCCTTCGGTGGTCGCCACGTTTTTACCGACGGTAAATACGCGCTCGTCGGTCATGGACACATGGCCTTGGCGCATATCGTGCAGCAGGTTTTGCAAGCCTTTGGCAATGCTCTCGCCCTTGGTTTCCAGGGCTTTTTGCTGGGCTTCGGCGTTGAACGCCAAAAAGTTGCTGGGGGCCGCGGCGGCTACGCCCTGCTCCACGGCAAAGCGCAGACGGTTGCGGGTTTTTTCATCGGCATCGACGGCGTCGGTCAAGGCCATCAAAGTGCGGCTGTTCAGAAGATAGACCGCAGCGCTCAGAGCCGCCACTGGGTTGTGGTGCCAAGCCGGGTTGGAAAAGCGCTTGTCTTGCGTTTGTAGACCGTCTGCGCTCATCATCTGCGTCATCAAGGCCTGCGCATCTTGCATGTACTGTTGCTGCACCGCTTGCAGCTTGTCCGCAGAAAACTGGATGGCCGGTGGGGCCGAGGGGTGCGCCATGGCCGACATGGCCGCACCCAGGTCCAGATTTTGGAAATTGGCCAGGGCTTTGGTCCAGGATTGGCTTACAGTCTCCTGAAATTGGGCGGCGGTTTTCGACCAGATATCAAACTGCGGGTTGTCCACGTTGTGTCCTCTTGATCCGCAGAAGTGTGCTGCGTTGGTGGTGTTTGCTTCAGATTATCGGAGTGCTGGCCTTCGCCAGCCTGACAATTTTTGCTGCGGTGCAGCATTTTAAGCGAAAAAATATGTATATCGTCCCTATTGCCTGGTTGTATGTGGCTTTTATGATGGCCGTGGCCGAGGCCACCAGCACACAGGGTACGGTGCTGGGGGCTTTTTTTACCTTCGTGCTTTACGGTCTGATGCCTATCGGCTTATTGCTGTATTTCATGGGCACGCCAGGAAGGCGGCGCAAGCGCCTGGCGCGCGAAGCGGAAGAAACAGAGGCCTATTTGGCGGCCCAGGCGACGAATTTGGCACAAACGGCCCAATCGATCGAGCCGGCCCAGTTAGCCCAGCCACCGCAGGGAATGCAGGCGGTACAGGCCGCGCAGCCCCCAGTTCAGGACAGCCCCGCCCTAGCGCAAACAAATACTGGCGACCTGCCGCCCGGTGACCTTGTCGCGCCGATACGAAAAGAACCTTGAGGGATTTGACACGGTGCACCAGGTGGGGCTGCCGTCGTTGCCAAATACCGCAGGCACGCCGCTGGTCGCCAGGCGCTGACGCGCCAGCAGCGGCAGATCAGCCAAGAATTTGCCGCCAGCCAAGGGCACAAAGGCCTGCGCCGCCACGGGTGAAAAGGCCATAAAAGCCGCCCGCACTTCGGGCCCCACTTCAAATACCTGCGGGCCAATGCAGGGCCCCATCCAGGCGAACCACTGCGCCGCAGCCCTACCCGTCGCGGCCGGAGACGCAAAAAATGCTTCAACCACGCCGATGCGCTCTATCCCGGCCAAGCCGCGCCAGCCGGCATGCAAAGCACCGACTTGCGTAGCCTGCCCATCGGCCACATGGCATAGCAAGATCGGAAGGCAATCGGCGATGCCCACGGTGCAGGCCAAACCGCGCTGGCCGGTGTAGCTGCCGTCGGCCTCCTGGTAATCGGGGGTTTGCGTATCCAGGGCCAGCAAGCGCGTGCCGTGTACCTGCTTGAGCAGCACGGGCCGCGCATCCAGCGCCAGCGTCAGCCGCTGCACATTGCGGGCCACCGCCTGCGGCGCATCGCCCACATACGCGCCCAGGTTCATGCTGCCATACGGGGCTTGCGACACCCCCCCGGCGCGCGTAGTGCACAGCGCGTGCACGCCAGGCGGCACTGGCCAATCGGGCAGCAGCCAGTCAGGATGCGCTTGCGCGGGCGCGGCGGGCTCTGGAATTTGCATAGCCCGAGCATAAACCGCCGCTTGCGCCGCTAACATCGGCTTGCTGCATCATGGCGCATGGCACGCGCCACACTACTTGCCCGAAAGCATTCCATGATTCTTGAAATCGCCGACATCCGCATCCACCCCGGTAAAAACGCCGACTTTGAAGCTGCCATCGCGCGCGGCGCGGGCAGCGTCATTGCGCAAGCCAAGGGCTTTCATGGCTACAAGGTCAACCGCAGCATGGAAACGCCCGAGCGCTATGTACTGCAAATATTTTGGGCCGCGCTGGAAGACCACACCGTGGGCTTTCGCCAGTCGCCCGCATTCACCGAATGGCGATCTATCGTGGGGCCGTTTTTCGCCGCACCGCCGCTGGTCGAGCATTTTGAACTGGTCGCCCAATCCGACTAAACCTGGAGCCGCATCATGATTTACAGCTTCACACCCCCTGCCGTGGTGGGCATCCCGGTAGTGGACTCACCGGCCCTGTTTCCGGTGCATCGCATTTACTGCGTGGGCCGCAACTACGAAGAACACGCCAAAGAAATGGGCGGTACTGGCCGCGAAGCGCCCTTCTTCTTTATGAAGCCGGCCGATGCCGTGCTCTATTGCGCACCCGACGCCACCGCACAAATGCCCTACCCCACGCTCACCACCAATTTGCACCACGAGATTGAGCTCGTCGTCGCCATTGGCGTGGGCGGCCACCACATCCAAGCCGCTGATGCGCACCGCCATATTTTTGGCTACGCCGTGGGCTTGGACATGACGCGCCGCGACCTGCAAAACGACATGAAAAAGCAAAGCCGCCCCTGGTGTATTGGCAAAGGCTTTGAACACTCCGCGCCGATTGGCGCGATTACCCCGGCAGCCCATGTGCCCGGTATTGCGCAGGCGCGCATTGCCTTGGAAGTAAACGGGCAGATGCGCCAAAACAGTGTGATCAGCAAAATGATCTGGAATATTGCCGAGACGATTGAGCAACTCTCTATCGGCTGGACACTGCAAGCGGGCGACCTGATTTACAGCGGCACGCCCGAAGGCGTAGGCGCGGTGCAAGCCGGTGATGTGCTGGTGGGCAGCGTCGATGGTTTGTCCGATCTGCGCATGGTCATCACCGCGCCTGCGGCGGGTTAGAGCGCACATATGCACGGCTCTCCGATCAATCATTGCAGGCAATGCGGCAGCGCAGTAGACAACCGCATTCCCGACGACGGCGATACCAAGCTGCGCGCGGTTTGCTCCGCCTGCCACACCATCCACTACATCAACCCGCTCAATGTGGTGGGCACCATCCCGGTGTGGGAAGACAAAGTGCTGCTGTGCAAACGCAATATCGAGCCACGCAAAGGCAAGTGGACGCTGCCTGCGGGCTTTATGGAACTAGGCGAAACCACCGCCGAGGGCGCGGCCCGCGAGACCGTCGAGGAAGCGGGCGCACAGTTTGAAATGCAGGCGCTGTTTTCTTTGATTAACGTGGCGCGTGTGGGCCAGGTGCACTTGTTTTACCGCGCCGCCTTGCTCAGCCCCGAATTTGCGCCAGGCACAGAAACCCAAGAGGCCATGTTGTTTGACGAGGCCGATATTCCCTGGGACGAAATCGCGTTTCGCACGGTTAAAGAAACGCTGGAGCATTTCTTTGCAGACCGGCGCGCGGGGCAGTTCGGCTTTCACGTCCTGGATATTTAATGCAGGCCCGTGCGCAGCCCCCGCTGCTGCTTGCACTGCGCCAATTCCAATACGCGCCCTGGCCCGAGCGGCGCGAACTGCTGCATGCATGGGTGTATCGCTTTGGCATTTACGCCGCGCTCAACTTCATTGACGAACCGGCCTGGCTAGCGCTGATATTTTGCTGAAAGCAGCCCACGGCATGTTGCCCTGTTTTGTCGTCATCGACCTGGAAACCACCGGCGGAAATGCGCAGCAAGACCGCATAACCGAAATCGCTGCCGTGCGCGTAGAACACGGCGTGGAAGTGGCGCGCTGGAGCAGCTTGGTTAACCCCGGTGTGCGCATACCGCCCTATATCCAAAGCCTAACCGGCATCAGCGACCCCATGGTGCAAGACGCCCCATATTTTGAGGACGTGGCCAGCCGCTTGCTGGAACTTCTGGACGGCGCGGTATTCGTCGCGCACAACGTGCGCTTTGACCATGGCTTTGTGCTGCATGCTTTGGAGCGCATGGATAAGCCCTTTAAAGTCAAAACCCTGTGCACGGTGCGCTTGTCGCGCAAGCTCTACCCGGCCCACAAAGGCCATGGGCTCGATGCGATTTCGCAGCGCCACGGGCTGCATACGCTGGCGCGCCACCGGGCTATGGGCGATGTGGAATTGGTGCTGGGCTTTTTACAGGTAGCGCGTGCCGAGTTGGGCGCCGAAGTGCTGGAGCGCGAAGCCGCCGCTTTGCTGCAAGGCAGCGCCAGCGTACCGCCGCAATTAGAGACCCCGATAGCCGATGTGCCGGACCGACCAGGCGTCTATGTGTTTTACGGCGTAGGTGCGATACCGCTGTACATCGGCAAAAGCGTGAACATGCGTACCCGCGTGCTCTCGCACTTTCAGGCGTCTACGCGCCAGGCGCGCGAGATGCGCATATTGCAAGAGATACGCCGCATCGAATGGCAGGAAACTGCCGGCGAACTGGGCGCGCTCTTGCTGGAGTCGCGCTGGGTGAAAGAGCGCCAACCGATACACAACCGGCAACTGCGCCGCACCCGCGGCTTGCAAGCCTGGCAACTGGCTGAGTCGCCAGAGGCCAAGCCCTTGCTCACGCTGGTAGGCCTGGACGAAATGGACGCCGCCGCCTTTGGCACTTTGTACGGCGCCTACCGCTCCAAACGCCAGGCGCTCGATACGCTGCGCACGCTGTGCGAAACCAATGATTTGTGTCCGCAACGACTGGGTTTGGAATCGGGCAAGGGCCATTGCTTTGCCAGCCAAATCGGCAAATGCAAAGGCGTATGCGCGGGCCGCGAAAACCCCGCCGTGCACCGTCTGCGTTTGCAACTGGCCTTGCACGGCGAGCAACTACAGGCTTGGCCTTTTGCCGGCCCCATAGGCATCCGCGAATTTGATACGCGCAGCGGCCGCACCGATATCCATGTGTTCGAGCAATGGTGCCACCTGGCCACCGCGCACGACGACGAAGAACTCCAAGCCGCCTTGCAAACCCGGCAGGCACTGGCTTTTGATGTGGATACTTACCGGCTGCTGCTCAAGCGCTTGTCCGGCAAGGGCGAGCGCAATCTTTTGATACTGAAGAGGACTGTGGAGCTTTGACTAGGCTGCGGCAGGCAACAAAACCGTTCGCAGCACCATATCCACAATCAAGCCCTGCGCCGCCGCAAAGTCGGCTTCATCGAGTTCTGTCTTACCCAACACCAAGCTAATCTGGCTGCTCCAGTCGGCATAGACCTGGGTGGAGGCCCACAGCAGCACCATCAGGTGGCGGCCATCGACCTGGCGGCACAGGCCGCGTTCGGCCCAGCGGTTGAAGATGGCCACATCGGCTTGCACCGCAGGGATCACCCGCTCGGCAATTTCGGCGGCAAACAGCGGCGCGCCGGATATCACCTCGTTGGCATAGACCCGCGAATCGTCCGGGTGCTCGCGCGAAAAGCGCAGCTTGCCGGCGATGTATTCGCGCAGCGCCTGCTCCGGGTCGTCGGGGCGCTGGCTCAGCGCGTCCATGTAGGACAGCCATACATCCAGCACCCCGTGCAGCACGCGCCGGTACAGTGCCTCTTTGCTAGGGAAGTAATACAGCAGGTTTTGCTTGGAAGCGCCCACCGCCTTGGCAATATGGTCCAAAGACACGCCCCCGTAGCCGCGCTGGGCGAACAGGCGCTTGGCCACGGCCAGGATGTCTAGCTCCAGCTTTTCCCGCGCAATGCTGACCTTGACTGGTTTCATGCCTGCATTGTTTCACCATTGGTACGGCTCTTGCTCAACAAATCGCTAGGGTTTTTACCAATTGGTAAAACAAATTTTCCACATTTAAATACATGCGGTCGCACAAAGCTCTGGGTTCAACAGCCCGGTGGCGCGGCATCGGATGGAAAACCAGTAACCGGAATCGCCACTATGCACACAGACAGCTCCACCCCCGGCATCGCCGCCGGACGCCTTAGCGGCGCGGACTTGGCGCGCAATTTTTGCGATGCCCACCCGCCCATGAACCTGGCCCAAGCCCGCGTCGAGGCGGACCGTTGTTATTACTGCTACGACGCGCCTTGCCAGACCGCCTGTCCCACCGGCATTGACGTGCCCAGCTTTATCCAGCGCATTGCCGACGGCAATCTGCGCGGCGCGGCCCACACCATTTTGGAATCCAACCCGCTGGGCGGCATGTGCGCCCGCGTGTGCCCCACCGAAGTGCTGTGCGAGCAAGCCTGCGTGCGCAATACCCAAGAGGACAAGCCGGTAGAAATTGGCCAACTCCAGCGCTACGCCACCGACCACCTGATGGCCCACCCCGGCAAGCCCTTGTTCACCCGCGCCGCACCCACCGGCAAGCGCGTGGCCGTAGTCGGCGCGGGCCCCGCCGGCCTGGCCTGCGCCCACGGCTTGGCGCGCTTGGGCCACGAGGTGGTGCTGATGGATGCGCAGCCTAAATTGGGCGGCCTCAATGAATACGGCCTGGCGACTTACAAGACGGTGGACGACTTTGCGCAAAAAGAAGTGCAATGGCTACTCTCGATTGGCGGCATAACGGTGCGCCATGGCACCGCCTTGGGGCGCGAGGTGCACCTTGATGGACTTTGCGCCGACTTTGACGCGGTGTTTTTAGGCCTGGGCCTGGGCGGGGTTAACAGCATTGGCATATCCGAACCCCAGGCCAGCGGCCTGCGCAATGCGGTGGACTTTATTGCCGAACTGCGCCAGGCGCAGGACTGGGCCCAGGTGCCGGTAGGTCGGCGCGTAGTCGTCATCGGTGGCGGCATGACCGCCGTGGATGCGGCCGTGCAGTCGCGCAAACTGGGCGCGCAAAGCGTCACCATGGTTTATCGCCGGGGCAGCGCCGACATGGGTGCCTCTGGCCACGAGCAAGCCTGGGCGCTAGAAAACGGCGTCCACATCCAGCACTGGGCCAGCCCGGTGCAAGTGCTGAGCGAAAACGGCCAGGTCAGCGGCGTGGAGTTTGAGCGCACGCAGATGGTGGGCGGCAAGTTGCAAGCAGGCGGCGAGCGCTTTGTGGTGGCGGCGGACGTGGTGCTCAAAGCCATAGGCCAGACCATGGTGGCCCAGCCCCTGGGCAGCGCGTTGGAATTGCATTCGGGGCGCATACGCACCGACGCCCAGGGCCAAACCTCGCACCCCAAAGTCTGGGCCGGTGGCGACTGCCGCGCCGGTGGGCGCGACCTGACGGTCGAAGCCGTAGAGCACGGCAAAGTCGCCGCGCGCGCCATCCATGCCACCCTGGTCACCGCCTAAAGCGCGCCAGCCACCTCATTCGGAGAACCCACACCATGGCCGACCTCAGCACCGTATTTGCAGGCATCCGCAGCCCCAACCCGTTTTGGCTGGCCTCTGCGCCGCCCACCGACAAAGCCTATAACGTCAACCGCGCTTTCGAAGCCGGCTGGGGCGGCGTAGTCTGGAAAACCTTGGGCGAAGAAGGCCCGCCTATCGTCAATGTCAGCGGCCCGCGCTACGGGGCGCTGCATACGCCTGATAGGCGCCTGATCGGTTTCAACAACATCGAGCTCATCACCGACCGCGACCTGCACCTCAATCTGCGCGAAATCAAAGAGGTCAAGCGCAACTGGCCGGACCGCGCCATGGTGGTGTCCCTCATGGTGCCCTGCGAAGAGCAGGCCTGGAAATCCATCTTGCCGCTGGTAGAAGACACGGGCGCGGACGGCGTGGAGCTGAACTTCGGCTGCCCGCACGGTATGAGCGAGCGCGGGATGGGCGCAGCGGTGGGCCAGGTGCCCGAGTACATCGAAATGGTCACCGCATGGTGCAAGCAATACAGCAAGCTGCCAGTTATCGTGAAGCTCACACCCAATATCACCGACATCCGCAACCCGGCGCGCGCCGCCAAAAAAGGCGGGGCCGATGCGGTATCGCTCATCAACACCATCAACTCCATCATGGGCGTGGACCCGGACACCTTGGCCATGAGCCCGTCCACCGGCCGCATGGGCTCGCACGGCGGCTACTGCGGCCCGGCGGTCAAACCCATCGCCTTGAACATGGTGGCCGAAATCGCCCGCGACAAGGAAACTGCCGGCCTGCCCATCAGCGGCATCGGCGGCGTAGGCACCTGGCGCGACGCGCTGGACTACCTGGCCCTGGGCGCAGGCAATGTGCAGGTGTGTACCGCCGCCATGGTCTATGGCTTCAAGATCGTGCAGGAAATGCACAGCGGCTTGTCCAATTACATGGACGACAAAGGCTTTAGCAGCGTCTCCGAAATCGTCGGCAAAGCGCTACCTACTGTCTCGGCTTGGCAGTTCCTGAACCTGCAACACATCACCAAAGCCGTCATCAACCAAGACAGCTGCATCCAGTGCGGGCGCTGCCACATCGCGTGCGAGGACACCTCGCACCAAGCCATTACCGCCAGTAAAGACGGCAAGCGCTACTTTGAAGTGCAAGAAGACGAATGCGTGGGCTGCAACCTGTGCGTGGTCGCCTGCCCGGTGCCCGAGTGCATCACTCTGCGCGACCTGGCGCCCGGCGAAACCGACCTGCGCACCGGCACCGTGGTCACCGGCGGCCATGGCGACTGGACCACCCACCCCAATAACCCCATGCGCGCTGCGGCTTAGTCCACAATGGGCCACAGCATGCCTTACAACCCCTCACCACTACCCACGTTGAAGGACTTTTACCCATGAGCTCACTGCATATCCGAGGCGGCACCGTTGTCAATGCCGACCGCCAATTCCGCGCCGATGTCATCACCCAAGACGGCAAAATTGTGGCCGTCGGCGAAGGCCTAGCCACCCCAGCAGGCGCCACTGTGGTGGATGCAGGCGGCCAATACGTCATGCCCGGCGGCATCGACCCGCATACCCATATGCAACTGCCGTTTATGGGCACGGTCACCATGGACGACTTCTTCACCGGCACCGCCGCAGGCATGGCCGGGGGCACCACCACCATCATCGATTTCGTCATCCCCGACCCGCAGGAAAACATCCTGGAAGCCTACAAAAAATGGCGCGGCTGGGCCGAAAAAGCCGCTGGCGACTACAGCTTTCACGTCGCCATCACCTGGTGGAGCGAGCAAGTGCGCAAAGACATGGGCACCTTGGTCAACGAAGAAGGCATCAACAGCTTCAAGCACTTCATGGCCTACAAAAACGCCATCATGTGCGACGACGAAACCTTGGTCAACAGCTTCAAACGCAGTCTGGAACTAGGTGCCATGCCCACGGTGCATGCCGAGAACGGCGAGTTGGTTTACCTGCTGCAACAAACCGTGGCCGACATGGGCATCATGGGCCCCGAAGGCCACCCGCTGTCGCGCCCGCCGATGGTCGAGGGCGAAGCGGCCAACCGCGCGATTGCCATTGCCGATGTGCTCAATGTGCCCATCTATGTAGTGCACGTCTCATGCATCGAATCAGCAGAAGCCATCGCCCGCGCACGCGCACGCGGCCAGCGCGTGTATGGCGAAGTGCTGGCCGGGCATTTGGTGATTGACGACAGCGTCTACCGCGACCCGGACTTTGCCACCGCCGCCGGTTACGTCATGAGCCCGCCCTTCCGCCCCAAAATCAACCAAGAGTTTTTATGGCGCGGCCTGCAATCGGGCAATCTGCACACCACCGCCACCGACCACTGCACCTTCTGCGCCGCGCAAAAAGCCGCAGGCAAAGACAACTTCGCCAAAATTCCCAACGGCTGCGGCGGCGTAGAAGAACGCCTGGCCGTCATCTGGGACGCCGGTGTGAATACGGGTCGTCTCACGCCATCCGAATTTGTGGCCATCACCTCGGCCAATACCGCAAAGCTCTTCAATATCTACCCGCAAAAAGGCAGCGTCTCGGTCGGCGCGGATGCCGACTTGGTGGTTTGGGACCCAGAAGGCAGCAAAACCTTGTCGGTCAAAACCCAGTTCAGCAAAGGCGACTTCAACATCTTCGAAGGCCGCACGGTGCGGGGCATTCCCAGTCATACCGTGAGCCAGGGCAAGTTGGTGTTTGTGCAAGGCGATTTGCGGGCAGAGCGGGGAGTGGGGCGGTATATCAAACGGCCTGCTTTTAACGCCAACTTTGCGCCTATGGCTTTGCGGGCTGAGGCTTTGAAGCCTACAGCGGTAGAGCGGTAAAGGTTTTTTTACCTGCGGCGCATGTTTACTTTTTTTGGCCCTGGCGGGACTTCTTTTTTCCCCCGCTTCCCCCCCGCCCCTTCACCCCCTCGGGGGGTGAAGGGGAGCTTGAATACCCAATTTGGTTTCTTTGGGCCGGATAGGGGTGTTAGTGCGGGAGGTTACGGTGCAAGTTTGTTTGCCAGGATGGGTAAACGATGCGGTCGTAGTCAACGGATTGATGATTGGCGCGGCTGCGCCAGCAGCGCGCGCACCGCGCGCAGCATGACTGCAAGCGTGTGCAATGTGAGCGCAGCGAACGAGCACACGCGGACTCCCCAGGCCATTGGCCGTGCTGAGCAACGCAGCGGCGACCGGATCAGGGCGGGCGCTTGTTTGAGCGTAGCGAGTTTGCGCACGACCCCGGGCGGCGCGAGTAGCGCAAGGTACCCCAAAGGGGCACGGCCTTTGGCTCGCCTTTTCTTTGGTTACTTTCTTTTGGCGAAGCAAAAGAAAGTAACTCGGCCTTCAAGGCCGAAACCGGTATTTAAAAAACAGCCTTTCTTTTGCCGACCTTTTCTTCGGCGAAGCAAAAAAAAGTGAGGCCCATTCCCCTGCGTACCCACCCCGTAACACATCGCGCACCTTGCCACCGATAATGGACCATGGGTTTTTGTTTCCACCTGCGACTTATCATGGTTGCGCTTTTGATGATGTTCAGCGCCGCAGCGCAGGCCCAACTTCCGGCGGCGGTAGAAGACGCATTGCAGCGCGCCCGCATCCCGGCTAACGCTGCCGCTTTTTTAGTCGTGGACGCGCAAGACGCCAAAGCCGCGCCGCGCTTGCAACACCGCACTGATGCGCCCATGCAATCGGCCTCGGTCATAAAGTTGCTCACCACCTATGCGGCCTTGGACTTACTGGGGCCAGCGTTCAGTTGGACCACGCCGGTATATATCGACGGTACGGTGCGCGACGGCACATTAACAGGTAATTTGTACATTCAGGGCCAGGGCGATCCGCAGTTGGTGTTGGAGCGCTTGTGGCTACTACTGCGCCGGGTCCAAAGCCTGGGCATTGTGCGTATTGGCGGCGACATCGTGCTGGACAACAGCGCGTTTTTTGTGCCTGACCAAGACCCGGCCGCTTTTGATGGCGAGCCGCTGCGCCCCTATAACGCGCGGCCCGAGGCGCTGCTGATCAATTACAAATCTATCGTCATGACTTTCACGCCCGAGCCTGCCGGACGCATGGCGCGGGTGCAGTACGACCCGCTATTGTGGGGCGTACAAACGCAAGAGAGCGTGCCGCTGGGTAGTGGCGCTTGCAACGACTACCGTGCGGCCTTGAAAGCGGATTTTTCCGACCCCTTGCGCATCCGCTTTGGCGGCGCCCTGCCCGCCAGTTGCGGCGAAAAAATTTGGCCTATTGCCTATGCCGACCCAGCCAGTTATGCGCCGCGCGCAGTGCAAGGCCTTTGGCGCGGCATGGGGGCGGGACTGGACGGAAGCGCACGCTGGGGTACGGTACCTGCCAAACTGCTCGAGGCCAAACCCTTGCTGGAGTGGCGCTCCCCGCCACTGGCCGAAGTGGTACGCGAAATCAATAAGTACAGCAATAACGTCATGGCCCAGCAAGTCTTTTTGACCCTGGGGCGCGAAGGTGGTAATGGCACGGCGCGGATCGAACAGTCCCGCGCCGTCTTGCAAAAGTGGTGGGAGGCGCGTATCGGCAGCGAGGACGCACCGCTGGTGGACAACGGCGCCGGCCTCTCGCGCAGCGAACGCGTCAGCGCCCGTGCCCTGGGCCTTTTGCTGCAACACGCCTACCGGTCACCCTTAATGCCCGAGCTACTGGCCTCGCTGCCCATTACCGGCATCGACGGCACGCTCATTCGCTCCAAAGCCCGCAGCGCGGGCAGCGCCCACCTCAAGACCGGCAGCATCCAAGGTGTGAACGCCATCGCAGGCTATGTGGATGCCACCAGCGGCAAACGCTATGCCGTGGTCGCCTTGATCAACCATGCCAATGCGACAGCCGCGCGCCCGGTACTCGATGCGATGGTGGACTGGGCTGCACAAGACAAATAAATACATTCATGAACCTTACCGACACCATAGGCACCGTAGGCGCCACCCTGACAACGGTTGCCTTCATGCCCCAGGTCTGGCACACCTTCCGCACCAAAGACGTGAGCGGCATTTCGCTGGGCATGTACACCGTACTTACTTTAGGTATCGCTTTATGGGTCGCCTATGGCTGGCTGCTGTCAGCCTGGCCGATCATCATTTCCAACGGCATCACGCTGTCATTGGCACTTGCAATATTGCTGATGAAGCTACGCTACCAGACTGCTGGCGCTACGGAATGATGAAAAAATCAGGTGGTGCTCGCGACGGTAAAACACCCGCCTAGCGCCGCCTAATGCGGCAAACCTTGCACCGGTGAGGGGCGACTCCCAAAAATTGCCGACCCGACCCGTACCATGGTGCTACCTGCTTGGATGGCGGCCTCCAGGTCCGCGCTCATGCCCATCGACAAGGTATCTAGGGCAAAGCCTGCAGATTGAAGTTCTTCAAACAGTCCCCGGGTACGCAGGTGGACGGCCAGTGCAGCGGCAAAGTCGGGGGCCGGTTCCGGAATGCTCATGATGCCGCGCAAGCGCAAGCCAGGCAACGCAGCGATCTGAAGGGCCAAATCCCTGGCCTGCTCGGGCATGACCCCCGCCTTGGTCGGACCGCCATCGATATTGACTTGGATACAGACCTGCAAAAGTCCCTGCGCTGGATCGCGCTGCTCACTCAAGCGCTGCGCAATTTTGAGTCGATCCACCGAGTGCACCCAGTCGAAATGCGTAGCCACCAACCGGGTTTTGTTGCTTTGCACCGGGCCTATGCAATGCCACACCAGAGGCAATCCGCGCAGCGCGGCGATTTTGTCCACGCCTTCCTGTAGGTAGTTTTCCCCAAAGTCCTGCTGGCCGGCGGCAAGCGCTTCTTTGATCGCCGGCGCCTCGAAGGTTTTAGATACCGCCAACAGCTGGACCGATGCCGGATCGCGCCCCGCAGCCAGGCAAGCGGCGGAAATGCGCGCCCTAACCAATAGCAAGTTCTCTTCAATTGGAAGCATATCTTTAAATTAATTTTTTTAAAATCGTTATTATTTTGATTTTTAATTTAATATTCGGTTTTATGACCTAGAGAAGCGCAATGGATATTACCCAACTACTAGCTTTCAGCGTGAAAAACAAGGCCTCTGATTTGCATCTGTCAGCAGGGCTACCACCCATGTTACGTGTTCACGGCGACGTGCGCCGCTTGAATCTGCCCGACCTATCGCATAAAGAGGTACTGGCCATGATTTACGACATCATGAGTGACAGTCAGCGCCAACGTTTTGAGGAAAAGCTCGAAGCGGATTTTTCCTTCGAAATTGAGGGCTTGTCGCGGTTTAGGGTCAATGCGTTTAACCAGCTGCGGGGCGCAGGCGCGGTGTTTAGAACGATCCCCAGCAAAATTTTGAGCTTAGACCAGCTCAATGCGCCGGCGATTTTTGGCGAGATCGCGGTCAAACCGCGGGGATTAGTACTGGTCACGGGGCCGACGGGTTCGGGCAAATCGACCACGCTAGCGGCGATGGTCAATCACCTTAATGAAAATGAGCATGGCCATATCCTGACCATCGAAGACCCGATTGAATTTGTGCATTTATCCAAAAATTGCCTGATCAATCAGCGTGAGGTGGGACCGCATACGCATGGATTCGCCGAGGCGCTGCGCTCCGCATTACGCGAAGACCCGGACGCTATTTTGGTTGGCGAATTGCGCGACCTGGAGACCATCCGCCTAGCGCTGTCTGCTGCGGAGACGGGGCACTTGGTATTTGGAACTCTGCACACCTCCAGCGCCGCCAAGACCATAGACCGGATCATTGACGTGTTTCCAGGCGATGAAAAAGAAATGGTCAGAGCCATGCTCTCTGAGTCTTTGCAAGCAGTGATTTCCCAAACCCTGTGCAAAGTCGTTACCAATGACGGACGGGTAGCAGCGCATGAAATCATGCTGGGAACCAATGGTATCCGCAACCTGATCCGCGAAGGAAAAGTGGCGCAAATGTATTCAGCCATTCAAACCGGCAACGCAATAGGGATGCAAACGCTGGATCAAAACCTACTCACCCTGGTCCGGACTAACAAGATCAGCCGAGCAGAAGCGCGCAGCAAGGCAAAAATGCCTGAGGCGTTTAATGCCTAGGCATCGCAGTTCATAGCTCTATTGGAAAATTCCTCACAGGAGATCGACCATGACCCGCGAGCAAGCATCCCAGCTTTTTGTCGACATGCTTGCGCTGATGCATACACATCGTGCCAGCGACTTGTTTATCGCCGCCGATTTCCCGCCCGCACTCAAGATCGACGGCGTAATCACCAAGGCCTCACCCCAATCCTTGTCGTCTGACCATACTGCCATGCTGGCGCGCACGCTCATGACCGAACGACAGTTCACCGAATTTGAGCGTACCAAGGAGTGCAACTTCGCACTTGCACCGGCCGGTTTAGGGCGTTTTCGGGTCAGCGCTTTTGTTCAACTGGGGAAAATCGGCATGGTACTTCGGAGCATACCGACTACGCCACCGACCATCGACGAGCTGCAACTGCCGTCAGCGCTCAAGGATATATCCATGAGCAAGCGCGGTCTGTGCATCATGGTTGGCGCTACGGGCTCGGGCAAATCGACCACACTGGCAGCACTGCTCGACTGGCGCAACAGCCATTCTTTTGGCCACATCGTTACCATTGAAGATCCCGTTGAGTTTGTGCACCCGCATAAGAACTGCATCGTGACACAGCGCGAAGTCGGGCTCGATACCGAAAGCTGGGAGAGCGGCCTACGCAATTGCATGCGGCAGGCACCGGATGTGATTGTGTTTGGTGAGCTATGCGATCGCCACACGATGGAACTCGTCCTCGACTTTGCGGAGACCGGACATTTTTGCATCGCCACCTTGCATGCCAATAGCACTAACCAGGCCTTGGATCGGATCATCAACTTCTTTCCGGAAACCCGGCGCGCCCAGGTCTTGCTTGATTTGTCACTGAACTTACGGGCGATGGTGTCGCAGCGGCTTCTGCCCAACGCCAAAGGCAAAGGGCGTGTTGCGGCGGTGGAAATTCTGTTGACTTCACCCATGGTTGCCGCACTGATCAAAAAGGCGGAAATCTCAGCGATCAAAGAAATTATGAAAAAGAGTACTGCCAATGGCATGCAAACTTTTGATCAGGCACTTTTTCAACTGCACCAAAAAGGTCTCATCAGTTACGAGGAAGCGATGCGCAATGCAGATTCATCCAATGATTTACGCCTGGAAATCAAACTACGGGGAACGGATGAGGCCGCGCCTGATTTGGATGCTGGGACGCAAGGGTTGGTAATAGTCTAAAGTGCGGGTTTCTCAATTTTTAACCCAAGGACCTGTGTATGACCCAAAGCGCCTCCGTCAATGCGAAAACCTACTCCAGCGCCACCGCCAAGCGCGTCGCGTTTTTGGGTTTAGGCGTCATGGGCTTCCCGATGGCGGGACATCTAGCCATGGCAGGCCACCAAGTGCGGGTGTACAACCGCAGCCCGGGCAAAGCGCAGGCTTGGCTGCAAGAATTTTCGGTTCACGGCAGTACTTTAGGCGCCCACACCAGTGCCGCCACGCCCCGTGAGGCGGCGCAAGACGCTGACATCGTGTTTTGCTGTGTGGGCAATGACGACGATTTGCGCGGCGTGGTGCTGGGCGATGACGGCGCCTTCAAGGGCATGCGGGTCGACAGCGTGTTCGTAGACCACACCACCGCCTCTGCGAAGGTCGCCCGCGAACTTTTCTCCAGCGCCCAGGCGCTCGGTCTGCACTTTATTGACGCGCCGGTTTCGGGGGGGCAGGCCGGCGCCCAAAATGGCATGCTTACGGTGATGTGTGGCGGCGAAGCCAACGCCTTTGACACGGTGCAACCAACCGCCATGGCTTTTTCCCGCGCTTTTACCCTTTTGGGCTCCAGTGGAGCGGGCCAACTCGCCAAAATGGTCAACCAGATTGCTATTGCCGGACTGGTACAAGGTCTCAGCGAAGCCGTCGCCTTCGGTCAAAAGGCGGGGCTGGAGATGGAGCAGGTGCTGGACGTGATCGGTAAGGGAGCAGCCCAAAGCTGGCAAATGGACAACCGTGGAAAAACCATGGTGGCCGATAAATTCGATTTTGGTTTCGCAGTCGATTGGATGCGCAAAGACCTGGGCCTGGTGCTCGATGAAGCCAAGCGCAATGGCGCACGCCTGCCCGTTACTGCCTTGGTCGACCAGTTTTATGCCGATGTCCAAAACATGGGCGGACGGCGCTGGGACACGTCCAGCCTCATCAAGCGACTGAAATAAGCTGCGCAAGGCCTGCAAAACTGCCTAGTGGCACAGCCCAATGCCTTTGGCAGCGTACGGGCGTGCAACCGGCTAGCCAAGCGCTAGCCATCTTCCGATCTATGCTTATTTGGGGAGCGCGGGCTGGATATTGGCCAGTTCGTCGTCGGTGATGCTTTCGTGTACCAAGACAACTTTCTTGACACCGGTCACCCCGCTAGCCAAACTGGACACCCGCTTGGCCTCACGGGGCGTGATGAGACCCATGATATAGACAGTTCCCCGCTCAGTCACGATCTTGAAGGCGTTGGTAAACAAGTCCTTGGAATCGAGCAGTTCAGCCTTGATGCGCCCGGAAATTACCGCATCACTGGTGCGCTCGGATAAGGTAGAAATCGGGGTTGCACCCACCTCGTTCCACACGGCGCTGATGTTATCAATATTCCTGGCAATCTCAGACACGCGCTCTTTGTCCTGAGGGTCTGGCGTTTCGCCAGTGAGCAGAACCTTTCGGTTGTAGCTGGACACATTCACATGGGCACGCTCGCCCAGCGCATCCCGTATTCGGCTGCTGATCTTGAGTTCGATCGACTGATCCTCCAACATCGCCCCCGAGGTGCGCCGGTCTACCGCAACCATACCGGTCATATAAGCACCGCCGGCTACGAGCGGGAAGCAAGCGCTCAAGGGCGCAATACCCACCAGCACCAGGGTGCACAAAGTCAGATAACGAATTAAAGATGTCATAAAGCACTTTCCTGTTCGCCCATCAATTGGGCATCTACCCCATCGCAAATGCAATGGAGCGTCAAAATGTGAACCTCTTGCACGCGGGCGGTACGTTCGTGTGGCACACAAATGTGCACATCCGTGTCACGCAAGGCCCTGCCTATGTTACCGCCGCCGCGCCCGGTTAAGGCCACCACCACCATGTCGCGCTGATGCGCCGCTTCAATGGCAGCTAGCACATTGCCCGAATTACCACTGGTGGAAATCGCCAATAAAACATCACCAGGCTGCCCCAACGCCCTTACCTGGCGAGAAAAAATAGAAGTGAAATCGTAATCGTTGGCGATCGCGGTGATGATGGAACTGTCTGTAGTCAGGGCAATCGCACCCAACTCGGGACGCTCACGCTCAAAGCGGCCGACAAACTCTGCGGAGAAATGCTGCGCGTCGGCCGCTGAGCCACCGTTACCACAGGCAAGCACTTTGCCACCGCTAGTGACACTGGCCAATATGGCACCAATCGCCTGTGCGATCGGCTTGCTAAGCACTTGGGCCGCTTGGTATTTCAAGTCGGCACTGTCGATGAAGTGTTGTTCGATGCGTTGTTCAAGCATCTGCCAATGATAACCGCCAAGCGCAAAGCGTTTTAGCCAAGCCCCCGTTGTTAGCAAGTGGAATTTGCAAGCACCATCCAATGGGCAAAAGTGCGTAAGCGCGAGGCCGCAGGCCGTGCCACGCTTGGCGTAGCGGGAGTTGCGCGACTAATGGCGAAATCGGCGTATGACAAAGCCTTCGCTAGCCCGCATCGAAGGCGCCAGGTAACCAGTGCACTCCTTCGCTATCAATTTCCACCACATCAAAACGGCAAGGCGGCAGGCGACTCAGGCCCAGCAAATAGTGCTGGGCTGCGCGAACGATGCGCTTTTGTTTCACCCAACCGACACTGGCCGCCGCGCCGCCGTGGCGCGTGCTCAGACGCTTGCGCACTTCCACAAACACCAAGGTGCCGTCGGGCGCGCGCATCACCAGATCAATCTCACCGCCGCCGCGCCCTGGTGTCCGATAATTGCGCGTCAGCAGTCGCAGGCCCCGGTCCTGCAAATACTGCAAGGCTTCGTCCTCGGCGGCATCGCCGATTTTTTTGCTGCTGGGCTGCGCGCCTGGCGCCCCAAGGAAACCCTTGCGTGATTGCATTATTTGACTCCGCCCTGAAAGCCGCTCACGAGGCAGCCGGTGCCCAGGATTATCCGAAAAGCGCGCTCTATGTGGTGGCCACGCCCATCGGTAATTTGGCAGATATCAGCCTGCGCGCTTTGCATGTGCTGGCCCTGGCAGACCATATCACCTGCGAAGACACGCGGCACACGCGCACGCTCTTGCGCGCCTACGGCATCGACAAAAGCAGCGCGCAATTGCTGGCGCTGCACCAGCACAACGAAGCGCAAGCAGCCCACAGCGTGGTGGACTTGCTGCGACAAGGCGCACGCGTTGCCTGCGTCAGCGATGCGGGTACGCCAGGCATCAGCGACCCGGGCGCACGCCTGGTGGCGCATGTGCGCTCGCAAGGCTTGCGGGTGCTGCCTCTGCCCGGCCCCAGCAGCGTGACCGCCTTGCTCAGCGCAGCGGGCGCGGTGCAAGGCGGCGAAAGCGATTCGGGTTTTATATTCGCCGGTTTTTTGTCCAGCAAAACCGGCGAGCGGGCGCAAGCACTGGACGCGCTGGCTGCGCAATCACGGGCCTTTGTGCTACTGGAGGCGCCGCACCGCATGCAAGCGCTGGCGCAAGCACTCGCCAGTCTGGGGGCGCGCACGCTGACCGTAGGACGCGAACTGAGCAAGCAATTTGAAGAAATCGCCAGCATGCGCGCTGACGCCCTGAGTGAATGGTTGGGCGCGGACAGCATGCGCCTGCGCGGTGAATTTACCTTGGTGGTACACGCCCCCGACGCACCGCTTGAGCCAAAGCAAGACGACAGGATTTTGCGCTTATTGCTGGCGGAACTACCCCTGAAAACTGCCGTGAAATTAGCCGCCGACATCAGCGGCGAGGCGCGCAATGCGCTTTATGAACGGGCGCTGGTGCTAAAGCAACAAGATGACGGTGACAGTTAAGGGTCTGGGTCGGCAAACGCTAAAAATCGTTTGGGCCTTTACATGGCCCAAGCTTACAAGGCATTTGAGCGGCCGAAGACCGCGACAATCCATGATTTGAGGACGACAAGGGCTATCGCTCTTGGCGATAACAGCCATCTGAATTTGCTAACTTAGCGCGGAAATCTTGGTAGCGCGCTTAGATGCGGCGCGCCAGTTCCGCCGCTTTGCCGGTGTAGCTGCCGGGCGTCATGGCCAGCAGGCGCTGTTTTTCTTCTTCCGGTATCTCTAATCCGCTGATAAAACCTTGCATCAGTTCGCGCGTCATTGCGGCGCCGCGCGTGAAATTTTTGAGCTGCTCATAGGGCTGGGGCAGGCCATAGCGACGCATCACGGTTTGGATGGGCTCGGCCAGCACTTCCCAGGAGTTGTCCAAGTCGGCCGCAATCGCAGCGGTGTTGATCTCCAGCTTGCCCAGGCCGGTTTGCATCGACTGATAAGCCAGCAAGGCATAGCCCAGCGCCACGCCCATGTTGCGCAGCACGGTGGAGTCGGTGAGGTCGCGCTGCCAACGGCTGATCGGCAGCTTTTCGCTCAGGTGGCGCAAAAGTGCATTGGACAGGCCTAAATTGCCCTCGGCATTTTCAAAATCAATCGGATTGACCTTGTGCGGCATCGTGCTCGAACCCACTTCGCCCGCACGCAGCTTTTGTTTGAAATAACCCAGCGATACATAGCCCCAGACATCGCGGGACCAGTCGATCAAAATCGTGTTGGTGCGGGCCACGGCGTCGAACAACTCGGCCATGTAGTCGTGCGGTTCGATCTGGATGCTGTAGGGCTGGAACACCAGGCCCAGGCCGCGCGGCTCGGGCTCTTGCACCACGCGGCGGGCAAAGCCTTCCCAGTCAAAGTCGGGCCATGCCGATAAATGGGCGTTGTAATTGCCCACTGCACCATTCATCTTGCCCATAATTTGTACGCTGGCAATGCGCTCGCAGGCCGCTTGCAAGCGCACCACCACGTTAGCGATTTCTTTGCCGACAGTGGTCGGGCTGGCGGTCTGGCCATGGGTGCGGCTAAGCATGGGTACATCGGCATAGGCATGCGCCATATCGCGCAGCATCAGCACCAGGCGGTCGAGCTGAGGTAGCAACACAATACCGCGCGCCGCGCGCAATTGCAACGCATGGCTGGTGTTGTTAATGTCTTCACTGGTGCAGGCGAAATGCACAAATTCGGCGGCGGCCAGTAACTCGGGGCGCGATTCGAATTTGGACTTGAGCCAGTATTCCACCGCCTTCACGTCGTGGTTGGTGGTTTTTTCTATCTCTTTAATGGCCTGTCCATCGGCCACCGAAAAGTTTTTCACCAGGCCCAGCAAGTATTTGCGTGCACCGGTGCTCAGTGGCTTGAATTCTTGAAAACCCGCATCGCTCAATGCGATAAACCAAACGATCTCCACTTGCACCCGACGTTGCATATAGCCCAATTCGCTCATCAGAGGGCGCAAGTCGGACAGTTTGTTGGCATAGCGCCCGTCCAGGGGCGAAATCGCGTCGATAGGGAAGAAATTCATGGGGTAATTGTAGGCTTATCACCCTGTATAGAATGCCCCTACCTAGTTGGAACTTCCGAACAATATGAAATTGATAGGCTCGACGTCAAGCCCTTATGTGCGCAAAGTGCGCATCGTCATGGCAGAGAAAAAACTCGATTACGCGTTTGTGACCGAAGACGTCTGGGCGGCGAGCACCACCATCGCGCAGTCCAACCCTCTGGGCAAAGTACCCTGCCTGATCATGGAAGGCGGCGAGGCCTTGTTTGATTCGCGCGTGATCGTGGAATACCTTGATGCGTTATCCCCCGTAGGCAAGCTGATCCCTAGCACCGGGCGCGCACGCGCCGAAGTCAAGACCTGGGAAGCGCTGGCCGACGGCGTGCTCGATGCGCTGATTCTGGCGCGCTTGGAAGCAACTTGGGCTGGCCGTACCAGCAAGGAACGCAGCCAGGCCTGGATAGACCGGCAGATGGCAAAGACGGATGCTTCTTTAGAAGCTATGTCCAGCGCTCTGGCCGACCGCAATTTTTGCTCCGATATTCACCTGACGCTGTCTGACATTTCCGTCGGTTGTGCATTGGCCTATTTGGATTTCCGCTTTGCGCATATCGACTGGCGCAGCCGCCATGCCAATTTGGCTAAGTTGTACGAAAAGCTCTCTCAACGCCCTAGCTTCGCAGACACGGTGCCGTTTTAAAAACCAACGAGGCTCTAGCTGTTGGCGCGGCGCTTGAGCCAGCGGATCAGGCCACCCACGAGCGGAAGTTTTTCGTACAACTCTTCGGCAGCATCCCAGTAGTCGCGGTGCAGCTGCACTTTGCCTTCGGCATCGAACACCAGATGCGAGGCGCCCAAAATCACTTGCTCGCGGCCTTGGTGAAAATTGCGAAAGCCAAAGCGAAACTCCCAAGTCAGAAAGCACTGCGCGCCCTGCGCTACCCGGCCCGTCACCACAAAGCGTGGCGCGACCAAGGCCTCAAACATGTGCACAAAAATCGCTTCAATCGCGGGCACGCCCCGCACGTCATTAAAGGGATCTTTGAAACGCGCATCCGCCGCGTAATACTTAGACAGATCCCGCACCGTAGCTGGCGTTAAGTGTTCGAACCATTGCACCACGGCGTCTAGCGCTGCTGCTTGCGCAGCCGGTATGGCGTCGGACAGCGGGGCGGACAGCGTCTGTTCGCTGGGGCGGTCGGTAGATTGGCTCATAGTGTTGCCTTGCGCACCAGATAAAAATACCAACGATTGGGCAGCAAACGTAAGAGCTTCATCCACAGCGTAAAGCGGCGCGGGTAATGGATTTCAAAACGCCCTTGCGCCCAGCCACGCAGCATGGCAGCAGCGGCTTGCGCCGGGGTGATCAGTGCGGGCATAGAAAAACTATTTTTATCCGTTAAGAGGGTTTGCACAAAGCCAGGGTTGACCACCGAAACCGCTACACCATCGGTTTGTAAGTCGAGGTATAAATTTTCCGCCAGGTTAATCATCGCCGCCTTGGTCGGGCCGTAGGCCAAGCTGTTGGGCAAGCCTCGGTAGCCCGCCACGCTGGCGACCAAGCTGATATGGCCGGCGCCGCGCGTGCGCATGGCGGGCAATACCGCGTCTATCGCATGGAGTGCGCCTTGGTAATTGATCTCCCAATGGCGGCGCATTTCGTCTACGTCCATGGCCTGGGCGCGCATGGGTTGGTAGTGGCCGGCACAGTACAGCAGCATATCGGGCGCGCTGTCTGGCCAGCACTGCTGCGCCACCTGCACTACCGCTTGCGCATCGATGCTATCGAGCACTTGGGCGTTGCTGCCCGGATGCTCTCGTACAAATTCCTGCAAGGCCTGCGCATTGCGTGCCGACACGGTGACCAAGGCGCCTTGCGCATGCAGCGCCGCCGCCGTGGCGCGTCCTATGCCGCTGCTGGCGCCCACAATCCATACCGACTGGCCGCGCCATTCGCGCAAGGGCGGGTTTAAAGCTTGCAACCAGGCCACGGTTTAACGCTTGTAAAAACTCAGCGTGACCTCGCCCAGCGGCAGGCCGAACTTGCGCATGCTCGCTTTATTCAGCATCACGCGCTCATCGACCAAGTACATCCAATCGTCGAATTGCACTTCGTATATTTTCCCGTCCACCGGCAGCGCCAAGGTGTATTGCCACTGGAAGGCGTTGCCCTGGGTGCGGCCCTGGGCGGTGCCCACCACATCGTCGGCGCGGCCGGTGTAACTGCCGTCCGGGCCAGCGGTCAGACGCCAGATGCGTTTTTGCTTGGTGCCATCGGAATAGGTGAAGTCTTCGTCCAACACGCCTTCGTTGCCGTTCCAGGTGCAGACCATCACCACCTTGAAACGCTTGACCACGGTGCCGGTGTAGTCGGTGAAGACGCCATAGGCGTCCAACGTGCCATTGAAGTACTGGCGCAGATCGAGCAGCGGTTTTTCAAGGGCATAGGTATCTAATTTTTGCGAGGCGCAGCCGCCTAAAGCCAGGGCCGTTCCGGTGGCCAGTGTGAGTGCAAATAAGCGACGTCGATTCATGGTGTTTTCCTGATGAGCAAAAAATACAAAAGTGCGGCAGCGGCCAGCTTGAGCGCGCAGGGCAATACGCAATAGGCCCAAGTGATGCTGCGTAAAGCCTCTTCACTGCGGTTACCCGGTTCATAGCCGGCATAGGACAGCAAAGGCAAGGCCAGCCCCGCCGCTAAAGCCAAGTTGAGCTTGGCAGCCATATTCCACCAACCCCAGTAAATGCCGCTGTCGCGCCCCGGCTCCGGCTGGCTGTTTATCAGTCCTGCCAGCATGGCGCCGGGAACTGTAAGGTCTGCCGCCATACACAAGCCCGATAGCAGACATATAGCGATAAAAGGCAGACTGTCACCGCTACCCAATTGCGCCGCCCACGCAAATACGGCTACTGACAGGCCCATGGAGGCCAGCCACAGCGATTGCAAACCCCAGCGCGCCACCAGGCGCGAGACGGGAGCCATCGCCAGCGCAGCAGCCAGGAAATAGCTGGCTAAAAACCAGGGCTCCATGGAGGCGGGCGCCTGCAGGCGGTCTTGTACAAAAAACAGAATCAAGGTGGCAGGCAAGGCACTGGCGATGCCGTTGGCCAGAAACACCGCCAACAAGGCGCGAAACGGCTTGTAGCGCAAAGGCGCCAACACCCGCGGGCCGGTGCCCGTACCTGCTTTTCCATTTGCATTTGCAGTTGCATCCGTCACTACCTCAAGCGCTGGGACCAGCACCGGTGCAGGCGCTGCCGTCCAGGCCAGCCAACCCAAGCCCAAAGCCAGGCACAAAATGGCAGCCGTAACCGGCAAGCCAAAGGCCAACGGCGCCATCGAAGCCAAGATGACGCCAGCGAGCCCCAGGCCTTCGCGCCAGGACACGATGCGGCTGCGCAAGGGCGCGTCGCCGCCGAGCAAAGCGCCCCAGGACTGTTGCACTAATGTCAGCGCGCTATAGCCCAAATAGCAGACCAGCAAAGCGCCAGCCGCCCAAACCAGCAGCGCACCATGCTCGCGCACCGGCGGGAAAAACAAAGCGATAAAACCAGCCCCCAGCAAGACTGCGGCAAAGGCAGAAAAACGCAACACCTGTGTTTGCGAGCGGGCAAACAAACGGTCCACCCACCGGCCCAGCAAGGGGTCTATTACGGCATCCGCCACGCGCGCTACCAGCAGCAACACACCCAGACTGGCCAGCGGCAAGCCAAAGCTGCGGGCGTAGTAATTGGGCAGGAAGACATACAGCGGCAGCGCCACAAAGGCCAGCGGCAAAGCCATCAGGCCATAAAGCAGGCCCTGCGGCCAGCGAAATTCGGGTTGCGCTGCGCTAGCGG
>Ga0209358_10000594_pt1 | contig 31292 bp, 46 predicted proteins | sample LauGreFa1BDMLBSN_2_FD_187574 | JGI IMG/M metagenome (GOLD analysis project Ga0209358, IMG submission 187574) | Freshwater lake microbial communities from Lake Michigan, USA - Fa13.BD.MLB.SN (SPAdes) (version 2) | ecosystem: Environmental > Aquatic > Freshwater > Lake | place: Lake Michigan, USA... | reverse complement strand
ATTAAGAACTAATTTTGAATCCACCAAACATTATCCAAAAATTTTCTCACAATTTTTTTCAACCCAACCCTTACTGAATGAAATGTGATTTGAAGACGCACTCATAGAGTCAATCTTAACTTTAGCTTCATCCAAGAAGGTAGAAGTATCACACTTCCAAATGGTCTTACATTCCAAACCATTGTCCTTATCGAACAATGCGAAGAAGAATGCATCGTTACGTTCAATTCGGTGTAAGTTGTCTTTGTGAATACGGTCCAATTGGAAACTACCACCCTCTTTACAAGTTAGGTATTCATATTTTTCCTTACCGTCTTTAGAATAGGCATCCGCCCCGTGTTTGGTCTTGTGGCAATCGTGTCCCAAAAGTTCTGACACCATCCACTCTTTAATGAAACCAGGGGTTAAAAGGTCTTGTTCAAACCCCTTAACGTTTTTAAGTATATTCAAGGTACCAATCAACAATTCGAGTGGATTGGACTCCTCTTTAACAACATTAAATAACTCCTGTGAATTCATAGTGCTAATGTAATACAAAATTTTGAATTACACAAATTACTTCACACCAAAATTTCCTGTTTTTGCATCTGAGATTACCGAAACAATCTTCTTGTTCATTGTATACACAGGATTCTCAACAAATCTCACATCGGTAACCCAACACTTTTCATCCCCCAACATAAAGTTAAAATCATCAAGTGAAACCAAAGGATACAAATCATTTAACATAAATGAAAAAGACGTGTGTTCCATCCAAATGTATTTGGAATATGCATTAAAGAATTTGAATGGGATGATGTTAAAGGTATTACCATTAACTCTCCTATATGTTTCCCACGGCCATCTCTCTGAACCAAACTGTTCAAGATATTGGTCTTTTAGTTCAGTAAACATACGAAAATCCGTTTCGGGCCAAAGCCAATTCATTTTGTTAAAATCAACGTTCATTTCTGAAAGTTCCATCTTGAAATGGACATCGGCTCTAATGATTACATAAGTGTCATATTCAGGTATCCTATTTTTTAACTTCAAGAACCTACCACCACTGTAGAAATAACCTGGGGGAATACTTGTTCTCCAAAAGTAGAACTTATGCATCGTATTAAAATCTTCGGCATTAATGTCCTCATAATCTAATGGGATTGCATTGTAATGTTCAACAAACTCATCGTATTTTTTGTGTTTGTTTGTGAGTAATGCAAAATCAATATCATACCCATACTCTCTTAGATGTTTGAAAACCATTTCATTATGATTCTCATAGTTGTCTCTCATATCTACTGAGTAGAAATACGAATTGTCGTATACGGGTACATTTTCAGAGTATCCGTTTCCGATGTAAATTACCAAACATTTTTTCATAGTCACTATTTTGTGGACCCTGTAGGGCTTGAACCTACGACCTACCGATTATGAGTCGGGTGCTCTAACCAACTGAGCTAAAGGTCCCTGTTATTTGAAATATAACACAATATATTCAAATAAAAAAGTGCACTCTGAAGGATTCGAACCTCCGACCACTTGGATGTAAGCCAAGAGCTCTTCCACTGAGCTAAGAGTGCAATGTGACCCCGTCGGGACTCGAACCCGAAACCCCCGCATTAAAAGTGCGGTGCTCTAAACCAATTGAGCTACGAGGTCATTTTTTGGCTCACAATCAAGAAGATTGTGGCTCAAAAATTAGTCTTTTTGAGCCGTATCTTCCTCTTTATTGAGCTGATTTTTTAATCCGAACTTGCTGTTAGCCATTAAGTCATCCCAATCTTTATAACCCTGTTCTTTAGCATATTCGTCGTTTTTTTTCCTACGATATTCTTTAACTTTTTCAGGGTCTTTCATTTCTTCCGAATCTTTAAAACCAAGAGATTTTGCACATTCGGATTCACACCAAGAATGAGAACCTATTTCAATGTTGATAGGAAGGTCAGTTTGTAAAGATTCCATAAAGTCCTCAAATTGATTTGCAGCTACGAATGGCATTGTGTAAATACCTTCACTAACAGCATATCCTGACTCATCCTCACTATCAAAGATTTCAACCCTACCCATTCGGTATTTTTCACCCATAAGTGAAAAGACACCATAACCAACAGTTGAGTAGTAGAACCTACCAGGATTACTAACACCATTGATATCTACACATCCAGGGTTTGTTTCCATATAAGAAGCTAGTTTGTCCGCCAACTGTTCATCCGTTAGTTCTTGACCCTCGGCTCTCCTACGGATGTTTTGGAGAAACCATAACAGGTCTTTACTGTTTATTTTCATAATGCAAATAATAATACTTTTTTTTTAATTGTAGCGTCGGGTGGTTTCGAACCACCGACCCCTTCCGTATGAAAGAAGTGCTCTACCACTGAGCTACGACGCCAAGTTTGTGGGCCAGGTAGGATTCGAACCTACACCCTCCAAAGAGACTAGTTTTACAGACTAGCGAGCGGACCAACTGCTCAACTGACCCAAGTTAGGAAAAGAGAAGATGGTTCAGTGGACATCTCTTTTTATGATTGGCATTACTCTGACAGTTAAAACTCCCCCATAACTACGAACTACTGACACGTTAACGTTATGGACTTCCCCAATCAACCTTTGCTCCCCCACCTGGATTCGAACCAGGGACCACTCGATTAACAGTCGAGGGCTCTAAACCGCTGAGCTATAGAGGAATTTGCACGCCTGGATGGACTCGAACCACCGACACCTGGTTTTGGAGACCAGTGCTCTACCAACTGAGCTACAGACGTGTTTGGATTGTGGTTTCTGAAAGATTCGAACTCTCGCTACAAAGTCCGTAGCTTTGTGTGCTATCCATTACACCAAGAAACCATTGTTACCCCCCGAGGATTCGAACCTCGATTAGGTGGACCAAAACCACCTGTCCTGCCGTTAGACGAGAGGGTAATATAGTTGGGACGGGCGGACTCGAACCGCCGACCACCTGCGTATCAGACAAGTGCTCTAACCAACTGAGCTACGTCCCAATAAATTTTTAAAAGATTATTTTTCTCTATATGGATTACCTACTTGAGCAATCATCTCTAAATCCTTACCACATTGAATTTGGACTTGCCATTCAGTTTTACCAATAAGACCAACCACACTCATTTTAACAGTGTTAACACCTTTAACTTGTTGAATTGTAATTGCTGATTTAGTCTTCCAGTAATTTTGACCTGCGGTTGGTTGTGAAATTTGACCAGGATTTAAAATATAAGGTATGATATTTCTATCACTTCTAAAAAAATCTGTGGTGAGTTCCAAATTAGCCCACCCTTTTAAATCATCAGGTTTCCATTCACCAATAGACCCTTGTAAAATTTTATTAGCAGAATTTAAATCCATTTGATACATTTTTAAATTTGCAAAATACCAAGGTCTATCATTACCATAAACATTACCAATTATGGTCCCAATTAAAAGTCTATTTAACCATTCATCTTCACCTATAAATCCAGTGCTATATTTCTTACCATTATATTCTATAAGTAACATATCAGGAACTGCAAACCCCCTTAGTAAAAAATTAATAGTGTTTTCACCATCACCTAAGTCAAGTTCTTTTTCATCTGCAATAAATCCTTTATCAATACGACCATAAGTCCCACTACTTGTTAATGTTGTATTACAAATGTCAGGTTTGGATTTTGGAGTATCAAACGGAATTGGGTTTCCATTTGCGAGTGTTGAATACATTTTAATATACTGATAAGGCTGATATTTTGGGTCCTTATTATTGTATGGTGGTGTCCATTCAGGTCCTTGAGCACCCAAATCTTTCACAATTACTTCAGCCCCGCTTATTAAGTTATCCTTAAGATAATCAGATAAATTTTTAGCCCTTAATTCCGATAACTTACCAGCAGGTAAAGATTTTTCTTTAGAGTAATCTGTTTTACCACCTGTTAATGGGTATTTTTCTCTATCGTAATTTGGTATTTTAGATTCCGAAGATTCAATAAACACTTTTACTTCGGGGTAATAATTTTCCATTCGATAGGTATTAATTTTATTAATTTCATTATCAATCTTATCCGCAATCTCACCCTTAACAAGGTACTTACCTTGTGGAAATAAATTACCATAATCAACAGCTAACGTATTTTGTTTAGGAGTTTCCTCAACAATCAAATATTGATTTCTTGTTGCATTTTTATGCATTTCAAGAATTCTTTTAACCTCACTATCGTTAACATTGAATAAATTATTATACATACCATTTTAAGATAAATAGTCGGTAAGATTTTATATTTATCAATATGTATTACAACAAAGAACTAAGAATTGAGTGGTGGTTACCACCAAGAACAGGGTCAAGGATGACCGCAGAAATAATCAAAAAATTAGGATTTGAAGTCGTGGGTCATCACCATATGTTCAATGCAATGTATTCTATGGATAACAAAATAATTTTGAATGTTAGAAATCCATATTCAATTATGGTGTCAAGATACAAACAATTCTATAAGAAGAATATATCAATGTCATACACATATGATTGGGAGAGTTTCGAGGACTTTGTAAAGACTTTTATTAAATGGGAAAGTGCAAGTAAAAGTTTTTATACTTACCCTGATATCTTCAACAATACAACTCTTGAACCGTATTTTAAAGTTAGATACGAAAACTTTATAGATGATTTGATGTCAATAGATGTTATAAATCAAAACCAAGACTTGATTGAACCCGAGTTAGAAAAACTAAGAGTAGGTAAGTCAGCTTGGCACGAAAACAGTATGTTGGATACGTCATTACCATATAATCAATTTTATACTCAAGAGTCTGCAGACCTTGTTTACGAAAATTACAAAAATCTATTCATATTTGATGGATATGAAAAAGATTCTTGGAAAACAATTACCATATAAAGTGGAGAGGGTGGGAATCGAACCCACATCTTCGGATTTTCAGTCCGACGCGAACTGACCAACTGCGCTACCTCTCCGATTTGGCTACCAATATGTCAAAGAACAATTTGAGTTAAAAACAAAAAACCCGAACCTTGTGAGTTCGGGTTTCCTTTTTATAGGCTATTGTGTTTAACTTAAAACACCCGAACTCGAATTTGCAAAAATATACCATTGGCAAAACATCTTGTTTACCACCTGATAATTTTTATTGTTATTAATTCGTTTCATAGTGTTCATCTTTTAAATACTTTACAAATATACAAAAGTTTATTTTAATTCCAAGACCTTTTATATTTTTTCAAATTCTTTTTTTACCGAATCGATTTCTTCTACCAATCTTTCAAGTTCTTTGAATATCATTTCTTTAATGGCATCTTTGTTATAAACACTAACCTCATCTTTTCTTGAGAGAAATGCTTTTGATGGGTTAAATTCAATTGTCACACCTAAAGAACAAGATTCTAACGCAGATTCTAATTTATGCTTCTGTCTTTCTAATCTATCAAGGTTTTCTTTAACTTTTTTTGCCTGTTCAAATATTTCTAATTCCATAACTATTTCAAAATTTACAATAAAATATTCATATTTGTTAATATTGCCATATTATCACCAATCGGTGTTGGTAATACAATTTTAGGTTCAACACCAAAAGTTTCAATTATCCAATCGACAACATATTGTGGATATACAGTTTGAAAGTAATCGTGTAATACAATAACAAATTTATTGTCTAAGAATGGTTTGATAACCATTAAGTCTTTTTTTACTTGTTCAGGAAAATGACCAGCATCTAAAAAAACAAAATCTATTTTTTTTGTTGTGTTACGAGCAATTACAGAACCCGTATCATCAGGACTCCAACCGATATCAGGTTTTACAACGTCTTTTAGTCTGAAATGTTCAATTAAGTAGTTTACCGATTTCCACCCATCAGTGTCTTTATAATATTGATAATTGGCGTTTTCATACAAATGGTCATTCATATGTTCCTCAATGTATGAGTCCATAGTAATCAAATTACCACCTGTTTCTTTAAATCCTAATCCAAGAGCAATTGTGCTAACTCCAAAAGCAGTTGCTAATTCAAAACCATTTTTTAAATCATTTTGAATAATTAATTTTTTTAAGTAATCAAACTCTGTTTGTCTAATTGATACGGGAAAATCGTGATTTTCCATTCTTAAACAATGGGACGCAACATATCTATTGGAATTGTCAGATAGTAACCCAAAAAAATGGTATTTTACAGGGCCCCACTGTAATTGTGAAATTTCTAAAAACTCGTTTATCATCATATTATTGTGTCACCTACAACAGGCTCCCCTAATATTAATTTGTTTATTCTATTCTTTGCTCTATCACTAATAGGAATTGGGTTTCCATCCTCATCAATACGAACAAACTTAATATGGGTTCTAAGTACAACTCTTTGTTCACCAGTGTAAACATTGTGTGCTCTACACTCCATATAGATGGTGATTGATGATGAACCGACTTTATTTGGTACACCGTAGATTTTAACTAACTGACCTTCTTTAGCTGGCTTCTCAAAAAAACATTTATCAATTGAGATAGTTACCATTCTTGGAGTGTCACAAAGTTGCATCGCATATCCGGCAGCGGCAGCATCAATCCAAGCTAAAAGTTTACCTCCAAATAGATTTCCGTGAAATCCTAAATCCGATTTCTTAATCGGATGTGTGTTTAATAATTCCATAAATTAAATATAATAATTTGAATTGTATAATTCAACAACTTAACTGTTGTGTGGGCGGGAATCGAACCCGCGACCGCGAAGGTATAAGCTTCGAACTCTCACCACTGAGTTACCACACAATTTGTACCGAAGGTGGGACTCGAACCCACAAGCTGTTAGGCACTAGTTCCTAAGACTAGCGTGTATACCATTCCACCACTTCGGCAAATTATTAACCCTCGTGATTTTCTATTCCTGAATTTTTAAATATAAGAATAAGACCAAAAATTAGTAGTACGAGACTTGCAAGTGTTTTAAATGGTCCTTCAGGAATAAACTGAGTGAGTATCTGTATCATAATTAAACCTGCTGAATACTCACCTGCATTGTCGCCAAACAACGCCTTCATTCTCTTATAGATTGTTGCAAAACTAAGAATTAAAGCTGGAACCAAAATTACAAGTCCTAAAGAAACCAAACCCATTTGGTCAGAACCTAAACCAAAACCTAAAACAAATCCACCAAACATTGTTACGATTGTTGCCAATAGATTTCTCAAAAAGTAATTTAAACCGTTGATGGTTCCTGAAAATTCAAAGTATTTTGTCATTGTATTCATATTAAAAATTTTTGTACCGAGAGCGGGACTCGAACCCGCACGAGCATCACTGCCCAAGGGATTTTCTTACCACTATAGTTTTCACTACCAACAAAATTGTTGTTTGTGGTCTGGACTATACCTTAACCTTATCTTTTTAGACTTAGGTTCTCCGTGTCTAGTCTCTACACCTTCCTCACTATGAGGCTTGGCTCGGTATTCCCATTTTAAAGGGTTCACCGAATTTACGGAGTTCTACATTAAGGTTTTCACCCTATGCACTCAAATCCTGTTTTTGCTTCTATAGGTGTCTGTCTGCGAATGACAGTTTGGACATAATAATCTTAAGTTTTCTAACTTATGATTAGTACGTACACCGTTAATATGGTCAAGCTCAAGATTAATTGGTTTATTATTCCACACATTTAAACCACATTCGGAACAAATATTTTCAAGAATTTTTTCTTTTATTAATCTATTCTTAAGCTTATAAGTTTGATAACTAGGATGTAGACCATCCAAGATTTCATTAAGCGGTATTGATTTGGATGACATATTCTTTTTAATCCCTTTACCTGAAGGATTAGGGGAATATACACCCATTTCAACGGCAATACGTTTAAATGTATTGAAATGTAAACCTAATTTAGCTGAAGCTTGTGCCATAGTTTTAGAACTTGAAACCACCTCTCTAAATTCCGTATCATTTATTTTTACTTTCATATTAATAAATATACAGACATTACAGAAACTAAGTCCCTCGTGTCTACCTTTTCACCACCTCGGCATTTTAAAGAACGTTTTTGTTGTTTAACAACAACACAAATATAATAAAGATTATTGATTGGTCAAAGAAAGTTATAGATTTACTTCTAAAAAAGTATCACTTCTATCATCTTCATAGTATTCGGTATGATTGAGTGTTGCTGTCATATTCTCCAAATCGAATTCCATAGTGCCTGCAGAACCCTCATTTATTTCCCATCCACCTGGAAGTTTGTCATAAATAAAATCTTTGAAGTTTTCGGGTGCATCAAATGAAATATCACCATTTCCATACGCCCAATCCTCAACATATCCACTATCACCACCTCCACTGTAATCGATTTTAAATTCTCTCAACCCAGGGTATTCAGATTGTAACTGTTTTACGTCATCAGATAGGGTCTCAATATCATACTCAGAAGATTCTGTGTCTGCAACACCAGGATAAGTGGCATAACCATTTAATGTTAATGTAAAATCATCAGAGTCAAATTGCATATAAGCTCTTGCATAACTTGGGTCTTCAGGAAGATTATCAATAAGATTTTCCATACCATCCATAAGGATTTTTTTACCTACTCTGTTATAGAAGTTACTAATTTCTTTTTCAATTGAAGCTGGTAACATAATAGTGTTTCCACCTCGATAAGGTATTAAATCAAAATTAGAAACTGAAAAGTCTTCAAAATCACCTTCGCTAACATATGAATCATCAATTTCAAATGGATATTGTATTCTGGTTACACCATAGGTTGCTAATACACCGCAAAGTAATTTAAATGCTTTTTTTTCACTATCTGTTAACATACTAATAAATACATTAGTCCGTGTTTATCTTCATTGTTCTTGTCATCCATAAAGGTTTTTTCTCCATAAACAGACCATTAACCCATTCTTTTGCCGAAGGAATATAGTTGTTACAATCTTCTCTTACGTGTTGTTCACCAACATATCTGGTGTATACAGTCTTACCATCAGAATTGATGAATGATTTACCAAATGTCTTTTCCATCTCAAAGATACCTTCAGAATGATGTCTAAACATCCTGTGCAATGAGTCTCCAAACCAAGATTTGGTTTCATCCATCCATAAATGGAGATGGTCATAATCTTCAGGTTTACCGCCAAACTTTCTGGCGGAAGATTTACTATGTTCTAGTGGATGTGCCATCTCCCATAAATCTTACTTCGTAAGTGCTACCGTGTGTTGTGTTATTTTGGAACATTTCAGCAACTCGGGTTGCTTCTTGTTCAGTTTCAAATTCGATGGGTTCCCCCTCAGAGTCATTTACAATGATTGTGGTTTTTTTACCCAAATACTCTCCGTGTTTTAATACTATGTAAGGCATATTTTTAAAAATTGGTCGGGATGACTGGACTCGAACCAGCAACCCCCTGGTCCCAAACCAGGTACGCTACCACTTGCGCTACATCCCGTGATACAATAAAATATAATAAATTTAAGATTGTAAGTAAACCGGCTCAACCGGAGATTTCCCCTTTTCATTAATCAACTTAATGAAAACATCTTGAGATACCAAAGAACGCTCCCTTTTGGGGTTCTCAACCATTTTTTCAGAAGTGCTTTTTTGCCACTCCTCAAAAAATCCATACTTATGGGCTTTCCAACCGTAGTATTCGTATAACTCTTCGTTTGACATTTGTAATGGGATTATGTAATTAAATATTATGGAATTGTTAAATAACACCCTTATCTTTCAAATACTTAATAACAAACAACATTTCCTCTTGGCTCAGTGAGTCCAAGAAAGACTTGAGGTCGAATTTTGCAAAATCTTCGAGTGTTGGCATAACGACACAAAAATAATAAACAAAAGTTGAATATCAAAACTATTTATCATTAAATTTAAAAAATGAAATATATCATTACAGAATCCCAACAAGCCGACTTGGTTCTAAAATCGGTCTTCCATAAAGAACCAAAAGAAAGAAATCTAATTTCAAAATTATTGAATCTTCACGACTCTGATTTTGAACTTGGTAAGATTATTTTGAATAAGGCAAAAAACAATGAGGTTGAGGATATCGTAGAAGTGAGTTATGGTAATGTAAATTTTAAATATAGATTTGTTATAAACCATTTTCCTTTTGAGATTTCTTGGAGATACAAGGTTATGGCAAATCCTAAGAACAATAAAAGGTATTCACTCAAATCACCTGACTTGTTAGGTAACAAAGAAATTAACGTAAGTGATGATTTGTTAGAATTAATCACCGATTATCTTTATCCTAAAGGGTATGAGCTAGCAAAATCTTTTGACGTATGAGTTTATCAGTTAACACATTAGTAAATTGTATGACTCCTCGGATAAAACGCTGTGGTAAAGCATAAACGCGTAAAATATTCAAGGGGGTCTATATCGACCCCTTTTTTATTTTACAATAAATTCTTATTTTTGGACTATGAGTAAAGTATTGGTTTTAAACTTTGATTACACACCACTGAACGTAACATCGCTTCAGAGAGGATTTGTGCTTGTTGATAAAGGAAAAGCCGAAATTGTGAAGGCTGACGAAACCCCTATTATCACATCATATAAGAACTACGTAAGACCCATTATCATTCGTTTGTTGAAATTTATTAATTTCAGGAATCGTGGTTTTAGGGTTAATAGGAATCGTATATTCCGTAGGGATAATCACGAGTGTGTTTATTGTGGGTCGAAAAGAGATTTAACGATTGACCACGTATTACCACGTTCAAGAGGGGGTAGAAATACTTGGACCAACTTGACAACGTGTTGTCAAAAGTGTAATCTTAAAAAAGGTGATAAAACACCTGAAGAAGCTCGTATGCAACTTCGTGTTAAACCATACGACCCAGGTTATATTGCGGAAAGTTCAGTTATTATGGAAGCTTGGGAATCTCTCCAAAATTCCTTTTTTTCTTAAAAAAAACAATTATCATTTAAATAAAAATTATTATGTCAGAAAACGTAAAACCACAAGTTGAATTAACAGAACAGGATTTATCAAATGCCGTTTACATCTTTTCAGCAGCACTTTCTAAAATCCTACAAGATAAGCAAGGTATTATCATAAAAATTGCTAATGATAGAGTAGTTCTTCCTGATAACCCTGAAATGGTTATCGTATACAAAATGGATGAGTCTATTCACATTCAAAAGTATGAAGGAGATATCGAAGAAGGTACTGTTGTAAATCTTCAAATAAACGACAACGAAAATAACGATTAATGATTGTATTAGGGTTTTCTGTCGGTCACGACAAAGGTGCGGTTCTAATTAAGGACGGTAAAGTATTAATTGGTATTTCACAAGAAAGACTAACTCGTAGAAAAAATGATGGCGCATATTCAGGTGGGGCAATTCCAACTGAATCGATTGTATATTGTCTTTCCGAATATGGATTAACAATGGATGATGTTGATTTGATTGTTTATAGCACTACAGAAGTCGAAGATAACACCTATGAAAAACTTAATAAGGTATTCAAGGTACCACAAAAAAAGTTAAAATTCATACCACATCATTTAGCTCACGCATATTCTTCATTTTTCTCATCAGGTATGGATGAGGCGGCGGTAATTGTTGCCGACGCTTCAGGTAGTATTCTAAATAATATGAATAAGTTATCTGAATGGTATCCTGAAAAATTAAGAGAAGGTTTGGAAGAAGGTCAAGATTGGACTGAGGGAATAGCAATATACCATATGACCAAAGACTCTTGGACAGAAGTATACAAAAAATGGATTAAATATCCAGTTCCTATGGGTACAGATGAATGTACATCTGTTGGTACGATGTATTCCCAAGGTTCTTTACAATTAATTTACGAACCTTCAACATCTACTTGGTCCGCAGGTAAACTTATGGGTATGGCATCGTACGCTGATAAAAAAGTGGTTGACACTGCAGAGTTGTACGCACATTTTACAGACGAAACCGAGACAGATATTTGCATCCCAAATAATGTCATTTACCCAAGAGTTCATTGGAAGAGTGATTTCTATTCTAAATCTTCTGTTGCAGGAATTTATCAAAGAGAACAAGAACGTATTTCTTTAATGTTGGCAAAAATCGCTAAAAATCTTACCAACTCAAATAACGTATGTACTTCAGGTGGCTCTTTCTTAAACTGTAATTCAAATGAGAAAATATTACACTCAGGATTGTTTGAAAAGGCGTTTTTTATTCCTCCGGCAGATGACAGTGGTATTCCATTAGGTTGTGCTTGGTATGCATATCAACAAGTATCAAAAATCAAAGAAACAGAATTAATATCACCCTATTTTGGTAAAAATTATGAGAACACTGAAATTTGGGAATCTATAAGTAAAGTTTCTGAAGGGTTCAGAATGGAACGTTTTGATAATTTAGATGAACTAGTTACTGTAATTGCTGATAGATTGTCTGAAAACAGAGTTGTCGGTTGGTTCCAAAATGGAAGTGAAATTGGTCCACGAGCTTTAGGTAATCGCTCAATCTTAGCGTCACCAATCCCGTTTTGGATGAAGGACCATATTAATCACGATATTAAAAAAAGAGAGTGGTATCGACCATTCGCACCAGCAGTTTTATTTGAAAGACAAGGTGAAATATTTGAACTTGATTACTTCTCACCACATATGTTAGTGACAACTCAGGTAAATGAAGAATGGAAAAATAAAATACCGGCAGTTACACACGTAGATGGTAGTGCCAGATATCAATCAGTTACACCAGAAACTAATGAACGTTTTTATAGACTAATTAGTAAGTTTAATGATATGACAGGTGTACCTGTTTTATTAAACACAAGTTTTAATGGACCTGGCGAGCCAATTGTTGAGACGCCTTTAGACGCATTTAATTGTTTTGTTAGACAAAATATTGATGTGTTGGTAATTGGTGACTACGTTCTTTCAAGAGAAAATTGATTCGTAACATTTATTTTATTATTTTTGTATCAAACAAATAATTTATGGACATTTCTAAAGAATTTCAAAACTACTACGTTAAACATTTAGGTAAATCGTCATTGGACCTTCATTACCAAAACTTACAAATCGAAGCATCGGCAACTCCTTACATTTTAGAAGAAAGGGAATTACGAGCAACACAAATCGACATCTTTTCTCGTTTGATGAGAGACCGTTTGTTGTGGTTGGCAGGTCCTGTGGATGACCGTATGTCTACAGTTGTTCAAGCACAACTTATGTTTTTGGACTCAGTAGATTCAACAGACATCACAATGCACATTGACTCTCCAGGGGGTTCAGTTAAATCAGGACTCAGTATGGTTGATGTTATGGATTACATTAAGTGTGATATCCGAACAGTAAACACAGGAATGGCAGCATCAATGGGTTCAGTATTGTTAGGAGCAGGAACTAAAGGTAAACGTTCTTCTTTGAGATTTTCTAAAACTATGTTACACCAAACTTCAGGTGGTGCGGGTGGTAACATTCAAGACGCTCGAATCAATTTCCAAGAATGGGAAAAAGTTAACAAAATTCTTTTTGAACTTTTGGGTGAATTTTGTGGTAAGGACTCAAAACAAGTTGAAGAGGATGCTTCTCGTGATTTTTGGTTGTCGGCTCAAGAGGCTGTTGATTACGGAATCATCGATGAAATCGTTGTATCAAAAAAAAGAGGGTAATTAAACCCTCTTTTTTAGATTTTGGAACACCCCCCTCTTTTTAGATGTTTATATCTAGCGAGTCTCCTCGGAAGATTCCGTATTAGGTTGTGATTGCTTCTTTAGCTTTGCTAAATAAACCACAAACCGTACCACTAATCATATTCTCTACAGACTTAACAGTTTCGGTCTTTTTAAGAGCGTTACCAATCAAGTTTCTAAAGAAGTCAAAGAATACTCCTGACACTTTTTGATTTTCTTGTTGATATCCGATAACCATTGCTTCAACCATAGATTCTGCGATTAACGTGGTTAGTGTTTTACAATCCCCACGAAGAGCTTTAACAAGCTCTCTTGGGTTTGTAGCTAATATTGATGTAGTCATTCTTGACAACCACCATTTTTCAATTCCTAAAGTTTCAAAAACAGACATCAATAGACTTTCAAAAATTTGTTCTATTGCCGTGTCCATTCCAAGACCTAATACCGATTTCATACCTGAGAAAAAATCTTGTTCACTAATGTATTCGCTTTCATACACCAAAGACATTTCGTTCAACATCATAAAGGTTAATGAAAGTCTTTTGGATTCTTCCATTTCTTTAAGGTTTGCGAAGAAATTTTCATCATTAGCAATTGCTCTAATACGAGACTCCGCCAGTAACTTACCAACTTCACGTCTTTCTTTTTGCTCTTTAATTAGCTCAATATTTTTTCTTACGGTAGATTTCATTACTTATTAGGTTGTAATTTTCTCATTACATTAATGATGTTATATTGGTTTGTACGACTTACAGCATTGTATTTGTTTTGGTCACGGTCGTTACCTTCAAGAGCCATAATTAACTTTCTTGTATCAGGTCCTGCGTTGTATTTACCTCTTTTGTAGTAAACATAACACTTATAAGCGTTACCAGCATTTTGTGTGTTAACAGCATCCATCTCTCTTGTATCAGTCTGCCATTGTTCGTACCATTGTTGGAATATGGTTCTACAAGTTTTTTCACTGATTAATTGTGAATCAATTGTTTGTCTTTGTACATCAAGTCCGCTTTGAGCATCATCTTTTGAAGGATTTTTAAGGATAATAAGGTCTTTTGATAAAACATCACCTTTTGGTACCTTTATTTGCATCCATCTTTGTCTTTGTTCCTCAGTAGCCTTATCATAAAGAACAAATCTTTTTGCATTCTCATCTGTAATCCCGTCAGGTTGTTCTTCTGTTGAAATTTCATCAAATGATGTTTGTTCAACACCCGGTACTGACTCCAAATAAGCCTTAAGGTATCCCAAAGCCTCGGTTGATAATTCACCTCCCTGTTTTTTACGAAGAGACATTACAAGGGTATCAGGACCAATATTCAATTTCATCCATAACTCAGGATTTCTCATAACCGATTCTTTATCACCAGCTGATAATTTGTCATACTCTTGCCACCCAACGTTAATTAACGCACCTTTTCTCGTCTCAAGGTCTTGTCCAACTACATCAATCGCTTTACAAGTCCAATTGTTTAAATAAACTAATTTTTCTTTACCATCAGCAGTTGGAGTATAAACTTCATAACTCATATCAGGGAAATAATATAGAGTATCTCCCGCTTTAAAGACTTCCAATCCTGATACACTATCCTTATATGGTGCTGGTGCTTTCAAAACTAATGCATCCATTGTAACACCTTTAGAATTGGCTTTCTTACCTACAGTCGCAGTTTTTAGTTTTCCACATCCAGTTTTTGCGGCATTTAACAATTCTAAACCTTGTAACGCCTTAACACCTTGTTCGTTTACTAAAGTTGATTCACTAACCAATGTTTTATCAAATAGGTGCCCCATAAGAAGGTCTCTAACCTTATTATGACTTTCTAATATTCTACTTTTTTCTTCCTCTGAAATTAATATTTTTTTCATAATTTAAATTGATTTAATCCATTGCGTTAGGGTCAAAAGATACTTGTTGACCTTGGTCTTGTTGTGATTGTGAGTCTCCACCCATATCTTGCGCCCCTTCTTTACCTCTGTCTGAAGTTCCTGATTCAGGTGTTGGTGTTGGTGCAGGTTTATTACCATCTTGTACCGATAATGCTTTTGAACAAATGGTTTCAACATCTTTTGATTCGAATCCTGATGCGTACCCTAAATTCGCCAATTTGGTATTTGTTCTACGTCCCCAAATACCGTCAACAACTAAACCACCAATACATTCTTGTACTCTTCTCACAAAGGAAGATTTACACCCATATGTTTGGAAGTCTTCGTTTTCACAGTCTTTAAAATTACCTCCAGGATTTGGATTAGGATTTGGGTTTGGACTAGGATTTGGTGTTGGTGTAATGTCATCAGGAACAGGTGTTCCATCATCGCTCATAAAATACCATAGTAACCAAAGAACACCGGCACCGATACCAATTCTTTTACCCCATTTTACCCAGTTTGCCCAAGATTTTTTACTATCTCTTTTTGCTTCTTGTTCGATTTGTTCTTTAGCTCCGTTTGTAACAGCCTTATCTAAGTCTAACACCTGTTGTTCTGAAAGTGCAGGTCGTTTCAAATTTTTTGTACCACCTTTAACCGTTTTAGCGTTTTTAGAACCGGCCTTTGACGCTCTTTTAACTGAGGGTCCAAGTTTACCTTCTAATTTTACAAGAACTTCAACAGTATTTTTATTAAAATTCTTATTAATATTTTGTGCTGCCGCTACCGCAGCTTCTTTTTTTGCGGTTTGAGTTGCTGTTCGTTTAGCAGCCCTATCAGCTTGAAATTTGGCGATTCTAATCGATTCGGCCTTTAAACCAGCTTTTTGTGGACCAGTTAAACTTTTTAAGCCAGCTTTTTGTAACACTTCTTTTTCGATATTTGATGAGGTTTTTCCTGCATAAACATCAGCCGCTTTAACACCATTTTTTAACGCCGCAGCAACTTCTTTTCGAATTACTTGGAGAATTTCTTTTTCAACCGCACTTGATAAAGTTTTCCCAAGCATAGTTGAAACAGCCCCCTCATTAATAATAGATTTTTTTAATCCTATTATCTCCTGTATTCTTGATACTTCTGTTAAGAGATTATTCATTTTTTTTTAATTATAAATATGTTAGTTTATTTTAAAACTTATGTCTGTTTGTTTGATTTTTTACCTGGTATAGTCTTCTTTAAGAATTCAGTTCCTGATGCGGCGGCTTTACCTAAAACATCCTTCGCTTTTTGTGGTACGTATTTCATAATACCTCTTTCGTCCATCTGAATTCCCATACCTTGTATTCCCGCATTATCAATTTTACCATCAGTCCTTAATTGGGTGTATTTACTAAATTCAGGTGTTTTATTGAAGCAGTATGAATATTTTTTTACAGCGGCCTCAGTATTTTTATCAAATGTGTTTCCACCTGTAATTGTTTTTGGGTCAACAAAGCATTCGGGTTTTTTATCAAAAAAAGCATTTTGTATACCATCACTAAAGAACTTATTTATAAGTCCAACATCATTACCTGAATCTCCAATTCCTAAAACAACTTCTTTCGTTAAATAACCTGTTATTGCACCAGCAGTAACTGCCAAAGCACCTTGTTTACTAAATAATTGTGATATAAACTTATCTACACCATCTAAAACCTTACTTACACCTGACATTACCGAACTAACAACTTTTTTAGCCCCAGGAATATATTTTACAATTAAATCCCCAAAAGATTTTAATGAGTTAGAAATACCTGGTAACATATTTTTGAATTTAGTTAAGGTGCTTTTTAAAAATTTACTCATTGGTTTACCAGCTTTAACCGCTCTTATTGCGGTTTTAGCTGTAAGTCCAGCTGCGGCGGCAAAGGCAAATGAAATTAAATCAGTTAATAAACCAACATAAGGGTCTTGTCTTCTTTCCTCATCTTGAGGGTCAAAGTTTCCAGTTGTTATTTCAAAAATATCCAAAATAACAATCATTGCCCATATCAACTTATTAATACCTGATGTTACAGGTATCATTGCGCTAACAACATCAACTATGGTACCCATCATAGTGTAGGCATTTCTTCTAATCCATCTAAGAAGAGGTAAAAATCCTTTCATTAAAATAGATTTTGCAAAACTAGCAACTCCCTTACCTATAGCACTACCAACTTTTTTTACACCATCCCAAGCCTTTCCTGCGGTTTTTTTAATCCAATCCCACTGTTCAGTTAATAACCCATCGTCATCTAATGAAACAACGCATTCTAAAAATAACTCTTTAGTCCAAACAATCGAGTTAACAACACTCTCCTCAATAACATCAACACCTTTATTAATATTCTCATTGATAATTTCATTGATTACCCAAGTATTCTCCCAAATATTACCAATGTAACCAAGTTCTTTTGATATTAGATTATCAGCAAAAATCATATACTTTTGATTTTCAGTGACCACAAAATCAAAAATTACATCATCATTAGAATTCTCCAACAAATCATAATTTTCATTTAATGTTTTGTTACTGTCAAAACTCATTAAAAATTTACTTCTATCTAATTGGGGTTTCATATTAAAATCCGTATTTTACTTTTTTAGTATCAACAACTGTACACCACTTATCGTATTTTTTGTCTCTTGGCTTAGTATTACACAATTTTTTGGCCAATCCGATTCCTCTATTTATTATTCTACTTTCACCCGAACTAAACCATTCACCACCTAAAGCAGACAATAGAGATTCTCCATATGATTCTTTGTATTTTTTAGACAGACCCAAAAGTTCATTTAATGATTTAAAACCATTATCTATTGAATAATTTACACCTTCAAATGAAGTTCCCAAACCTGTTACAGCATCTTTAATTGCTTTAGCGGCTTTAACTTGGGTATTACCAATAACAGGTGTAAATTCTTTTATTAATTCAGGGTAATCTAAAATTTGTCTAATTCTAATATCAAAATACTCTTCAGGAGTTGATTCATTTATTAGTTCGGCGTTTTCACTTAAAGTTTTGTTTGTATCGTAGTTCATTACCAAAAGGCTTCTTTTCAATTCTTCAAGACCTTCATTAATATTGTACTGTCCCATATTTTTCTTTCTTAATAAATATTATGATTCTTTAGCGGGATTTGCGTGACCTCGTGTCAGACCTGTAAACCATTTATATCCTGAACCACCATAAGTTTTACCCATAGTTCTTCCACTTTCCCATTTATAACCAGGTCCACCATAGGTTTTACCCATAGTTCTTCCACTCTCCCATTTTTTAACAGGTGATGCGGATGATGTTCCACCACCAGTGTCACCACCTCCTGTATCAGCAGATGATTCACCCTCTTGTTCAACAAATTCTTCTTTAGAAGAGTTGGAAAATTGGCGTAAAATACCTAATATTGCATCAACATCTGAATTCATAACCTATAAATAGTTTTATCTATGAAAATATTATCTTTACGTGGTATCGTATCCATACTACTAATTTTCTTAACTTTCTCCTCTTGTGAACGATATGTTACAGAGTGCGCAACACCCACATTAAGTGGAAAGTATGTTATCTCTAAAGTTAAGATACAATCTGTAAAACAAAATACTAGTAAGGACACTACTTTATACACAGGAGACTTATGTATCACCTCAATGCCATACCCATTTGATACATTCTTTGTTGATGATTTTAAATTACATATGGATTACTCAACGATTAGATTTAAACAGTTGGGGACAACAGTATCAGGAGAAGACGTGTGGGAGTTTGACGATATATTTTATACAATAAGAAATTGTACCCCCTACTATGTTGGTGATTTACAATTTGATTACCAATACAATGAAGGTTCAAATTATGTTTATCCAAGACTAACATTCTTTGTTGAAGACGATGGTTTTGAACATTTACAGATTAAGACAAAAGGAGTGTGGCCTCACTTAGAGTGGGGTGAAAATGTAATGTATACATTTTTCTTAACAAGAACGGGACCTTAAAACGGTGTTGATTTCGGTAGACTATCAGGATTGACCATATAATATTCATTTAGAAAGGAGATTAATTCATTTTCATCTATGTCAATGGTGTCATCATCAAATGAGTAATCTTCATCTTCCTCATCATAAAAATCATCAAATAGGTCAAAGGTTTCGTCTTCTAAAACATAACCATATTCTAATACCAAACTATAATCTATCTTATCCTCTCTTATCTCGTCTTCAGAATCTGTTATCGTTCTAAATTGTACTTCGAGAAGGTTTTTGTCCGTGTCTATCCTTGAGCTAACAATTTCTAATATTTCCATAGTATTAAACTTTACTAACAAATATTCTAAAATCTACAGAAATTCACTTTCCATATCATAAGAAATAAATTATTTTTATAAAAAAATAGTATGAGAGTAAACGCAATTGTTATTGATGATTTTTATGCCGAACCTGAAAAAGTTAGAGAGTTTGCATTAAAACAAGAATTTAAAGTTAGGGGTAACTATCCTGGTCAAAGAACAGTATCGTTTTTGAACGATTCTTTAAAACAAAAATTACAGGACATTCTATATCCTTACGCTGGTAACATTACTGATTGGGGTGGTGAATACACAGGGTCTTTTCAATATACAGTTGCTGCCGACCGTTCTTGGATTCATTCGGACTCAACTACTGATTGGGCGGCATTGGTTTATTTAACACCTGATGCCCCACTTACTGCAGGTACAGGAATCTTTAAACACAAATCAACAGGTCTTATGAATTGGGACTACCGTAATAAATCCGCCGAATATCTAAAAACAGCACCTCCCGGTGATGATTTTCAAGATATGACAAAGTGGGATATGGTTGACAGATTTGGTAACTTATTCAATCGATTGGTGTTGTATCGTGCAGATAACTACCATATGTCATTAGACTATTTTGGTAGTAATTCTGAGAATGGAAGGTTATTTCAAGTTTTCTTTTTCAATACCGAGCACTGATTCAAATGTTTTTGGGTCGGTGTTTCTAATCACCTCTAAAATTCCATTAGTACAATAACATTTTCCAAATAAATGGGTTGCATCAATTAGCAACCCTTTTTTGAATCCTAAAAATTCAGGTAACCAAGTATTTTGAATTGTGAACAAATTTTTAGAACGATAACCTTGGTTAATTAAAAAATCATATGAATCTTTTGTAAAAGATTCATATATTTTTATACCAAACATTTTTTGATATTCTATCAAAATATTTTCATCAGGATTTTTTTCATAAAATATTGGTTTTATAGTGGTTGGCATTTGTTGTTTTTCTTCAGCAATAAAATGCCAAAAGAAAATTTCTTCTCTTTTGGCAATTTCATCAAACTCGGATATTGATGTTATCTTAAATTCGCTCCTGCTAACCACGTAACCAATGACATTCTAGTACCTGAAACTACCGGTGTTACTCTGTGTAACACAAATGATGAGAAAAACGTAACTTGACCTTTTTTCTTAGGTATCGTTGTTACTCCTCCGCCAGGATTTAGTTGTAAATCACCACCTTCATAATCTGATGGCTCTGATAGTTGAATTACACAAGATAATTTTCTATTTGAAATACCTGCACCTAAATCAGCGTGCCAATCGTAATGTCCACCATCATCATAGTATCTTGTAAATTGTAAGTCATCATCATAACCCCAAATATCATAATTCCACATTTGTGAATTTGCAATTTGGGACATATTAGTGATTTTATCATACAACCAAGCGTATTCTTCTGTTTGTGGAATCCAAGAAATCTCGCTTTTTCTATATTCAGAAACCACTTCTTCTGAATCACCAACAGTTGTACCTTTTTGTTTTGGTAACGCACTTGCCAACTCAATAATCTTATCACACTCTTCAGGTGTAAACCCATTTTCAAAGTAATAATAGTTAAAATGGTCAATGTTAGTCCTATGACTTCTGAGGAATTTACGAGATACGTTCATAATTTTTTATTTAAAAATACAATATAGATACCTATTATTCAAGAGGTATATGAAAAAAAGTAAAATCGTAGATTTGGTATTGTTTTATGATGAGAGCGAAATCTTAAATAGAAGAGTACAATATCTGAACGAGATTGTTGATTTAACAATCATCATAAATTATGGTGACATTTTTATAAAAAATTATGGTGAGAATGTTTTTGAAATAAAAGTTGATTCTGATGTTTTACTAAAGGATGATACTATATTCAATAAACTCATTGATAAATTTGGAGATAAATTTTTTAATTACTCTGACAACTTTATTTTTTCAAGGGTATTTGAAATTCCTAATATCACAAATATTGTAGACGAATTAACTAAAATAGATTCATTCCCTAATTTTATCTTCCATAAAAAATTGATGTGGAACCAAAATAAAAAAACAATATTTGATTATCCCGGAGTTGTATTATTTAAATACAGTGAACTTCAGGTTAACCCTAAAGCTTTAGATTATTTCGATAGGTGTAAAAGTAATCTAAATAGTATGGTAATAACCGGTAGTTCAGGGTGGGATATACAGACTTTTCAGGATGATGAAAAACTACATAAAGGATTACAATTTTATGGTGATTCATCTATCTCATTGAATATACTAAAGTGGTATAAAGAATCGGGTTATGATTTTATGTCACCAACACATAGAGTAGAAAATAATTATGTGCTCGACCTTCCAAATATTTTCAGAACTTTACAACAAGAAAATATTGATAGGATTCCAATCAAAGTTTTTATTACCAATGATTTTGATATGGTTAATAACACCCAAGACGATATTAAAATATTTGTTACAGACTCAAATATTCAAGCAACAGATTTTATAGTTCATAACCCTAAAACACCCACAAGAGTTTTATACGGGGATAAAAACTACGAAGATTTTAAATTAGATTATAAATTCAATGAATTGTTGTTTTTACTTAAGAATCTAAATTTAATTGATGAGGATGAAATCCATATAAAAATAAAATCCGAATCATATGACTCGGATTTTACAAAAATTTACGGTGAGTTTAGAAAATCAATTCCATCAGAATTGATTAAAATTTACTCATCCTTTGGAACATCTCCAAAATAATCTTCTGTTCTTTTTTTGCTTCAATACTTTCGTTAGCAAAAGTTCCACCATCAAAAGGCCCTCCAGATACGAAGTTGTAAGCACTTTTCTCTCCGTCGTATTCTTCTTCACCACTATATTCGTCATCCATTTGGTGGTCTAAATTAGCAATCATTTGTCTTGCTTCAGGGTCCCAATCGTGTTGTGATTCGTAATCCAACTCATCTTGCTGTTGTTCGTATTCATCTTCCAAACCTTTGTTTGGGTCATTGTCATCTTCAAAATCAACAGGTCCTCCTGACATAAAATCATACTCAGGGTCAACCTCATCATATTGTTCTCTATAAAGGTTCTTGTGCATACCTTCAAAAGTATCAATATCATTTGATGGTCCTTCAATGTAGTCAAAACCAGCATCTGGGTCTAAATCTTCAGAATCATATAAATCTTGACCATACATTTGTTCATTCACGCTACCACACTGTTCACAAACGTCTTCTTTCATTGTACCACCACATTGTTCACACATATTTTTGTGGGTAGACTCATTAATACCAACATTTGAAAACCCTTTGATTTTACCAGTATTACTTAATGTCATACCTTGTTGGTCCAATCTATGGTCTTGAACAGTTAATGGTGTTAAATTATTTTGACCTTGTAGTGTGGCAAAACCATCATACGGCTTATTATGTAAAGAAAGAATACTATCTCTTTCTTCATTTGTTGGTGTCCATATCGCTAAACTTTTCATAGTTTTTTTTATTATAAATACCATCACCTTTGTCTTTTACACAAAAAGGTCTTATCTTTGTCGTATGACTATTGAGGAGATAAAAGAACAAGCGGAGGGCGCCATTATTTTAGATGGTCTTGATGATGCAATCATAGGTATGGCTGAGGAATTCGGAAACGGTCCTCGTATCGTATATTCTAAATCTAAAATTTTTAAAATACTAATGGAAAGAGATGGTATGGAGGAAATTGAGGCAATAGAATTTTACGAATTTAATATCCTTGGTTTATTCGCCTCACCTCAAAATGCAATTTTTTTAGAAGACACTTATTAAATTTTAAACATATGTTGACACTTACATTTAACACAAGAACAAAAACCGCAACAATTAAAAACCAAGATAACAAAATTCTTGGGGATTTTACGAATGTCCCAACCGTAAAAATACGTGAAGGATATTATGAAATTATGCAAAAAGAGCTTACAGACCAAGGAGACGAAACCTCAATTCCTGTTTGTAGACTTCCAATTCAAAATACTTTGATGTTTATTGAAAGAAATTAATTAACTTTGTCCTATGGACTTTTCACTTAGACTACTGAACAAATATCAAAACCAAGGTTTGTTATACAGCCAAGTACACCCTACTTTGCCGTTAACTATTTGGAATTATACTGAGAAAGTTCAGTACGAAGGTCTGTGGGATGAGGTTACATTAGCTTGTCGTGGATTGATTACCGATGACACTGGCACTCCAGTTGTAAGACCATTCAAAAAATTCTTTAACTATGAAGAACTCCTTGGTAAAAACGTAATACCTGAAAAAGGTGATTATGTCTATGTTCAAGAGAAGATGGATGGTTCTTTAGGTATCTTATTCAATTACAAAGGTGAATGGGTTATGACAACTCGTGGCTCATTCACATCTGAACAATCGATAATGGGTCTCGAGATTTTAAAAAATCGATACATTTTAGATTCTTGGGCTAAAGAATACGCTTACTTGGTTGAAATTATCTACCCTGAAAATCGTATTGTAGTTGATTACGGTGTTGAAAAGGTAACTTTCCTATCCGCAGTTTTGAATGAAACCTACAATTGGAGTCCAACCGATGATACCGAATTACATTGGACCACTTCATTGGCAGTATTCAAAGGTAATGGAATCCACAAGTCTGATATTGTTAAAACTGAACAACATTTTAATTTTTCGGATGAACTATACAAAAGTTTGAAAAGTAAAAATGAAACCAACAAAGAGGGATTTGTTTTGAGGTTTCAACCAGGAAACTTCAGAATGAAAATCAAATTTGAAGAGTATGTTCGTCTACATAAAATAATGACCAATTTGTCAACCACCTCAATATGGGAATGTTTATCAAATGGTCAAAGTATGGATGAATTATTAAAAGATGTACCTGATGAGTTTTACTCTAAAATTAAAGAGTATGAAAATGAACTTAAGTTTATGTTTGACTCATTGAGTAATGATTATAGGATTCATTTTAGAGATACTCAAAATTTGATGGAAAAAGTTGGTGGTGACCGTAAGAATTTTGCTCACGTGGCAAAACAATACAAGTACCCATCATTGTTGTTTGGTCTATTGGACGGTAAAGATATTTCACCTATTATTTGGAAAATTATTAAACCTGAATTTAAAAAATTATAAATTATGCCTGATTTTGAATTTTATAACGAAATTGAAGTTGATGAGTTTTGGCACGAATGTTCCAAAAGTGAAAAACAAGAATTAATTGACCTTTTGGTTGAGGAGGGGTTTGTTATTCGTAAAACAAAGCAACCTGATGACCCAAACAGAAATCTTTTGGATGAAGAATGGGATAATTTATGTGATAAATTACAAAATATTAGACAACGTATGTCTGTCGATGACGAACAAACAATTAAACAGATAATTTCAAAGTATTAATATGGTTGGTGTATTGTCATATCAAGATGTTGACCCTGATATGGTTAATAGTGTATCGGGGTGGTTTATTCACTCCGATACATCATATAAGGTGTCTGAAAACTCAGTTAAGAAAATATTAAGTAATAAATATGACCTGAAACCAGGTGATGAGGTTGAGTTTGAACTCGAACCAAACTGTTCTGTTGATGAAGAATCTGTTAGTCATTCTGTTGTTGCAAAAATATTAACCGACGACAGTAATACTAAAGTATTTTTAATTGATATTGATGGGACCATTTGTGACGATATTAAAAACGAAGAAAGTCACTTATACCCAACCGCAAATCACTTTCCAAAGGCGTTAGAAATAATTAACAAGTGGTATAGTGAGGGACACGTTATCACATTTTTTACCGCTCGTGAAGGTAAAGACAGAGAAGTAACAGAAACTTGGTTAAAAGAAAAGGGGTTTAATTATCACGGATTGGTTATGGATAAACCAAGAATCAAAAATAACCAAGAATACGTTTGGATTGACAATAGAAAAGTTAGGGCGGTGACTTACTTGGGGACTTGGTCTGAATTGACTGATGTAGACGCTAAAATTAAAGTATTTCAATAAGATGAATAAATTAGACAAACAATACCAAGATTTACTCCAATCTATTTTAGACTATGGGGTTGAGAAGAAAGACCGAACAGGTACAGGAACCAAAAGTATTTTTGGTTATACCATTCGTCATAATATGCAAGATGGATTTCCAGTTCTTACAACAAAGAAGATGGCTTGGAAAACTATGGTGACCGAGTTGTTATGGTTTCTTCGTGGTGATACAAACATCAAGTTCCTTGTTGAAAATGGTTGTCATATTTGGGATGGTGATGCATATAAAAATTATGAGAAGTGGTATGATAATATGTCAAAAACCACACCATTTACGGTTCCTAAAAAATTTACACAAGAAGAGCTAGTAAAATCCATAAAGCTAGATGATAAACACGCCGAAATGTTTGGTGATTTAGGCCCTATCTACGGTAAGCAATGGAGAAGTTGGGAAAAATACCACCCAACGATGCACGAGAATGGTCACACTCTTCCAGCAGGCCAAACTAGTATAGACCAAATTCAAATCCTAATCAACGACCTTAAAACAAATCCTGACTCAAGACGATTGATGGTTAATGCTTGGAATGTAGGTGAATTAGACCAAATGGTTCTCCCACCTTGTCATTATGGATTTCAAATTTATACAAGAGAGTTGAGTTTAGAAAGGAGATATAACATATGGTTCAATAACAATTATGAAACTGGTATGGAAAGGTTCTTTGACCCTAATAATTTACCTGATTTTGATAACTCATATTATACACCAACCCCAACAAGAGCAATCTCTCTAATGTGGAATCAACGTTCAGTAGATACATTCTTAGGTTTACCATTTAACATCGCATCTTACGGATTATTACTAACAATCTTGGCAAAAGAAGTAAATATGGTTCCTGACCAATTGATTGGAAACTTGGGTGATACTCACTTGTACTTAAATCATATTGAACAAGCAAAAGAACAGATTGTTAGAGAACCGTTTGAATTACCAACTTTAAAACATATGAAAACAGATGAGTTCTATAAATCCTTAAGTGAGGACGCATCTTTATTCACACATTTAAACCCAACAGATTTTCAATTAGAGAATTATCAATCACACCCAACAATTAAAGCACCATTATCAAATTAGAATCTATTATGGAAATACCTTACTTAGTAAATCACAAAACATTCGGAGACCAAAGAGGCAATTTTTGTCAAATGGTGTTAGAAAAAGATAAAAACTGGGTTCAAGTGAATACCAGTATCAGTGTGGAACCATACACGGTACGAGGACTTCACTTCCAAGATGAACCATATGCTCAAGCAAAGTATATGAAAGTAATCCACGGTAAAATAATCAATTTTGTGATTTGTGTTGATAAGAATAGACCTGATTACGGAGATAAGTATTTTTTTGAAATTGACAAAGACCACGCTGTTATGGTCCCAAGGGGATTTGCAAATGGATTAATAACTCTTGAACCAAATACTGTAATACAATATTTGGTTGACAACCCATACAAACCTGAACACGAACATTCAATACTTTATAGTAGTATTACAGTATTCGATACATTAGTAAGTAGTTTTACTGATTCTCCAATAATCTCTAAGAAGGATTCTGAAGGTATCATTTGGTCCGACTATTAGTGAAGTGCAGACATCCAAATGCTTAACAACTTATTAGCATTTATGCTAATATTTCTACTAATAGCATCTATATCAGTAGAGTCCTTACCTTTCTGCTCTAAGAATTTCATAGTACCAGAAATCATTTTGTTTCTAGCCTCGTCAGCATCATTCAATAAATTTTGGAAATTCTCGTCATCTTCTCTACCCTCACCATAATACCTGTCTATATGTTGTTTACCACTGTATAAAAATGGTGATGCTCCAAACATATTTGTAATACCTGACTTTCTAACCAATTCTAAATATTCTTTAAACCATCTCATATCATAGGCCTTTACAATATCAAGATTGTTAACTAATACCGTATATTTTCCTTCAGGTTTTGAATCAGATTCATTTACCGCAGTTTCTATAACTTTATAGAAATCGTATTTTGAAAGAATACTCAAAGTTGACCCATCATCCCATTTAACAGCAATAATCAAATTATCATCTTCCATAGGGTCTCTAGTTATTGAATATACAACACCTTTATCACCTATAGATGGCTTAGATTCGCCCTCCATATGTAATAAAACTATTTTATCACCTGGTTTTACTTTTTGATTCATATATTATAAATATAATGGACTATTTATTAATGATGGAATATTTGATTACACAAAAGCAACTTAGACATTTAATAAATGAGTCTGAAGGTGATAACATACAAAATAACCTACAGAAACTTTACCAGTTCACATTAGATGTTATAGAAAAGTCCCAAAAGATGTGGAACCTAAATGTTAGGTTCTTAATGACTTGGGGTGCAGCAATAGGTGGTATGATAATGCCGTTAAAATCTTGGATTGAAGGTCAACACCCTGAATTAAGTGAAAAACAAATTATTCTACTTTTAGTGGGTATTTCTTGTAATTACTTTTACGATAACGAAACTTTTATTCGTGGTATTTTAGATAAAATTAAACAAGAAGGTCTTATTGGTCCATTTAGAAAGTTATTTACAAAATCAGAAGAACTTAAAAATAATTTTCTAGACTTTTTAAACTCAATCAAAGTCTTTGGTAGAAGTACATCAAGTTTAATGGCATATGCATTTATATTACCAATATTAGATGATGTGATTTCACTTATTAGTGGTAGTGGAGACCCTGAATTTATAATTAAAAATATTGTTGGGAGAATTGTGGCATCAAGTGTTGTATTAGTCGGTGGTTCTGCGGTTACCTCACTAATTAGTAATATTATTAAAAAATATAGAGATTAAACTTCGGGTTTAATTTTTATATTGAATGTCGGGTAATGCCCATTTACATCAGTTAATTCAATATTTAACATTTCCTCAATAACTTCAGACATTGCATTTTGCACTGCTTCTAAAGGTATTTGTTCCAGGGTTTTTCCTTTAGGTAAACCTAATTGTGTTACAAATGTTATATTGACAACATTGTCAGAGGTACTAACAACAATTCTCAATAATCTTGATGATACACCAAAACTTCTAAGAGCTCTCATATAATAGTTATATGATTCTAAAATTTCATCCTGATGTTTTTCGGAAAAATGGACGTTATTATATTTAAACTTTTCATCACCATTTAGTGTTGCGTTAATTGTATACGCAACCTCTCCTGGTACTAAATTCATAAATCCTAAAACCTCTAAAATTCTCTCCTCAATCGCGTCCAAAACATAATTTGTAAGATATGTTTCATCTTCTTCAGTTTCCAATGACACATCAAAATCATAACCTTCATATTCGTCTGATTTTACCACATTGTCAAAAGTTATTTTTAAACCTTTTTCATTTAATGAGTTTCTATTTAAAAACGATAAAAAATATTTTGAATAATCCTGACTCATAATTCTATTGTAATATACCAAGTGATTCTTATGGATTCTTCCATACTAATAACATCGAACTTTTCAACTAAGATACCAAGATGGTCAAAATTGTCCATTGTACCGTCACCCTTAATTCTTAAATCCTGTCCAACATAATATCTACTAAAAAAATCAAATAAAAAATCATCGGCCTCTTTTAAACGTTGAGTGATTTCCTCTACGGTATTAAATGCATATTGTTCAGTAATCAATTCAAATTCATATGAATTTACCGTATCAGTTACGTTATCGTTAGTTGATGGGGATGTGGTAGAATCTATATGAAAGTTTTTCATTTCAATTCTACTAAATGGATTTGGTCGAGTTTCCATAATATAATGAAATCCATCGCCCAATCTTTTTTTAATTCTGTTTTTATCCTCCATAAACACTTAATAGTTTTTTAATAAGTTTATCAACCTCATTTTTTGTGAGATTGTGTTTATGTGGGTATTTTTTAAACCAATCTTTCATAACGTCACCAATCTCTTTTTTTGTGACTTTACTTTTTTTCTCAAAACCTTTTAACTGAGCCTCTATTTCGTGTTTTTGTGTGTAGTATTTTAAAGATTTTTTTGGTTCTTTTTTTGGGAATTGATAACCCGATTCTTCCTGTAGAAAATGCACAATTTCGTGTGTTAAAACTTCGTGAACCTCAGGGAGTATAATTTCCATAACCTCATCAAAAGGCTCGTTTGGATTATAAACAACTTGTAAAACAATAATCGCATCGTTGTTTACATATTCACCATCGACTTCAGGTTCAGGAATTGTAGGGTCTTGAATAACTTCAAACTCTAAGGTTAAATCATTTACACCTTTGTAAGAGTATGTCATTGTCTCCTCATCTTTTTCTTCAGGTAAATAAAATACACCTGAAGTTTTTCTTTCAAGCATTCTAACAATGTCAACAATCAAATCGTCAACTATGGTTTCTAATAATTCAAACCTATCAATTTTTTTATCCATTTATTATAAATACTCAATTCATCGGAAGGCAGATACCCATACCAATCATTAAACCATCTGAATAACCAGTCATCAAAGTTAAATCAAATTTATTCCTTGTTTGTTTAATGGTATTAACCAATCTCATTTTAACAAACACTTCGGGTGATATTTCAATTTGGTAAAACCCCCAAGGCATTCTGTTACCAACCAACACCGAAACGTCCTTAAAAATTTTGATGTCGGCACCTATCCTTGTTACCTGTGCAAATGGAGTATCATAAGTATATGGATTTGACCAAGATGTTATAATTCTACCTCCGACATAAATCCCAACAATTTCGTGTGTTAGGGTTACCAAACAAGAATTGTCATTATAGACAAATACAACATCAGAAGCAACCGATTGGGATTTGACTTCAAATGAAAAAAACAATAAGATTAGTAGGATGAGACGTTTCATACTGCAAATATACAGTATTTTATTCAATAATTGAAACTACAAGTTGACTTTCTCCTTTAATTACTCTATGCCAAGCAAGTTTTGGTATGTCTAAAATATCACCATCATTTAATTTGGTTGGCAAACCATTTTCCATTTGAAACTTCCACCCACCATTTTCAATTATCGTGACTTTTCTATCGTTTAAATCTTGATGCCACTTGAGTTCTTCCGACTCAACATCAGGTTTAAATGTGCGATATATCACACCTTCTTTTACTTCCTGTTCAAAAGGAAAATCCATATTACCAAGAATTAGATGATGACAGACCTAATTGTTTTGCATATCTACCAACATTACAAGACCAGTATCCTGCGGTAGTTCTATCTTTCTTTTGGTCACATTTGTGACGGGCTCTGAAGGACTTGGCAGCTTTTTTGTTACTATTTCTCACCCTCAATTTACCTGAGTCACCAAATGTAACTTTTTTAACACCACCACCTGGTGATTTTACATAAACGGCAAATTTCTTAGGACCACCAGGAGTTCTGAAAGGTTTGTTAAGTTTAACATTTTTACCTCTGTGTTTTGCT
>Ga0209358_10000593_pt1 | contig 31293 bp, 29 predicted proteins | sample LauGreFa1BDMLBSN_2_FD_187574 | JGI IMG/M metagenome (GOLD analysis project Ga0209358, IMG submission 187574) | Freshwater lake microbial communities from Lake Michigan, USA - Fa13.BD.MLB.SN (SPAdes) (version 2) | ecosystem: Environmental > Aquatic > Freshwater > Lake | place: Lake Michigan, USA... | reverse complement strand
CGAACGGCCACCGCCGCCTGACCGACCGCCGCCGCCAAAGCCGCCGCCACCAAAGCCGCCACCGCCGCCGAAGCCGCGATCGCCACGATCATCATCGCGCTCGCGCTTTTGCAGCATGGCCGACGGGCCGTCTTCGTGCGCTTCGACACGGACAGTGAGCGAACGGATTACGTCTTCACTGATTGCCATGACGCGTTCCATTTCAGAGATCGCCTTTGACGGGCCGTCAATGTTGAACAGGGTGAAATGCGCCTTGCGGTTTTTCTTGATGCGGAACGCGAGCGTCTTGACGCCCCAATATTCCGATTTGGTTATCTTGCCGCCATTGGCTTCGATAATACCCGTATACTGTTCGGTCAGTGCTTCGACCTGCTGGGCCGTTACATCCTGCCGAACGAGATAAATATGCTCGTATAGAGCCATCGTCTGGACCTTTCCTGTTATGCGTTTCCGGCGCAAAGCCCTTCAAGCCCCTGAAGGCCCGAACGGGAATGGAGAAGGCGGAGACAAGGGAACGAGAAGCAAAACTTCCGATTATTCAAAGGTTTGACATCGTATTGCCAATCTTCAAATCGTCCTTTCAGCCTCCAGCCGGAAACTGCTAAGCGTGTCCCTATCGCTTTTCGGGGGAATGCGCAAGCAGGACGGGGTTATTTTGATGGTGTGTGTCACGCTGAAAAGAAAAAGTCGAATACGAGCTTGGTGTTCAAAATGACGATGACTCCCGCAATCAGGGACGCGATCAGGGTCAGCCACAGGGGTGCCTTCAAGGCCCCCATCTTGGCGCGCTGTGACGTGAAGATAACAAGGGGAATGACTGCAAAGGGGAGTTGCAGGCTTAAAACGACCTGAGAGAGAATGAGCAGCTTTGCCGTTCCCGACTCACCGAACCAAAGGGCCGTCAGAGCGGCCGGGACAATAGCGATGAGGCGCGTGATCAGGCGCCGCATCCAGGGCGGTAGCCGGATTTCAAGAAAACCTTCCATCACGATCTGGCCCGCAAGGGTAGCTGTGACGGTCGAGTTCAGGCCGCAACCGATGAGGGCGACTGCGAACAGGATCGGGGCAAAGGAAGAGCCAAGCAGGGGTTCAAGCAGGGAATGGGCATCCCCAAGCTCGGTGACATCGGTTTGCCCGTTGGCATGAAAGGCTGCGGCGGCGAGGATCAGGATCGAGGCGTTGATGACGAGAGCAAAGAGCAGCGCGATGGTCGAGTCGATGGTCGCGAAGGTGAGGCTCTGGCGGCGCGCGGCGTCCGTGTCGCCCAGAATACGGGTCTGCACGATGCTGGAGTGGAGATAGAGATTGTGCGGCATGACGGTGGCGCCGAGAATGCCGAGCGCGAGATAGAGCATTTCGGGGTTTGTGACGATGTCGGTCGAGGGCGCAAAGCCGCCAAGGATTCCGGCAAGTTCGGGCTTTGCGAGAATGATCTGGGCAGCAAAGCAGAAGGCGATGACGAGCAGGATCGAGACGATGAAGGCCTCGATGGCGCGGAAACCGAGGCGCTGCAACATCAGAATGACGAAGACATCAAGCGAGGTAATCACAATGCCCCAGGCGAGCGGCAGGCCGAAGAGCAATTGCAGGCCAATGGCGGTGCCGATGACTTCGGCGAGATCGGTGGCGATGATGGCGATTTCGGCCATGACCCAAAGACCGGCGGCAACGGGTTTGGGATAGGCATCGCGGCAGGCCTGGGCGAGATCGCGGCGGGATGCCACGGCAAGACGGGCCGAGAGCGATTGCAGAATGATCGCCATCAGGCTCGACAATACCGCGACCGACAAAAGCAGATAGCCGAATTTGGAACCGCCAGCGAGGGCTGTGGCCCAATTGCCGGGATCCATGTAGCCGACAGCGACGAGGTAACCGGGACCGAGGAAGGCGAGCATTTTGCGCCAGGACGGCCACAGCGGATTGACCGCGATGGTTTGATGGGCGCCGGGAAGGGAGACGTCGCCGCCGGATTGCCGCCAACCGCCCAAGACGCCGCGATCTGTCATATTTCTGCTCCGACAGCAGATTTACGCAAGGGTACCGGATGTTGCAGGCAAATCACGAGGTAGGCCAAAGCGGGATGAACTCCAAGTTGAAACACGGGATGCTGATTGTGCAGGGTTCTTGTCTGTTCGTCTATGGACAGGATTGATCAAAGATTGCGGCGAAATTTGTGACGGCCGTGACAGTCTCGCGGGATTTTCATATTTGCGATTCTGGTGATACGTATTTTCGCCATGTTTGTCTTTCTATCTCCTGTAAACCTGAAGGCTGGATAATCCCGATGACCAAACACGTATTTGACAAGACGAAGCTCCCGAGCCGCCATGTGACCGAAGGCCCGGAACGGGCGCCGCATCGCTCCTATTATTATGCGATGGGGCTTAACCGCGAGCAGATGTCGCTGCCTTTCGTCGGCGTTGCGTCATGCTGGAACGAGGCGGCTCCTTGCAATATCAATCTGATGCATCAGGCGCAGTTCGTGAAAAAGGGAGTTTCGGAAGCAGGCGGAACGCCGCGGGAATTTGTGACGATCACGGTGACGGACGGCATTGCGATGGGCCATCAGGGCATGAAATCATCGCTTGTCTCGCGTGAAGTGATCGCGGATTCGGTTGAATTGACGATGCGCGGGCATGCCTATGACGCGCTTGTGGGGCTTGCCGGGTGTGACAAATCTCTGCCGGGCATGATGATGGCGATGGTGCGGTTGAACATTCCGTCGATCTTTATTTATGGCGGATCGATCCTTCCGGGGACGTTCAAGGGGCAGCCGGTCACAGTGCAGGACGTCTTCGAGGCGGTTGGCAAGCATTCGGTGGGTGCGATGTCGACCGAGGATTTGCTGGCACTGGAAGCTGTTGCCTGCCCATCCGCAGGTGCGTGCGGCGCGCAGTTTACCGCAAACACGATGGCGACGGTCTCGGAAGCGATCGGTTTGGCGTTGCCATACTCGGCGGGGGCGCCTGCGCCTTACAGCATTCGCGAACAATTCTGCCATACGGCTGGCGAGATGATCATGGAATTGATCGCAAAGCAGATTCGACCCCGCGACATTGTGACGCGCAAGGCACTCGAGAATGCGGCGACCGTGGTGGCGGCTTCGGGCGGTTCGACAAATGCGGCGCTGCATTTGCCGGCGATTGCGCATGAGGCGGGCATCTCGTTTGATCTGTTCGACGTCGCCGAAATTTTCAAAAAGACGCCTTACATTGCCGATTTGAAGCCGGGCGGAAAATATGTTGCTAAGGATCTGTTCGAGGCCGGCGGCATTCCGTTGCTCATGAAGACTTTGCTCGAAAACGGATTCCTGCATGGCGATTGCATGACGGTGACCGGTCGGACAATGGCTGAAAACATGGCTTCGGTGAAGTGGAATCCGGACCAGGATGTCGTCCGCCCGGCCAACAAGCCGTTTACGCCGACGGGTGGTGTTGTCGGATTGCGCGGCAATCTTGCGCCGGATGGCGCGATTGTGAAGGTCGCGGGGATGGCTGTCGACAAGCAGGTCTTCAAAGGCCCGGCGCGGTGCTTCGATTGCGAAGAGGATTGCTTTGATGCGGTGAAGAAGAAGCAATACAGCGTCGGTGACGTGCTGGTTATCCGGTATGAGGGACCGCGTGGCGGGCCGGGCATGCGCGAAATGCTGTCAACGACGGCGGCTCTTTACGGGCAGGGCATGGGCGACAAGGTTGCGTTGATCACGGACGGGCGGTTTTCGGGGGCAACTCGCGGCTTCTGCGTCGGTCATGTCGGACCCGAGGCGGCAGTCGGCGGGCCGATCGCGCTGGTGCGTGACGGCGACATCATCGAGCTTGATGCAACAAAAGGCCTTCTTGCCATACATGTGACGGATGAAGAGCTTTCCCGCCGTAAAAAAGACTGGAAGCCGCGCGAACATGATTTCGGATCAGGCACGATCTGGAAATATGCCCAGACGGTCGGATCGGCGAAGGATGGCGCCGTGACACATCCGGGCGGCAAGGGCGAAAAGCAGGTTTATGCGGACATCTGAGACCGTAACGACATATCTTCTGGCTGGTTTGCGGATCACCCTGCTCACATATCTGTGTGCGGGGGCCGCGTCCGCTTCGGATCTCGTTTCTTCAACAGGAGGAAAGACCGAAAGTGCGGAGGAAAAGTCCGAGGGCATGATCGAGTCGGTTGTCGAGGCTACAAAATCGGCAGTTCGGGAATATCTTGCGGGAAATAAAGAGAGTGCTGTTGCAACGCTGGAAGTGGCGGCGAAGCAGGGCCATGCGCCCGCACTCTGGAAACTTGCGCGGATGAATGCGGATGGCGACGGCGTGCCGCGGAACGAGGTGAAAGCTTATTCCTATTTTTCCCGGTTATGCGACGAGAATGCCGATGAATTGCCGGATTCGGCGATGGCGCCATTCATTGCGGCGTCGTTCAATGCGTTGGGACATTATTATCTCAAAGGCATTACAAATAGTGCTGTGAAAGCCAACCCCGAGCGCGCACGGGAGATGTTTTCGTATTCGGCAACGTATTTTGGTGATCGGGATGCGCAGTATTATCTGGGCAAGCTGTATCTTGACGGAATTGGCGGCAACAAGGACGTCAAACAGGCCGTCCGTTGGCTCAATCTCTCGTCCGAGAAGGGGCACAGGCTCTCGCAGGCGACGCTTGGCGAATTGCTGGCCTCAGGCAAAGTTGGTTCCAAGCAGAGAGCCCGCGCGATTATGTGGCTGACGCTCGCAAGCGACGGGGCGGATCCCGAAAAGGATGCGTGGATTTTGGACCTCAACAAGAAGGTCATTTCCGAGGCTACCGAGAATGACCGGATCGCGGCGAAGGCCTATCTCGACCGATGGTCAAGCCGCAAGACGGCGACAATGGCAGGGTCGGGCGTCACACCGTGATATCGGCCCTGATCGGCACGTGATCCGACGGTTTTTCCCACGCACGGACGTGTTTGTCGATCTCGCAGGCGACCAATTTGTCCGCAGCTTGCGGCGACAGCAGCAGATGATCGATGCGGATACCATTGTTTTTCGGCCAAGCGCCTGCCTGATAATCCCAGAATGTAAAAACGCCTTTTTGATCACTGCACGCGCGGAAGGCGTCGGTGAAGCCGAGATTGAGCAATTCCTGAAATTTGGCGCGAGTCTGCGGGATAAAAAGCGCGTCATTCCACCAGCTGGCCGGATCTTTTGCATCCGAAGGTGCCGGAATGACGTTATAATCTCCGGCAAGTACCAACGGCTCCTCCAAAGTTAGCAGATGACGTGCGCGGGCGATCAAGCGGTCGAACCAAGCAATCTTGTAGGTGTATTTTTCGGTGCCGAGCGGGTTGCCATTCGGCAAATAGAGCGAAACGATTCGAACGACACCCTGCGGCAACGAAACCAAAGCCTCGATGTAGCGGGCCTGTTCATCCTGATCATCGCCGGGGAGACCGCGCGTTACGTCCTCAAGCTGATATTTCGAAAGAAGTGCAACGCCGTTGAAGGTTTTCTGGCCGAGGACCGCAATATTGTAGCCGAGCGATTCGATTTCCGCGGTTGGAAACGTATCTTCGGTGCATTTGAGTTCCTGAAGACAGACGATATCCGGACTTGTTTCCTTGAGCCAGGCGACGAGATGCTCGGTCCGCTGGCGAACCGAATTGACGTTCCATGAAGCAATACGCATGGCTGCTGGTCTCACTGAAATCAAGATGAGCGAGGGTAGCATCCGGGGTACAGCTTGGCGAGTTAAGAGAAAAAATAAATCAATTGGCGCTATAATGCGGTGCAATCGGTTCTCTCTTTATGGGGTGCTCTTGACTCTCGGCGCGCCGAGGTGTCTCACGGCTCGCAACTTTGACGCATGGTGACCAAAATGGGTGCAGCTTTTGTTTTTCCGGGGCAGGGGAGCCAGTTTGTCGGTATGGGACAGGCGCTTCATGCTGCATTTCCCGTTGCTCGACAGGTATTCGAGGAAGTCGACGCTGCATTGGGGCAGAAACTTTCCGGATTGATGTTCGAGGGACCTGAGGCGGAGTTGACGCTTACGGCGAACGCGCAACCCGCATTGATGGCTGTGAGCCTTGCGACCATGCGGGTGCTGGAAAGTGAAACGGGGCTTGATCTCAAAAAGCATGTTTCATTCGTTGCCGGGCACTCGCTGGGGGAATATTCGGCGCTGGCGGCGGCGGGTACGTTAACAATTACGGATACGGCCTTGCTGCTCCGAGTTCGCGGGAGCGCGATGCAGGCGGCGGTTCCGGCGGGACTGGGCGCGATGGCAGCTCTCATCGGGCTCGATTTTGCGGATGCGGCGGCGGTCGCAAAAGAAGCAGCGCAGGGCGACGTCTGTCAGGCCGCGAATGATAATGGCGGCGGGCAGGTGGTCATTTCGGGGCACAGGGCTGCTGTGGAACGGGCGATGGAACTGGCGAAGCTCAAGGGAGCAAAACGCGCTATTCTGTTGCCGGTATCCGCGCCTTTCCACTGCACGCTGATGTCTCCTGCGGCGGATGCGATGCGGGATGCGCTTGCCGGGGTTTCGCTGATGCCACCAAAAATTCCGGTGGTGTGCAATGTTCTCGCCGGTCCGAGTTCTGATCCCGACGAAATCCGTACAAATCTGGTGCGTCAGGTGACAGGAACGGTAAGATGGCGCGAGAGCGTCCAGTGGATGGGCGCACAGGGTATCGACCGCTTTTTTGAAATTGGTGCGGGCAAGGTTTTGACAGGTTTGTTGAAGCGGATTGTGCCGGATGCGCAGGGTTTTTCGATGGGCAGCCCCGAGGACATTGCGGCTTTTCCGGATGCGTTGGGTCTTACTTAGGAGCTTCGGACATGTTTGATCTTTCAGGGCGGACAGCGCTTGTAACAGGAGCATCTGGCGGCATTGGCGGTGCGATTGCCAGGGCGTTGCACGCGCAAGGTGCCGTGGTTTCACTATCGGGAACGCGGGAGGCGGCACTCCAGCAGCTTGCGGACGAATTGGGCAGCCGGGTGCACGTATTGCCGTGCAACCTTGCCGACAAGACAGCCCTTGACGGCTTGATTGCGAGCGCCGAGACGGCGATGGGCGGACTGGATATTCTTGTGAACAATGCCGGTGTGACACGCGATAATCTCTTTATCCGGATGAAGGACGAGGAATGGGATCAGGTTCTCCGCGTCAATCTCGATTCGGCTTTTTATCTGACGCGTGCCGCAGTCAAAAACATGATGCGGCGGCGGTTCGGCCGTGTGATTTTTATTACCTCCGTTGTCGGTTCCATGGGGAATCCGGGGCAGGCGAATTACGCAGCGTCTAAAGCAGCGATTTCCGCGATGGCGAAGTCGGTGGGGCAGGAAGTTGCGAGTCGCAATATCACACTGAACTGCATTGCGCCGGGCTTTATCCAGACGCCCATGACAGATGTTTTGAACGAGAAGCAAACTGAAGCGATGTTGCAGCGCATCCCTGCCGGGCGGTATGGAACGCCTGACGAGGTGGCGTCAACAGCGGTTTTTCTTGCGAGCAACGAAGCGGCTTATGTGACGGGCCAGACAGTGCATGTTAATGGCGGAATGATCATGATCTGAACGGGTTGGCCCGGAGATTTAATGTGTTTTCTTGGATCCCGGACCGGTTCGTTTTCTGTATTATACTGCAATAAATTTTTGTTAGATCGCGTATAAGGGGTTGACGATTGCGCTTCAAAGTCGTTTGACGTGAGTTGAGTTTACCGGTTTTTAACCGTGGTTGCATTGTTGTCGGTTGCCGGGTCATCCGGTGGGAGGCGGCGTGTGGCAAACGTTGGAAAGCCGCCGTTCAGTCGAAAGCATGAGGGTTAATTATGAGCGATATCGCAGCGCGCGTTAAGAAGATCGTGATCGAGCATTTGGGTGTTGATGCCGACAAGGTGATTGAGAGCGCAAATTTCATTGATGATCTTGGCGCAGACAGTCTCGACACGGTCGAACTCGTGATGGCTTTTGAAGAAGAGTTCAGCGTCGAGATTCCGGATGATGCGGCGGAAACAATCCGCACGGTTGGCGACGCTGTCGCTTTCATCTCGAAGAAGTCAGCCTGAGTTCAGGCCTGCTTCGACTCAACTGATTGTTCCGGGGGGCTCCTTCCATGCGTCGTGTGGTGATCACAGGGATGGGCATGGTGGGTCCACTCGGAATGGGTGTTGAACACTCGTGGAAGCGCCTGATTGCCGGCGAGAGTGGCGCTGCCCGCGTCTCCCGGATCGATGTCTCCGACATTGCCTCGCAGATTGCCTGCGAAATTCCGAGGGGCGATGGCTCCAACGGAACGTTCAATCCCGATCAGTGGATGGATCCGAAGGACCAGCGCAAGGTGGACGAGTTTATCGTTTACGGTCTTGCGGCAGCTGGCGAGGCGCTTCGGGATGCAAACTGGGCACCGGAAAGCCGCGAGGATCAAACCCGCACCGGAGTTTTGGTCGGTTCGGGCATTGGCGGCATTGGCGGAATTTATGATGCCTCGGTGACTTTGCTCGAAAAGGGACCGCGTCGCATTTCGCCGTTCTTTATTCCGGGGCGGATCATCAATCTCGCCTCAGGTTATATTTCGATTGCGCACGGGCTGAAGGGCCCGAATCACTCGGTTGTGACGGCGTGTTCGACAGGAGCGCATGCGATTGGCGATGCGGGCCGTCTCATCATGCTCGGTGATGCCGATGTGATGGTGGCGGGTGGTGCGGAATCGCCGATCAACCGATTGTCGCTTGCGGGGTTCTGTGCCTGTCGGGCGCTCTCTACCGGCTTTAACGAAACTCCTGAGAAGGCTTCGCGCCCCTATGATCGCGATCGCGACGGTTTTGTGATGGGCGAGGGGGCCGGAATTGTAGTGCTCGAAGCTCTGGAGCACGCTTTGGCGCGTGGCGCGAAGATTTATGGGGAATTGGTGGGGTACGGGCTTTCGGGCGACGCGTACCACATCACGTCACCGGCGGAAGATGGCGACGGTGCGTTCCGGTGCATGACAGCAGCGCTGAAGCGCGCCGGTGTTTCGGCGGAAGACGTGGATTATGTGAATGCGCACGGAACATCGACACCGTTGGGTGACGAGATCGAGCTGAGGGCGGTTGAGCGATTGCTTGGAAGTCGCCGCAATTCGGTCGCAATGTCGGCAACAAAATCTGCTACAGGACATTTGCTTGGTGCTGCCGGGGCGATTGAGGCGATTTTTTCGGTATTGGCAATCCGCGACGGAATTGTTCCGCCAACGCTCAATCTGGATCATCCGTCGGTTGAAACCTCGATCGATCTTGTGCCGCATACTGCGAAGAAGCGGAAAGTTGATATTGCTCTGTCCAATTCATTCGGGTTTGGTGGCACAAATGCGTCGCTTGTTTTCCGGCGGTACGAAGCGTGACCGAGATTTGCTTGTGATGCCGAGCGAGCAGGGTAATACCTGCCTACCTTATCCAGTTTTGAGGCGAGGCGACCATGCTTGACGCGATGCGCCCGGAGACAGATTTGCCCGAGAAAGAGACGCCGAAGGCGAGGCGTTTTTTCAACAGGCTTGTGCCGAAGAGTCCCTCTGCAGCCATTTTACCCGAATCGGTACCGTTGCCGCCTGCGCGGCCTGAAAAGGAGCGCCCCGAGCGCCCGCTAACCAATTTTCTCAGCGGGTTGATGTCGTTTATTGTGATTGTTGCACTCCTTGTGCTGGCCATTGTGGCGATGGTCGAGCGCAGCTTCACGGCGCCGGGGCCATTGGAGGCTGAAAAGGTTGTGATCGTTCGGGGCGGAACCTCTGACGTCATCGACCAGCTGGAGCGGGAAGGCATTATCGACCAGTCGTTTTTGCTAGCGCTCGGGTGGCAATTGGGCGGCAAGGCGTCACTCATCAAAGCGGGCGAATATGCGTTCAAGGCTAGGGTGAGCCTTTCCGAGGTGACGGATATTCTCGTCGAGGGGAAATCGGTGTTGCATGCGCTCACGCTTCCCGAAGGTCTGACGAGCTTGCAGATTGTCGAGCGGCTGATGCGGGACGAGATTTTGTCAGGCGAAGTGCGCGAAATTCCAAAGGAAGGCACGCTGCTACCCGAGACATACAAGTTCACGCGCGGCATGACACGAACCCAATTGCTGGACCGGATGGCGCAGGAGCAAGCACGGGCGGTGAAGGAAATCTGGGAAAGGCGGTCGCAGGATTTGCCGATCAGTAGCCCGCAAGAAATGGTCATTCTGGCTTCTCTTGTGGAGAAGGAGACGGGCAAGGCGGATGAGCGGCCCCGTGTCGCCGGTGTCTTTATCAACCGGCTGAACAAGCAAATGAAGTTGCAATCCGACCCGACGATTGTTTACGGGCTTGCCGGGGGCAAGGGTACGCTCGGGAGAGCAATCCTGAAGAGCGAGATTGATAGCCCGACGCCTTACAATACCTATGTGATCCCCGGTCTTCCAATCGGGCCGATCACAAATCCCGGAAAAGCGGCGCTTGAAGCGGTGGTCAATCCATCGCGGACGAAAGATCTGTATTTCGTTGCGGACGGAACCGGCGGGCATGCTTTTGCGGAAACACTGGAACAGCATAACAAGAATGTTCAAAAGTGGCGGCAGATCGAAGCGGACAGCGTTGACTCCACGGCAGGCGCATTGGCACCTCCGCCGGTTGAAGCAAAGCCCGCGACACCGCCAAAGCCAGCAGTTGAAGCGCCAATTCAGCAAGCTCCGCCCAAGGTAACGACGCCAGCCAAGCCTACGGCCAAGGCACCTGTGAAAAAGAAGGTTCCGCCAGCCAACTGACGGGACGCCGGGGGCGGAACGACGGGTGGCGGAACAAAGATCACGATCGGATTTTCAGCGACCATGACACTTCATCTGAGTAATCCCCAAATCAAGCGGCGCGGATTGATGCTGGTGCTGTCGTCGCCCTCCGGTGCAGGGAAGACGACGTTGACCCGTCTGTTACGCGAGCGGGAGACTTCGCTGTCATTGTCGATCTCTGTTACGACGCGAGAGCGGCGTCCGAGCGAGGTCGAGGGAAGCCATTACTATTTCATTTCCGAGACTGATTTCAGGGATTTGCAGACACGCGGGGATTTGCTGGAATCAGCCTTTGTGCATGGCAATCATTATGGCTCTCCGCGCAAGCCGATCGAGAAGGCCCTCTCGGAGGGAAAGGATATTCTTTTCGATATTGATTATCAGGGAGCGCGGCAGATTGCGTCAAAGGCACCGGACGATGTTGTGACGGTGTTCATATTGCCGCCGTCGATCACGGAGTTGCGGACGCGACTTGAGCGCAGAGCTGAAGATTCGGGCGAGGTGATTGACAGGCGGTTGGCAGCAGCCAAGCAGGAAATCAGCCGTTGGGAAGATTATAATTACGTGCTGGTCAATGATGATCTCGACAAGACTTTTGCGCAATTACGCGCGCTGCTGGCGGCCGAAAGACTCAAGCGGGAACGGCAGGTGGGGCTTTCGAGTTTTGTTGCCGGACTGCTTGGTGATTTACCCTGAAATCAGGGTCAATCAGACCGTGCCGGATTTGAGCTGACGATAACGCTGCGCGAGCGTTACGAATTGCATGACGGAGAGCGTTTCCGCGCGTGCCGTTTCATCAATATCGGTGTTTGCCAGAAGTGCCGCCGGATCGACGCCCATTCCCTTGAGGCTCTGACGGAGCATTTTTCGTCGTTGGCCGAATGCATTGCGCGTGACGGCTTCAAGATCGGATTGCAGGCAGGGCAGCGGGTCTGTTCGCGGCACGAGGTGCACGATGCTGGATGTGACTTTCGGGGGCGGTATGAAGGCGCTCGGTGACACATCGAACAGAAGCCTTGCCTCTGTTCGCCAGGTGCTGAAAACAGCGAGACGACCATATTCGCGCGGATCTTCGGGCGTTGCAACAATCCGTAACGCGACTTCGCGCTGGAACATGAGTGTCATGCTCTCGTAGAAGGGCGGCCATGGCTCGACGCCAATCCAACGGGTCAGGAGTTCAGTGCCAATGTTATAGGGCAGATTGCTGACAATTTTGATGTGTTTGTGCCCGGAAAACCTGTTCCAGTCGATTGAGAGCGCGTCCTCGTTCAGAATGGTCATGAGGCCGGGGTAATGGGCGGATATTTCTTCGAGTGCAGGAATAAAACGAGGATCCTTCTCGATGACGATTATCTTTTTCGGTGAAAGGGCCAATATTGCGCGGGTGAGGCCGCCCGGGCCCGGGCCTACCTCGATGACGGTCGTCTCCGGCGTGATGCCTGCGGAGCGGGCGATGCGGGAGGTGAGGTTGAGGTCGAACAAATAATTCTGCCCAAGCGCCTTTGATGCCTGCAATTCGAAGCGGCGGATGACGTCCCTGAGAGGGGGCAGCGTATCTATCGACATTCGGGATCGCGGGGCAATGCGGTCAATTTGAAGTGCCAGTGCTTGCGGTCGATCTTTGCTCGAATTGAAAAGCGCCCAGCGTTCTGAATGTTATTGAAAGCCAGAGGGTTTGCTCGCCTTCCTCGGTGCCGGTGAGCAACTCTTCCCTGCTATTGTACGACAAAGCGACGGTGGTGCATTCGTTATTATAGCCAAATCCCATGCCGTAATAGGCGAGGTTGGTCGAGTAGACTGTATCTTTTGCCAGATAGAAAAGGGCGTTACCGAATACGTTCCAGTTTTCGTTGATTTTGTAACTGCTGCCGACACCGAGTCCATCGCGGTTTTCGGCGATCCCTGCATCCGGTTGCGCGGCAAAAAATGCATAGTTCAAACTTGTTGACAGTTTGTCGAAGGTGGCACGGGTTTCGAGCTCCAGCCGCTTTGTTGTGAGATCATTTTCGTCGAAACGGGCCCGTGCGGTGAAGGAATAGTCCTGTGTGGGTACAAGCTGAAGGCGGGAAATATAGTCCGACTGGTTCGTATCCAGACCGGATTGCAAACCCTCCAATGCAAGACCGCGACTGGCAAAGGAATTTGAACCGGATAGATGAAAGGACTGGCCGAGCAATAGATTGGCGTAGGCGCCATTGTTCAGGTTTAGCGTGTACTGACCGCCAATATTGGCGCGCACACCGCCCTCGATGCGGTCATAGCCGGAAAATTTGTCGACAGAGAACAGATTTGTATCATCGAAAACAAGGCTCTGGGCGTCTTCATTCGGAAACTTGCCAGTGTTTGTCTCGTTCGGACGGGCGATGAGCTGGACGATTGGCTCAAATTGCTGGGTGATATGTTCGCCGGGGCTGATGAATGGATAACGGTAGGTGACACCGACCGTGCCCATGGTACGGGATAATGGTTCGTCGGTGTTGGAGATAAGTGCATCTTGCTGCTGGTTTGCAGTGCTCGAATTGCTCAATGTCGAGAATGCAAAATCGAGGCGGGCTGAGCTGAAGGGTGTCCAGGACTGGCCGAGATCATCAATGAAGGTTCGGCGCCACGCGAGTTGGGTAGTGTATCGGGCATAATTGCCGCCAACACCGCGGAGATAGCAATTTGCAGAGGTGGGCGCGAGTGAATCGCACGTTCCGGTCAGAGTGCCGTAATCGGCTTCCTCGCGGGTTACGTGGAGAAAATTGGCAGTGAGATCGAATTCGCCCTCAATGCCGGAGGGGCCGGAAAAGCGGCGGTCATAGTCGAGTACCGGCAGGATATAGGGTTGGTAGGTCTGGTTGTCGCCGCTCACAAGCGTCTTGAAGCTGTAGCCGCTCATGTTGAAGTAGCTGCGGTCGCCATCTCCTTGAAGGAAAGCTGTCGACGTTGACTCATATTTGATGGTGCCAAGTTTTGTAACTGACGGGCTATCGATTTTGTAGTTTTCCAGAAACCATTTGTCGGAGATTAGGGCTATATCCCACCCCCAATGCCAATTTTTGTTGATTGCCATTTTCCCGAATGTTTCGATATAGCCGCGCTCGATCATGTCACCCGGCCCGTTATCGCCTGTCAGAAACTCTCCCGGGTTCTCCTGGGATATACCTGCTACGCGAAGCGTGTAGGAGCCACCATCAAGTAATTGGCGCCATTCAAACGCACCGAGAAACCCCTGTCGTGAAAAATAACTGGGTGAGAGTGTGAGATCATAATCGGGTGCGAGATTGATGAAATAGGATCCCGAAAGGCTTGCGCCGAAAGTCGACGAGTATCCGGGACTGACGAAGAGTAGTCCGGTCTTCTTTTTGACGTCCGGATCGGGAGCCGACAAATAGGGCGAGTAGAAGACGGGTACACCGAGTAATTCGAAATGTGCATCCTCGTAATAAATCATCTGTTCTGTTTTATTGTGGATGATGCGTTTTGCCCTGATCTGCCAGAATGCCGGTTTTGCCGGATCTTCCTTGCAGGCGTCGCAGGCCGTATAGGTTCCCTTTTCGAAGACGAGCAGATCACTTCCGATGCGCTCGGCACGGGGGGAGACGAAATGGGTTTTGTCGATCGTGTCGATGCGCAAAGACTTTATGAAGCCGTCGCGGAAATCATCCGACAATTCAAACGTTTCGCCATACGCGACATCGCCGCCGGGTTCAGTGAGTTTCGCATGACCCGACGCAGTTACCCTCTTTGTCTTCTGGTCGTAAGTAACAATGTCCGCTTCAAGGATCTTTCCCTTGTAATAGAGCTTCACATTGCCGGAGGCAGAAACACGTTCATTTTCGCGGTCATATACAAGTTCATCGGCATCGATCACGAGCGGTTTAGGCTCTTCTGTCGAGGATGATTTTGCAGGTTGAGGGGAGGTTTTTTCGACAGCATGAAGCGGCATGGCGACGAGCAAGCCGCCAATTAAAAATGCGAGACTGAGCGAACGACTAAACGCCATTCCTTTAGGATACTCCGAATTATGGTTAACTCTATCTTAACGCTAACCGTCCTCCTGATACAACAAGGTCCAGCAGCCGAGAAAGCAGGCAATGCCCGGAGGCAGCCAAGCCGCTAAAATTGTTGATATCAGTCCTGCCGACCCTAGGTCAGAAAAAATTTTGTTTATGGTAAAGAATACAAAACCAGAAACCACTCCGCCGAGAATAGCCATGGCACTCTGACCCGTTCGGGAAAACCGGACGGAGACACAGGCAGCGATGAAAACCATGGCGAGGAAGACAAGGGGTTTTGCGAGCAATGATTGGTAGGCCTGATAAAAGGCGGTGGCATCAATGCCTGCCGATTGCATCTGGTCAGCCCAGTTTTTCAGGATCCAGAATGGAACAGCATCGGGTACCGTGAATGTCTGGCGGAGCAGATCGGGCGTGACATTTGTCGCAACTTCGAAGACCGAATGCATTTCGGGAAGAGCGCCAGGCGTTAAAACCCTTGCATTCTCGAGCCGCCAGTAACCATCGAGCAGAACGGCCTTGTCGGCCTTTATCCTTTGTACGAACCGGCCTTGAGGATCAAATTCGAAGAAGGTGACGTTTGCCAAACTGGCCGTCCGGTTGTTTGTTCTCACGGCGCGGATGATGGCATCGCCGTCGGCGCTCGATTGGCGGAGCCAGAACTCGGATTTATCGACGGGCTTGTTGTTTCTGAGAAGTTTTGCTTCTGCCTCCTCGATCTGATTTTTCAAGGTGGCGGATACGGGATTGTAGACAATTGTGGAAAACACACCGAGCAGAAGTGCAACGAACAGAGGCGGTATCAAGATCTGCCAAATTGAAATTCCGGCTGCTCGCGCGACGACGAGCTCACGTAGCCGCGACAAGGAAAGGAACACGATCAACGCGCCGAACAGGGCTGCGAACGGAAAGGCCTGTTCGGCGACGGGTGGTACACGCAGGAGGGACAAATACAGCAACGAAATGATCGATGTGTTCTCAAAACCGGACGAAATCCGGATCAGTTCGACAAAGTCCAGCACATAAATGAGTGTCAGGACAACGAGAAAGGTGAGGATAATTACAAGCAGAAAGCGATTGAAGAGATATCGGAAAAACAGTTTCGGCATGAGGTTGGCCATGACGTTTTAGTGTCCTTTGGCCGGCGCAAAGCGGCGCGACGAACGCATTTCCGATGTGGAAAAAAGATACAGGAATGAAGCACAGATGGCGAGCAACGGTATGAGGAAGCTTGCCATGCTCAATGCGGGATTTTTGACGATCATTGACCCCACAGAGAAACCGACCAGCCGGAGACCGATTGCCAGTCCGACCGCTGCATTGACGATGCGGGTGCCAGCTTGTCGCGTGGTCCGGGGTGTTGACGTTGCCGCAAAGGCGATCGCCATGAAGGCAAAAGCATAAAGTGGTGCGGTAAACCGTTCGACAAGTTCGGACAGGATTTGGCCGCTCTCTATCGTCGTGCTTGTGTTTTTGAAAACGGATTGCGCAAGATCAAGCGTGCTGCGTTCGCGCGGATTGTATTTCACGGTGCCCGCATCGGGTGTGAGTTGGGCGAGATCGAGCGAGTAGCGTTTGAATGCGACAACACTGGCGTCGACGGCCTTTGCTGCTTCGCGTTGGACACTGCCATTTTCGAGAACGAGAAATGTGCTTCCGCCGATTTCGACGACCTGACCACGTTCGGCGATGTAGGCGACCGTGAGTTCAGGATCGCGCGCGTCCTGAATGAACACGCCCACCAAAGCGTCACCGCTTTTTTCGCGGTAGTGGAAGACGACATTCCGTTCCAGCGTGTTGAATTTTCCGGCCTGAACGATTTTGGCGACAAAGTCCGCACGGATTTGGGTGATGATGTCGCGCAATGAGCGGGAGCTTTCGGGCATGAGCCAGCCCGTCAGAAAGAGTGTGAAAACCGCGATTAGGAGCGAGAAGCCGAGAACGGGCTTGAGCATTTGCCAAGGCGAGACGCGATTTGTGCTGAACATGACGAGTTCGCTGTCCGCATTGAGGCGGTTGAATGTATGTAAGACGGCGATGAAGAGCGCAACGGGCGCAAGAATGGCCAGAATTGTCGGCAGTGCAAGAATTGTGACCTTGAGAAACGTGAAGAATGATTGGCCTTGTGTCGTCACTAACGTGAATTGCTTGAGTGATTGGGTTACCCAGATCACGCCGATCAAGCCTGACAAGGAGGCGAGAAATGGCTTTGCCAGCATTTTGAGCAGGTATCTGTCGAGTATCCGCATCAAGTCCCCGCGCGCCCGAACCCGGCGATCAGTTTCGTCAAGGTGGTGTCGCGCCATCCTATAGCAGGGAGAAGGGCCGATTGCCGAATTGTTTGTTGCCTCGTTGACGGCTCGGCAGTAGAGGTTGTGGATATTTTTGGAGAAACACATGCCGTCCACACTCAAAATTACTTTTAATTCCCTCATCCAGCCGAAAACAGGCGCGTGCGTCATTTTTGTTGGTGACGATCTCGTGATCCCGTCAGGTCTGAAAAAGTTGATTGGTACTTCCGCTGCCAATGCCTTGGCACGGGCGATGACGGCTGAAAATTTCAAGGGCAAGGAAAAAGCAGCGCTCACCCTGCTCGCGCCGCCGAATATGGTGGCGGACCGACTGATCGTGATCGGGACCGGGACGGTGAAGGACCGCGAGAAGACGGATTATGTCAATCTCGGTGGCGCGGTGATGGGGCGTCTTGGGTCGGCGAAACAGGCGACGATTTTGTTTGCAGGGCCGAACGGGTGGCGGGTGGATGGGCAGGCGGCGGCGGATTTGTCGCTTGGTATCCGGCTCAGGGCCTATAAATTTGATAAATACAAGACGAAAAAGAAAGATGATAACGGGGCATCAGAAGGTGCGGACTCAATCAATATCGCGCTGGGCGATGTGACGGCGGCGCGGAAATTGGCGAAGGTTTCGGAGTCGCTTGCGGGCGGTGTGATTATGGCGCGCGATCTTGTGAACGAGCCGCCAAATGTGCTCGATCCGGTGGAGTTTGCAAAGCGGGCCGAGGTGCTGAAGGCGCTGGGTGTCGAGATTTCGGTGCTGGACGAGAAGCAATTGGCGAAGATCGGGATGCGCGCTTTGCTCGGGGTCGGGCAGGGATCGCGGAAGGAAAGCCGCGTTGTCATCATGAAATGGAACGGCGCGCCAAACAAGAAGGGGCCGAAGGGGGCACCGCTCGCGTTTATCGGGAAGGGCGTTTGCTTCGATACGGGCGGGATTTCGATCAAGCCATCCGGCGGCATGGAAGACATGAAGGGCGATATGGCGGGCGCGGCCTGTGTGGTCGGGTTGATGCACGCGCTTGCGTCGCGGAAGGCGAAGGTCAATGTGATCGGGGCCATCGGGCTCGTCGAGAATATGCCGGACGGCAATGCACAGCGTCCGGGAGATATTGTAACGTCGCTCTCGGGGCAGACAATCGAGATCATCAATACGGATGCCGAGGGGCGTTTGGTGCTTGGTGACGTGATCTGGTACGTCAACGAGCACTACAAGCCTTCGTTCATGGTGGATCTGGCGACGCTGACGGGGGCTATCCTCGTGGCGCTCGGCAATGAACATGCGGGCCTGTTCTCGAATGACGATACGCTGTCCGAGCGGTTGCACGCTGTGGGGCAGGTGACGGGCGAGCGCGTCTGGCGGATGCCGCTCGACAAGAATTACGACAAGATGATCGACAGCAAGTTCGCCGATATGAAAAATGCTGGCGCGCGGAATGCGGGGTCGATCACGGCGGCGCATTTCATCAAGCGATTTGTGGGCGAAACGCCTTGGGCGCATCTCGATATTGCGGGAACGGCGATGTCGTCGCCCGAGACGGATATCAACAAAAGCTGGGCTTCAGGCTGGGGCGTGCGTTTGCTCGACCGGCTGGTGGCGGACTATTACGAAATTTGATCGGAGAGGGGGGCTTGCCCCCCTTTTCTTTGATCTCAATTATCGATATATCGAGAATTATGGATAAGTTTGATTCCCTTCTTGCGCTTTCAGCCCTGTCGCAATCGACACGGCTCGATGTGTTCCGGTTGTTGGTGAAGCATGAGCCCGAGGGGTTGCCTGCGGGAGAGATCAGCCGTGTGTTGCAGATCCCGCAAAATACGATGTCGACGCATCTGGGGATTTTGGCGCGGGCGGGGCTGATTGACGGCCAGAAGGCGGGGCGGTCGATCCAGTATCGCGCGAAGCTTGGCGGAATTCGCGGCCTGATCGAATTTATTCTGCAAGATTGCTGCGGCGGGCGGGCCGAGATTTGCGCGCCTCTCATCAAATCCCTGTCACCCTGTTGCGAAGTGGACTGTGCGCATGACTGATCGCGTTTTCAATGTGTTGTTCCTCTGTACCGGAAATACGGCCCGTTCGGTTTTGGCGGAGGCATTGCTCCGGAGCCTTGGACGGGGGAAATTCAATTCCTATTCGGCGGGGAGCCAACCGAAGGGCGTCGTAAACCCGTTTGCTCTGAAGGTGCTTGATCGGCACGGGATTTCGACAGAGGGGCTGAGTTCCAAGAGTTGGGATGTTTTTGCCGTGCCCGATGCTCCGCAAATGGATTTTGTATTTACGGTTTGCGACAATGCGGCGGGAGAAGCCTGCCCTTTCTGGCCGGGGCAGCCCATGACCGCACATTGGGGGATCGAGGATCCGGCGGCGGTGGAAGGAACGGATATCGATAAGGAACGGGCGTTCGAGGAAGCATTTCGCCTGATGCGCAACAGAATTGCGGCATTTTGTGCGTTACCCACAAAATCAATCAGCGGGCTTGTTCTATCGAAGAAATTGAAAGAGATCGGCGCTTTCGAGGGGGCGTCGAAGGGTAGCGCGTCATGAGCGAGTTGCCTGTTACCTCGCAACGGATTGTGGCTGAGGGGGTTGGCAGCGCGTTGCTGCTCGCAACCGTGGTTGGTTCCGGGATCATGGCGGAGCGGTTGGCTGGCGGGAATGTCGCGGTTGCGCTTCTTGGCAATACGATTGCGACGGGGGCGATGCTGGTGTGTCTGATCTTGATGTTCGGGCGCATTTCAGGCGCGCATTTTAATCCGGTTGTGACGTTATTTTTGGGAGACCGGCAGGATTTTTCAGCGTCGCTGATCAGCTCGTACATTTTTGCGCAACTCGTGGGTGCTCTGTTTGGCGTGCTTGTGGCGCATGCCATGTTTGATCTTCCATTGCTGCAGATGTCGGTGCATGAGCGGGCGGGGCCGGCGCAATGGTTTTCTGAATTTGTGGCGACGTTCGGGCTTGTTTTGACGATTATCGGCGTGGGGAGAAGTCGTGCCGAGGCGATTCCAGTGGCTGTGGGGCTTTATATTACGGCGGCTTACTGGTTTACGGCGTCGACATCGTTCGCCAATCCGGCGGTGACCTTGGCGCGGGCGTTGACTGACAGTTTTTCGGGGATCCGCCTGATGGATGCGCCGGGGTTTATTCTGGCACAGTTGGCGGGCGGGTTTGTGGCGGCGCGGTTCGGGCGGTTTTTGTTTCGCTAAGCAGACAATTCCCGGGGATGCTGCGAGAGTTCGGCTGGACCATGCCTGACGGGCGATGCATAGTCCTGCCATGACCGAAATTCTGTTTTATCATTTGCAGCGCCAGCCTTTGGAAAAGGTTTTACCGCAATTGCTCGAAAAGAGCCTCGAGCGGGGGTGGCGGGTCTGTGTGCAGACACCGAAGGCGGAGCGGATTGAAAAGCTCGACGAGCATTTGTGGACTTATTCCGAAGGCGGGTTTCTGCCACACGGGACCGAGGGGCAGGCGGATCTGGCCGACGAGCCGATTGCGCTGACGCAAGCCGATGATAATCCGAACGGGGCGACGGTCAGGTTTCTGGTTGATGGCGCGCCTTTGCCAGACGCGCCGGAAAACTATCAGCGCATTGTGCTGATGTTTGACGGGTATGACGAGGAAGCACTTGCTGCCGCGCGCTCCAATTGGAAAGAAGTGCGCGTGCGGGGACTGGACGCGACCTATTGGCAGCAGAATGACGAGGGACGCTGGGAAAAGAAGGCCTGACGAGGAATGGTGTCAGGCTGCGCTTGCAGCTTCGAGATCAGCGGAGAGGATCAGCCATTCGTCCTCGGCTGTGGCCAAGGCGCGGGTGAGCTCGGCGCGCTGGGCGGAAAGTTGTGCTGCTTTGCCCTTGTCGCGCCTGAAGATTTCGGGGTCGGCAAGGAAGCCGTCGATCTTGACCACAAGTTCGTTGAATTTCGCGATGCGTGCATCGAGCACTTCGAGCTTTTTGCGGATAATGCTCGGATGGGGGCGCTTGGGCGGGGCGTCTTGCGCGGCGGCAACATCGCGGGCCTTGGCTTTGGCTTTCTCGGTGCTGGCGGCGGAGGGTTCGCCTTCGAGCACGAGTTTGCGATAGGCGTCGAGATCGTCCTCGAACGGCGTGACAGTGCCTTTGCCGACGAGCCAGAGGCGATCGGCGCAGGCTTCCAGCAAAAAGCGATCATGCGAGATGAGGATGACGGCGCCTTCATAATCATTGATCGCTTCGACGAGGGCGGCACGCGAATCGATATCGAGATGGTTGGTCGGCTCGTCGAGGATCAGGAGGTGCGGCCCGCCAAAGGTTGCGAGTCCCATCAGCAGACGGGCTTTCTCTCCGCCGGAGATCGAGGAAATCAGCGTTTCAGCTTTCGAGCCCGAAAACCCCATCTGGGCGCAGCGGGCGCGGACGCTCGCTTCGCTCGCATTTGGCATGAGCGGGCGGACATGGCTGATCGGGGTGCCGTTCAGATCGAGTTCGTCGAGCTGGTGCTGGGCGAAATAGGCGACTTTCATTTTGGACGAGCTGCGTACCATGCCGGACATGGCTTGCAAGCGTCCGCCAATGAGCTTCGCGAAGGTGGATTTACCGTTGCCGTTCGAGCCGAGGAGGCCGATGCGGTCATCATCCGCGATGACAAGCGAGAGTTTCGAGAGAATGGTGGTGTCGCCATAACCGACAGAGGCGTTTTCCATCGTGATGATGGGCGGGGCCAAGGGTCGTTCGGGCGAAGGGAAATTGAAAGGAAGAACGTCGAGATCGATGAGCGGGGTGATCGTCTTCATTTTCTCGAGCCGCTTCATGCGCGATTGCGCCTGTTTGGCTTTGGACGCTTTGGCTTTGAAGCGATCGACGAAGGCTTGCAGGTGCTTGCGCTCGTCGGCTTGCTTCCGCTGCATTTTGAGTTGCAGGGTTTGTTGTTCGAGGCGTTGCCGCTCGAAACTGTCGTACCCGCCTTTGTAGAGTGTGAGCTTTGCCTGATCGAGATGCAGGATCTGGTCGACGGACTGGTTCAGCAGATCGCGATCATGGCTGATGACGAGGACGGTGTGCGGATAGCGCGCGAGATAATCCATCAGCCACAGCGTGCCTTCAAGATCGAGATAGTTGGTCGGCTCGTCGAGGAGGAGCAAATCGGGCTCGGTGAAAAGGACAGCGGCCAAGGCGACGCGCATCCGCCAGCCGCCTGAGAAGGACGAGCAGGGACGGGCTTGGGTTTCGGCATCAAAGCCGAGACCGTTCAAAATAGCGGCGGCGCGTGCGGGCGCGGCGTGGGAGCCGATATCCATGAGGCGGGTGTGGATTTCGGAAATGCGATCCGGATCGGTCGCGGTTTCTGATTCGCGCAAAAGCGTGTCACGTTCGACATCGGCCGCGAGCACGACATCGAGCAGGGATTCCGGACCGCCAGGGGCTTCCTGAGCGACGGAGCCGATCCGCAGGCCCTTGCCGACCATGACCGAACCGGTCTCGGTGCCGAGTTCGCCGCGGATGATTTTGAACAGAGTTGTCTTACCGGTGCCATTGCGGGCAACGAAGCCCACACGCGAACCGGTGTTGATACTGGCGGAGGCTTTGTCGAGCAAAACCCGCGCGCCCATGCGAAAAGTAACGTCATTGATGATCAGCATGCGTGCTTCTAGGCTGAGACGGTATATATTCGCAAGAACTTATCAAAGATAATGTCACATTCCACTTGAAGTGTTCGTCAACAACGCTTAGACGAGGGGCGTGGAAACAGTCGGGGCTTAGCGCAGCCCGGTAGCGCATCTGCTTTGGGAGCAGAGGGTCGTAAGTTCGAATCTTACAGCCCCGACCATTTCCACTTTGAGATCCGGCATTGCCGATGAACCTGAATTTGAACCGAGAGCGCCCATGACCGCCCGGATAAGCCGCCCAGCAAAAACTGCCATGCAATCGGGAACAGCGAAAACGCATCGCTGGCTTCTGGAGTTTTCTTCCGAGAAAGCCAGAACGGTTGATCCTTTGATGGGATGGACGGGCTCGGACGAGACGTTGCAACAGGTAAAGCTCTGGTTTGATACGGAGGCTGATGCCGTTGCCTATGCCGTCAAGCACGGGATTGCCTATCAGGTCGAGTTACCGCAGGACGCGAAACGGCGGACGATTTCCTATTCTGACAATTTCAGATCGAATCGTGTAGGATCGTGGACGCACTGACTGGGGTGTTCTGATGAACGCTGACCGGGACTCCATAGCTCAGCAGGATAGAGCAGCCGCCTTCTAAGCGGCAGGTCGCAGGTTCGAATCCTGCTGGAGTCGCCATTTATCATAAGGCTTCTGAGACTTGGACGCATCGCAGGCACTTGATGACACGCTGAAATCGACGCTTTCCGAAGCGCATCGGTTGATAAAGCGGGGCGTCACGGACCGCAGGAATGCGATGCATACGCCGAGCGTGGCGACGCTCGGGCTTGACGGGCGACCGCGGATCCGGACGGTGGTGTTAAGGGATTTTGACGAGGGTGCCGGGACGCTCAGGTTCCATACGGATCGCAGGTCGGAAAAAGTATCAGAACTAGCGCGCGATCCGCGGATTGGGGTGCATTTTTACGATGAAGCGGCGAAAGTGCAGCTCCGGATTGACGGGAGTGCGGCAATTCATTGTGAGGGCATTGTTGCGGATGCGGCGTGGATTGCCTCGCAACGGATGAGCCGCGTGTGTTACGGCACCGATCCGGCACCGGGGAGCGTGATTGAACGGGCGGATGCGTTTCATCTGCCGAATCTTGATCCCGAGATTGCCGCAGGGCGGGAACATTTTTCAGCGATCGTTGTGACGATTTCAGCCATTGAGTGGCTCTGGCTGAAATCGGGCGGGCATAGGCGTGCCATATTCCGGTTTAAAAACGGAACAGAAAGTGTTGAATCACAATGGCTTGCGCCTTAAAATTCAAGCGGATGCGCGGAGACGGGCGAAGCCGGCATCGAGATCTTTTTTGAGGTCTTCAACATCTTCGAGACCGATCTGGATGCGCAAAGCGGGGCCTTCGGGGTTCCAGTGTGTGACGGTTCGATAGGTCGAGCAATCGAACGGGATGATCAGGCTTTCATAGCCGCCCCATGAATACCCCATGCCGAAGAGCAGCAGATCGTCGAGCATGGCGGCGACGGCTTTTTGTGAGGCGGGCTTTAGAATGATTGAGAAGAGGCCGGACGAGCCTTTGAAGTCGCGTTTCCAGATCTCGTGGCCGGGGCAATCGGGGAAAGCGGGGTGGAGGATTTTGGCGACTTCCGGACGGGCTTTGAGCCAATGGGCGATGTCGAGCGCGCTTTTTTCCTGCTCTTTCAGGCGAACGAGCATGGAGCGCATGCCGCGCAGCGCCAGAAACATATCCTCGGGGCCGGCACAGATCGCCATGGCGTCATAGGTTTCGCGCAGGGCCTTCCAGGAGCGTTCATTGGCCGAGACCATGCCGAGCAAGAGGTCGGAATGGCCGGAAAGGTATTTTGTGCCGGCTTCGATGGCGAGATCGACGCCCATTTCGTGCGGCGGGAAGAAAAATGGCGTCGCCCACGTATTGTCCATCAGCAGGGTTGCGCCATGGGCGCGGGCGACTTTGGCGATGGCGGGGATATCTTGCACCTCAAAACTTTGCGAGCCGGGGGCTTCCGTGAAAATGGCAGTGGTGTTCGGGCGCATCAAGGCTTCGATGCCGCTGCCGATCATCGGATCGAAATAGGAGGTTTCGACGCCAAAGCGTTTCAGCAGGGTTTCGGCGAATGTGCGGGTGGGGCGGTAAATGCTGTCGGTAATCAGGAGATGGTCCCCTGCTTTGAGGCAGGAAAGAAGTGCAACGCTTACGGCGGCGAGGCCCGAGGGGACGCAGACCGTGCCCTCCGCCCCGGCGATTGCGGACCAGGCGGATTCGAGTGCGTCGCTCGTCGGTGTGCCCATTGTGCCATAGATATAGCGCCCCGAGCGGTCGAGCAGCTCTTTCATAGTGGGGGCGATGACGGTGGAGCCGCGATAAATCGGGGTATTGACGAAGCCAAATTGCTCGGAGGGATCGCGACCGGCATAAACGAGTTTCGTGCGGTCCGAGAGACCGGCGAGCGTTTGCGGCGTCATTTTTTTCATTTTTGAACGAATCCCGAGGTTATCTGGCGCTTCCGAGGCGGTATAGGACGAGTCTTCGCGCCCGCCGTCAAGAAGTTGCACAAATTTTTATCAAAATGCTCATCCTATCCCCTTGACCTCTTGAGCAAAGTCAAATGGTAATAGCAGCCATGCTCAGAGGGCATAGTGCTTGTGTAATCGTTTTCAATCGCTCTCGCCCGAGGGCGGTTCAAATTGGAGGATGGGAATGAAGAAATTGATTTTGGCGGCTGTGATTTCGGCTGCAAGTTTCGGGATTGCGACGGCGGCTTCTGCCGGTACGCTCGACAATGTGAAGCAAAAGGGCCAGGTCGTTTGCGGTGCAAACCCAGGGACCGCAGGTTTCGGCGTGCCGGACCAGCAGGGCAATTGGACGGGTCTTGATGTTGAATATTGCCGCGCGATTGCCGCAGCGATTTTCAATGATCCGACGAAGGCGAAGTTTGTTCCGCTGTCGTCGAAGGACCGGTTCACGGCGCTTGCTTCCGGTGAAGTTGATGTGCTGATCCGCAATTCGACTTGGACCATGTCGCGCGAGACGACGCTCGGCATCATCTGGGCCGGCATCAATTATTATGACGGCCAAGGCTTCATTGTGAACAACAAGCTTGGCGTGAAATCGGCCAAGGAACTGAATGGCGCGACGATTTGCGTGCAACAAGGCACCACGACCGAACTCAACGTCGCGGATTATTTCCGTGCAAACAAGATGGAATACAAGGTTGTGACGTTCGGTACGAGCGAAGAAGCACTCAAGGCTTATGATTCAGGCCGTTGCGATTCGTACACGACTGACCGTTCGGGCCTCGCTGCTGATCGTCTCAGCATGACAAAGCCGGATGATCACACGATTCTGCCGGAAATCATCTCGAAAGAGCCGCTCGGCCCAGTCGTGCGTCAGGGTGATGACCAGTGGCTGAACCTCGTGAAGTGGGTTCACAATGCGCTGCTGATTTCGGAAGAACTCGGCGTGACGAAGGCCAATGTCGACGAGATGATGAAGTCGGAAAATCCTGAAATCAAGCGTCTGCTTGGCGTTGAAGGCAAGTTCGGCGAGTCGCTTGGTCTCTCGAATGCGTGGGTTGTCCAGATTGTGAAGGCACTCGGCAATTATGGCGAGGTTTTCGACCGCAATGTCGGTCCGAGCTCGCCATTGAAGCTGGTTCGCGGCAGCAATGCTTTGTGGAACCAGGGCGGCCTGCAATACGCACCGCCAATCCGTTAAGCTGATGTGTTCTCGGCAGGGGCGATTTACGTCCCTGCCGTTTTTGCCGGTCTTTTTGTCACACTTTGATTTTTCAATTTCCTAAGTCGGGGGGTCGATGAGTTCCCAAATATCGGGCAGCCACGCTACGGCCAAGGTTGTCTTTTACAATGATCCGAAATTCAGGAGCCGGTTCGCGCAGTTCTTGCTGCTCGTGGCAATCGGGCTATTTGCTTATTTTGCATATGAAAACACCTCGGAAAATCTGAGAAAACGCAATATCGCGCAGGGGTTCGGTTTTTGGGACGTTGAGGCGGGCTTTGATATCAGCCAGACGTTGATCGCCTATTCGGCGGCCTCCTCCTATGGTCGCGCATTTTGGGTGGGATTGCTGAACACGTTGCTTGTGTCGCTGGTCAGTATCTTTTTTGCGACAATTCTCGGTTTTATCATCGGTATTTTACGGCTGTCGCGGAACTGGATCGTGTCGCGGCTTGCGGGTATTTACATTGAAGTTTTCCGGAATATTCCGCTGCTTTTGATTTTGTATTTCTGGTATGGCGCCGTTTTGGGAGCTTTGCCGGAGCCGCGGGACAGCTTAGCCATTCCGGGCGATATCTGGTTGAATAATCGCGGGTTGCTGGTGCCGCGTCCGCTGATTACCGGCGATATTCTCTATACGGTTGCGGCACTCGGGATCGGGATCATCGGCGCGTATATTCTGGCGCGGTTTGCGCGGCGCAGGCAGGCGGAGACAGGCGAGCGTTTGCCGGTTGGGTGGATCTCGACCGTGTTGATTTTAGGCTTGCCCTTGCTGGTCTATCTCGGTGTCGGCACACCGCTCGGGTTCGATTTTCCGGAAAAGGGGCGCTTCAATCTGACGGGCGGGCTTAATCTCGCGCCGGAGTTCGTGGCGATGGTGGTGGGACTTTCGACATACACGTCCGCCTTTATTGCGGAAACGATCCGGGCGGGTGTTTTGGCGGTGTCGAAAGGGCAGACGGAAGCGTCACAGGCCTTGGGATTGTCGCGCGGGCAGACATTGCGGCTGGTTGTAGTGCCGCAGGCGCTGCGGGTGATCGTGCCGCCTCTGAACAGCGAATATTTGAGCCTGACCAAGAATTCGTCGCTCGGCGTGTCAATCGGGTATCCCGATCTTGTGAATGTTTTTACGGGGACGGTTTTGAACCAGACGGGGCAGGCCATCGAGATGGTGTCTGTGACGATGCTTGTTTATTTGACCTTTAGTCTCCTGACATCGGCGTTCATGAACTGGTTCAACAAGCGCGTTGCGCTGGTGGAGCGGTGAGATGATCCAGACACGATTTATGCGCGAGACGATTTTGCCGCAGGAAGCGGCACCGCACCGGACGAGCGGCGTGCTGCTCTGGGTGAGGGAGAATTTGTTTTCCTCAGTGATGAATTCGGTTCTAACGCTTCTCTCGCTTTGGGCGCTTTATGCGACGATCCCCGGGCTCTTCCAGTATCTGATCGTTGATGCAGTCTGGTCTGCGAACACGGGCAAGGAGTGTCTGTTGGAGAATGTCGGACGCCCTGTCGGCGTATGCTGGGCTTTTGTGACGTCCCATATGGGGTATTTTATCTACGGGCAGTATCCTGAAGCCGAGTGGTGGCGGGTTGATCTGTTTTTTGCGGCGGAAGCGCTCGGGATTGTGTGGCTACTCTGGCCGAATGCGCCCTACAAATTTGCGGGGATTATCTATTTCTTTGTGATTTTTCCGATCATCGGATTTGTGTCGCTCACGGGATCAACCATGCTCGGTTTGACGCCGGTGGCAACGAATTTCTGGGGCGGATTTCTGGTGACGATCGTGATTTCGACGTTCGGGATCGTGGTGTCACTGCCTGTTGGGGTGCTGCTGGCGCTGGGACGGCGGTCCGACATGCCGATTGTGCGGTTGGTTTCAGTCATTTTTATTGAATTCGTGCGCGGGGTGCCGCTGATCACGGTTCTGTTCATGGCGAATGTGATGTTCCCGCTGTTTCTGCCAGACGGCTGGCGGCCGGATTCGCTGCTGAGGGTGTTGGTCGGTGTCGCGTTTTTCTTTGCGGCCTATATGGCAGAAGCGGTTCGCGGTGGATTGCAGGCGATCCCGCGCGGCCAATATGAAGCGGCGCAGGCCCTCGGGCTTGGCTATTGGCGGATGATGATCAAGATCATTCTGCCGCAAGCGTTGAAAATCGTGATCCCCAATATCGTGAACAATTTCATTGGTCTGTTCAAGGATACGACCTTGGTCGCGATTGTCGGGATTTTCGATTTTCTCAAAACGATTCAGGCCAGTCTCGCAGATCCGGTCTGGCGGGCGGCGGGCATGCCGTTTGCGGCTTATATTTTCGCGTCTCTGGTGTTTTTCGTGTTCTGTTACGGTATGGCGCGGTATTCGATGTGGATGGAAGCGCGGCTCGATACCGGCAAAAGGCATTGATTGGGGGATTAAATATGGCTGATTCAGCAGTGGCACAGGCGGACAGGCTCAAGCCGGGCAGGGTTACGAACGAGCAGGCAATTGTTATCTCCGAGATGAACAAATGGTTTGGCGATTTCCATGTGTTGCGCGACATCAATTTGACGGTCGGGCGCGGGGAGCGCGTTGTCGTGTGCGGGCCGTCGGGCTCGGGCAAGTCGACCATGATCCGCTGCATCAACCGGCTTGAAGAGCATCAAAAGGGCTCTATTGTCGTTGATGGCGTGGAGTTGACCGCGGATGTGAAGCGGATTGATGAAATCCGCCGGGAAGTCGGGATGGTGTTCCAGCATTTCAATCTGTTTCCGCATCTGACGATTTTGGAAAACCTGACTTTGGCGCCGATCTGGGTGAAGAAAATGCCGAAGAAGGACGCGGAAGAGGTTGCGATGCATTATCTCAAGCGCGTCAAAATTCCGGAGCAGGCGGCCAAATATCCCGGCCAATTATCAGGCGGCCAACAGCAGCGTGTGGCGATTGCGCGCTCGCTGTGCATGAGCCCGAAGATCATGCTGTTTGACGAGCCGACCTCGTCGCTTGATCCGGAAATGGTCAAGGAAGTGCTCGATACGATGGTGACACTTGCTCAAGAAGGCATGACCATGATCTGCGTGACGCACGAAATGGGCTTTGCGCGGCAGGTGGCCAATCGCGTGATCTTCATGGATCAGGGGCAGATTATCGAGGCGAACACACCTGAAGAATTCTTCAAAAATCCGCAACATGAACGCACAAAGCTGTTCTTGAGCCAGATTTTGCATTGAGTTGCTGTTGTTTTCGCCAAATTTCGGAAAAATTTGCGTGAATTCGCTAAATTTTTGAAAAATTCGACGAAGTTACCATAGGTAATGACAGACAGGTTATCGTCGGTTAGCGCTTCCTCAGGGAGGACTGCCATGATGACCAGAATCGAACATGATCTCTTGGGCGACCGCGCTGTGCCCGAGACTGCCTATTACGGTGTTCATACGTTGCGTGCGATCGAGAATTTTCCGATCACCGGAACACCGATTTCGATTTATCCGGATTTGATTATCGCACTTGCGTGGATCAAGGAGGCCGCTGCGAAGGCAAACCATGATCTTGGCGTGCTCTCGCTTGAACGGTCAAAGGCGATTGTGGAGGCGTGTCATCTGATCCGCGATGGCAAATATCATCGGGAATTTGTTGTTGATGTGATCCAAGGTGGCGCCGGAACCTCCACCAATATGAATGCTAATGAAGTTATAGCCAATGTGGCGCTGGAGCTTCTGGGCAAGAATAAGGGGGATTATGCAACGCTCCACCCGAATGAACATGTGAATTTGAGCCAGAGCACGAATGATGTGTATCCGACAGCAATCAAATTGGCGCTGGTGACTGGAATTCGGCGGTTGCAAGCGGCGATGTCGGTGCTCAGGCAGTCATTCGAGCGCAAGGCGGACGAATTTGACGGGATCATGAAGATCGGACGGACGCAGCTTCAGGATGCGGTGCCGATGACATTGGGGCAGGAATTTTCGACTTATGCGGTGATGTTGGGCGAAGACGAGGCGCGGCTTGGCGAAGCGGCGTTGTTGCTGCAGGAGATCAATCTTGGAGCAACCGCAATCGGGACGGGGATCAACACGCATCCCTCCTATGCGGGACTGGTGCGGCATCATCTTTCGAAGATTACGGGGCGGGAATTGATTACGGCGTCCAATCTTGTGGAGGCGACGCAGGATGCCGGCGCTTTTGTGCAGCTCTCGGGCGTTTTGAAGCGTGTGGCGGTGAAGCTTTCGAAAACCTGCAATGATTTGCGGCTTTTATCGTCGGGTCCGAGGGGTGGATTTGGCGAGATCAATCTGCCGCCCGTGCAGGCCGGCTCCAGCATCATGCCGGGGAAGGTCAATCCGGTGATACCGGAGATGGTCAATCAGGTTGCGTTCGAGGTGATCGGAAATGACGTCACGGTGAGTTTTGCTGCGGAGGCGGGCCAATTGCAGCTCAATGCGTTCGAGCCGATCATCGCCTATAGCCTGTTTTCAAGCCTGAACCATATGGAACGGGCCTGTCTGGTATTGGCGGAAAAATGCGTGAACGGGATTACGGCGAATGTCGACCGGTTGGCGGAAATCGTCGAGCAGTCGCTCGCAATCGTCACTGCGCTTAATCCGCATATCGGCTACGAGAATGCAACGCGCGTGGCGATGATGGCTCACGGGACGGGGAAGACTGTTCGCCAGACCGTGCTGGAGCTTGGCCTGATGGCTGAAGGACCGCTTGATGCGGCAATCGATGTCTCGACAATGGTGAGGCCGCAAGCTCTCACAGGGTGAGCTAGCGGCTGGTTTCGATCAGGGCATCGGGCTGGGAGGCCCATTCGGCCCAAGCGCCATCATAGAGCGCTTCAATAGGTTTGTCGGCGGTTTCAAGCGCGAGTGCCAGAATGGCGGCGGAGACGCCCGAGCCGCAGCTTGTAATGAC